>ODAI010773349.1_pt1 | contig 15089 bp, 15 predicted proteins | sample 1539321 | NCBI WGS metagenome assembly ODAI01 (sample SAMN02144231, study PRJEB22623) | gut metagenome | biome: sheep rumen | host: Ovis aries | place: New Zealand
GTTCATTTCATAGATTTTTTCTAGTGATGATTTTAGTGCGTTACCTCATGATTCTTTTGATTTATCACTGTATTCTGCAAAATAATGCAAGTCTACATCAGGAGCTACTCAGGTTTGTTTTCCTGCTAGTATACTTGATACTGCAGAGCCATGGAAGAATTCATTGTTTTTTGAATTTTTATCAACAGTGTATGTTGCTGTTTTTATATCTTTATGTGCTTTAAGTTTTCGGTCGCATATTGCAACTCAGACTCATTTTCAAGTGTATCATTGTTTATGTACTTCATTAATTCATAATCAGATGGTTTTTCATTTTTCAAATATTTCAGTTGGGTCATATCATTCTGGTAAATGTTCTTTTGATGTCTTGGAAAAAGTTTTGTCGTCATAAGAAATATACTTGAATACTTCTTTTGATTCTGATCGATCAAAATCATCTAAGACTATTCATACCAATTTTATTTTATAAATAGCTTGTGAATCTTGCCCTTTTAATAATTTTTCTCATAATTTTATATCTTCCATTGTTATTGAACGTTTTGGTGGTATTTTTAATACTATTTCTTGAAAGGAGTTTCAGGTTGCTGCATATTCTTTTAGGATATTCATTATTCGTTTATCAATTGTTTCATCATCTAATTCTTTTTTGTCTGTAAATCTGAATCTATTTGGAATTATTTGTTTTTTTGTTAATCATTCTTTTATTGATTTAAGTTGTTCCTTGGATGAATCATCTATATTGGAAGATATTATTTCGTTCCAATTGTATCATTCTTTTATTAATTTAATCATCAGATCTTTGTTGTTAGTTCATCTTTCCTTTTCATTGATTATAAAATTGTTTATTGGAATTAAATTTCCTTCGGATGTGAGGTCTCTTTTTAATTCTTCAATTTTTGCGTTATTGGATTTTTTTTCTTCGGCTATTTCGTTTTCGGTATTTGAAATATTTTCTTCGTAAGATTGCTCATCGAATTTGGAATTTTCTAATTTTCCATTATTAATCTTTTTGTCTATATTTTCGTGGATTTTATTATTGTTTTCCATAATTTTTTATGCTAGATAAACATATTCATTATAAATAGATTGTTAAAATAATCAAAATTTCTGCTTTATAGTTTGTTGTTAAATAAATTTGGTTTTTTAGACAAAAATTACTTATGGTAAAAGTAGAGTAGATTCCTATTCTAACTAAATAAAAAGTCCACGCGTTATCTCAACGAATGGACTCCAAAACAGAATTAATTTTAAAGTTGCTGAAGGTGTGTATCACCTTGACGCACTGTTTTTATACTTATTTTTTAGATTAATTTCAATTGATAGTTAAGTTTTTTAATGGTATTAATATCCTGCAGTAAGAATATGCCATGCTCAGTTATTAATTCTACCTAGATACCATTGATATCATGTGAGAGTTTTGTTTGGTTCTAATGCTCATGCCATCATTGCATCTTGTTCTGGAACAAAGAATGATGATTCAAATACTGCACATTCATCTACCATGATGTTATTTGCTTCTCAGATTTCTTTACAATAACTTAATTCGTCTCTTGATTTCTCATCTCAAAGATAGTTTAATACGATGTTTTCTGTTTTTACATCCCATTTATTAAATCATTCTTCGTTAATAGTGTATTCTGCAACAGCTAGTTCTTCTGTTGAATAAAGTTCTCATGTAGAAATTTCTACTTCTTTTTCGTTATAGTAGAATTGATAATGGTATGATTTAGTTCAATCGTTATATGATGCAGCAACGAAATTATATGTTGTAGGATCTACAATGTAAAGAATATCAATTACACGATTATCATCAAAAGTACTTTTTACTATTGTATAGATCATTCCATCTTCGATTCCTGAGCTTGTTATTTCTCTATCAATGATGTTGTGATTTTCTGGAGTTAAGTATCCTAAGTCATCTTCTGTATTTTGGTGTTCTCATGTACTTGTTTCTTTAGTTTCTTCATCGTAGATACTGTAAGTATATCCATCTGGTTGATGACTTCAGATGAGTTCTAGATAAGTATTCATATCAATTGATTGAACTGTTTGTTTTTGATTAACTTCTTCAACTTCATCTCATTCTGTTGTAGGGAAAATGATATCAACACTTCAACTTACCATATCTATAACACATTCGAAATCATCTTGTGGTTGGCTTGATGGAATTGCATTTTCAATATGACCATTAATAACAAATGATGCTCAAGCTTCTTGTTCATCATCCCAAGTAATTGCATAGTTATTAGTATTTAAAAGTAATTTCATTTGTTGAACACATGCGTCTAAACGTCAATTAGTAGTGCTTAAGTCTACTTTGTTTGAATTTGTTGAATTGTTACATCAAACAAGAATTAAACTTGAGAAGAGGAGTGCTGTAAGTAGTCAGATTTTTTTCATTGTTATTGTTAATAAAAATAAATTTTACTGTACTATATGAAAATGTTTTGAAAAATAAAGAAAAAAGTCTACGTTGTTCCTCTTATTCAAGATTTTTTTGTTTTTTAGTTGATTATTGTTTATTAAATGATTACCTTAAAAAGGTAAAAACAAAACACATAAAATAGGGTATATATGGAGACAAAACTTAATTTTGAAATGAAAGTTGGTAAGAGAGTTTACAAACTCTTTATTGACTGTAATGCGAATTCCTCTGATGTTGCTGTTCTTGGTGGTATCTATGTTAACATTGGATGCGTTAATGCTGTTGTAGATGAGAAAAAGTCTCATAAAAACTATAAACAAGCATTTGAGGTATCAGAAGATGGTGACTATCATATCTTGGTTAAGATGTTGAAGAAGCCTTGGGCGATTCATGTGAATACTCAGTATGAGTTTAGGGATGGTCAACGTCAGATTATTACAATTAGAGGTGAATAGAGTTTTTCTATTCATCTTTTTTTAAAAAACCTGTATTTAGCAGGCTTTTCTATCTATAATTGTATTATTAATATTTACAGTAGTGTTGGTCTATTAATTCATTCATTTTTTCATAATCGAATATACTCGTTTGCAATCCTACTCAATAAATTGAATTAAAACGATCTCTTAAGAAAGCGCGGTCATTATTTGCTCGCATTGATTCATATTTGTTCCAATCAACTTTGTGACATTCATCTCGTGTTACTATTTTTATTTCATTTAAACGTTCTCAATCTTTTGCTAATAGATATATTGATGATGGTTCATTAATATCGTTGTATTCAACTTCTAATCAGTATCCTATTCGTTCTGGATCTATTCTTAATATGAAATCATATTCTTCATTTACATAGATTGTTCTTTTTGTGATTTTTGTATAGATTGAATAGAATCAGTCTTTTGTTTCATCAACGAAATCTTCTCACATTATAATATTTCATTTATAGTCTTTAATTATTTCGTTTATCCAATCTTTATTTGTTGTTCTTTTGTTGTTTTGTTTGTTTAGTTCATCATAGTTAACTCTTTCAATAATGATATCTTCATTATTTGTGAATGATATAGGTTGTAAGTCTTTGATTTCAGTGTCTTCATCATAGTTTGTAGCGTTATTTTCTTTATATGGTTCGTTTGGTGTTTCAGTAGCTTCTACTGTAACTCATTCCTTATCTTCATTATTGTTTTCTTCAATGGCGTTTTCTGCTGCGTTATTTTCTTCTATGTTGTTATCTTCATTATTAATATTTTCTTCATTAATTTCCTCAACTTCAATGTCATTAAGTATGTTGATGTAGTCTCCTTGATAAACTAAATCTTCAACATTGTTTTCGGTTTGTTTGCTTTTATATTCATTTAATTCTTTTTTGTATTCTTCAAAGTCAAACTCATATTCAGTTTTTTCAAATGATTTGTATTGATAATATGTGAATATTGAACTAGCTCATCAGATAATTGCTGATACACCAAGAATGATTAGCATGATCTTTTTGAAATTGTATTTCTTTTCGTTTTCAGTTCATGTCGTTGTTTCAGTTCATTCTTCTGATTTAGTTTCTTTTGTTGCTTCTGTTTTTTCAGATTCTTTGTTTTCTTCAGTTCATTTATTTTGTTCATATTTAGAGTCATCAAATGCAAGAATTCACATAAATATTGGAGTTAAGAATAATAATCCTACGTAAAACCAATTAGATTTTCAGAAATTTCTTTTTAATCAGTATGGTAATTCTAACCATGCAAGTAACGGAATTATTCAACAGAATAATCAGCTTATCCATTTTAATAGGTCTATGAAGATATTTTCTCAAGCAATTGAGGTATTATTCCATATAGCTAATGGATTTACCATTAGAATAATAATCCAAACTATTGGTATTATTAAAAGAAGTCGGAACCATATTACTTTTCAAGCAATCTTGAAGAGTATATAGGTATTCCATACTGGAATTATTGATTCCCATCATTTCCTTCAGGCTTTTTGGAAAATTATCCATAGTGTTGTGATAGCAAATAATGAAAATGCTGTTGAAATGAATGTTAAGAGTCCTTCTGTTAGAATTAATTCTGTCATATTTTTGTTTTTTATATAAAATGGATACTTTAATTATAAAGTTTCTTTTATATAAAGCAAAAAATAGTACTTTTATAGTAGACTTAATCTTTTAGAAAACTGTATATTTTATCTAGAAAATCAGGTGCTTCATCGTATACTGCATGGCCATAGTTAGAATAGAGAACGTAGTTACATCATAGCTTTTCTGCTAGGTTTTTGATAGTATTTCAGAATATTTTATCATCGCTTGATCAAAGAACAAATTTTTTACAGTTAATTCATGTAATTTCTTTTCCGATATCAAAGTCTAGTAGAGGAGTGGCGAGTTTTATAAATTTATCGTATTCATTGTCTGTTATGTTACGAAGTGATTCTCTAATAGTATCTCAGTATTTTTTAATTGTTTCTTTGCAATAAAGATTTTCTATAAAACTTTCAATAAGTTGTTTTTCTTCTCTTTGTTTTGCTAGTTCTATTCGCTTTGAGAATATTTTTTTAGCGTTTTCGTTTGTTTTGTAGGTAGTTGATCATAAAATAATACTATTAACAAATTCTGGATGATTTATAGTGATATATTGCGTCATCATTCATCCTTGAGATGCTCAATAGATGTTACAGTTAGACAGTCATAATTTTTTTATTACATTAAAAGTATCTTCTGCCATATTTTCTATGGTATAGTTATCAGGTACTTCTTTTATTCTATCAATAAGGTAGACTGTAAAGTTTTCAGAAAATTTTGAGAAGAGAGTAGTAATCGCTTCTTCATTTAATAGAACACTTTTTATTGATAATCATGGGAGTATGATAAAAGGGTCTTTTCAATTTCAAAATGAAAGGTATTCAATTTTTGAATTGTTAATACTTATGCTTTTAATCATGTTGCTTATATACTGAAAATTAGATTATCTGTATAGTAGTCTGCTTTATTTTCTACTTCTTTCCTTTCAGTGTAGAAATAGTATTTATTATTTAATCCCATATCTTCAATATTTGTTCATGATTTATATTCTTTAAATTCATCGTTCTTTTTTATAGGAACCATATAGATTGTAACGACGTCTCTATATCCATCAATATGAGTTTCTTCTTTAGTTGCTGTTTCGTCTTGAATAAAGAAGGTTAATGTTGAGAAATCTTCTCAATCTTCTTGATGAACAAATCATGATTTATAGGCTTCTCCTAGTCTTAAGCTAATTCAGTATTGCTGATTATAATAGTTAGTATTATCTCATGTAATGTCTTGAGATCAGCTTTGTCCTGTAAGTAATACTGCACCAGGTACTCTGTCTTCTAATGGTATTTCTTCTTCTGAATTATTGATGTTTACATTAATATTACATCATGCTAGAAGTGTTGCTGTTGTTAAAAGAGTAGTAAAAAGTCAGATTTTTTTCATGATAGTTGTGTCCAGTAGTAAAAAGTTTTTTTATTTAAATCGTCTTCTTATAACGAATTTTTCTTTATTTGGAAGAGTTGATTCATTCCATTCATTAACAGGTTGTCTTCTTGTAAAGATATCTTCTAATCTTTCTTTTAGTTTTATAATTTCAACTCCTCATTCAAAGTTTTCTTTCCAAATACTTTCTATTGCGTATTCGTTGCTTAATATAATTATTACGTGTCATTTTCGAACGATTAAATCAAGTGGTTTTACTTTATTAATTATTTGACTTATCGTATTTCAAGTTATATTAACTGATTCTCAGAATGTTAATAATCAACTTGTATTTCTTGGTGTATATCCATTTGTTGCTTGCCATAACAATCATGAACAATCAACTCCTTTTAGAAGTTTATATTCTTGTTCATCTTTAGTTAGTTTTACATTATCTGGTGTTGGGTAGAATTCATTGATTTCAGGTATCCCTTGATAATATGAACCTCACCAAATGTAATGTGAATCAACAGCTGATAATAGATTTTTATAGATTGTAGAGATATCTGGGAGTGCAGGAATAACTTCATTTGGTTTTTTATCTTTTTTCTCAATAAATCTTGAATCAAGATAAAAAGCTTCATCTTCTCCATATCATCAATCAAACTCTCTTGTACGTACTTCATAATATGTGAAATCTCATGTTTGTACTTTATCTATTAATGTAACAGGAGATCATTTTGGTATAACAACTCATAATTGGTCGATAGTGTTGGCTGAATCGAAAAGGATTCATGTTGTTCATTCTCCTCACATGATGAAGTTAATATCAACATTTTTTTTGTTTAATCGATAGAGTGGTGTAGGGAGAAGTGTTGTTGCATATCACTGAAAATTTTCTTCACTTTCAATTTGATATGCTCTTTGTAGTTCTTCTGCTATTTTTTGAGTCTCTTTTAATGTCTGTATTGCTTTAGTTTTCTTTTTATCATCAAGTTTATTAAACTTTTCAACTGCTGCTTCAACTGATTCTTTCGTAATTATTTTTCAGTTTAGTTTGTCTCAGGTTGAGATTCAGAGGTAGGCGTTTATTAGAATGTTTGTATCGTTTGCAACTTTGCTGTAGTGTTCTGCTTTTTCTTTCTTCAAAGATTTAGAAATATTCTGGTTGGTGTTTATTGTTTTATCAATATAGTTATGGTCTTTTTCAGTTAGGGTAGTGTAGGCATAGGTTGCGTTTAGAAAAAAGCATGTTAGTATATATATTGGTATGATTGCTTTTATTTTATTCATATTTAGATGAAAATTGTTGTAAAATATATCACTTTTATATAAATATGCTATTAAAATTCCAATGAAAATTAAGGTTTTAAACTGTGTTTATTGATTTTTATAAAAAAGTGTTAAAAAATTTGCAAAATAATTTTTTTTGGAGTATAATAATAACGTCATCAGGAAAGATAAGAGCTTCTTGGTGAAACTGAAGAGATCTTTAATATTAGTCTATGTAATGAGAATTGTACTTTATTTGCTTTAGTTATCTGCTAAGTGTGCAAATCACTTTATTCTACTTATTGAGAATCTAACTTAATAAGTTAATTTCTTTGCTTTAGTAATAGAGTAGAGGAGCGATAATCTGAGGTTGAAATTATCCTTGAGGTTTCCTTCTAAAGACGGGTTCTTCTAACTTATGATTTAAATGGTTATAAGTTTAATGGGTAATCGATTCTAGTTATCTTTTAAGAGATTCTTATTAATAAGTCTTTCGCTTTAAAATAGTTCAAAGCATGGATATTATCTGTATCTGTAACCTTTCTTCCTATTATGGAATGCTTATTACTCTTAAGGGCAATGTCTAGTAAAAATGATAGATTAGGCAATTCGGTTCTAGTATTGTTGGATATAATTTTTTGTTATCAGTAAGTGAGATACTTATGTGATACTATATCCTGCTCGGTAGATATTCATTTATCTATATGATAAAATTTATTAGAATTTGTTATCTCATGGAGTCTTCTCCTTTAGGTTTGCCTAAAGCATGAGATAGATAAATAGTTAATAGCTATTTATTCTTTCATAAGGCATCTACATAGACTTGGTTTCTTACGGGAGATTGAGGTAGATTTATTCCTATCTCTTTTTTTTATTTAAAACTGGTGAAATTAGCGATATTTTTCTATAAATTAAATATGATTTTTTATTGGTTATTTCTTTATTAATTGTTTTTTTATCTCTCTTTTGTTTTATGTTATTTTTGGCAAAATTTATTCTTATGTAAAAATTATGATATTATTAATGCTTAAGTTTTTGCTCTAACAATTTTTGCTTTTTGTGTTGATATATGGAATTTTTTCTTTATGTTAATATTCCCTTATTAGATAAAACAAAAACTAAGTTTTTAAGTGTATGAAGAAAATTGAAGTTATTTTTACCGTTGATGGTGCATGTGTGCCTGATGGTGAGGAGAGAAAATTAGTGATTGTAGGTGAGCCTTTTGTAGATCCTGGTCTTAGGCCTGAGTTCGTAATGAAGGAGGGTAGTTATGTCTCAATCCCTTTCCTTCAGTACAAGATTGATGATGAGAGGTCCTCTAAGGATAAGACATCGTTTATCGCTCACAGTTGGCGGCCGTCAACAGGAGATATGCTTATCTACCCGAGGAAAAGAAACTATAAGGTTTCTGTTAAGGTCAATAAGATTGCTTGATTCTCCTTGTCCATTAAAGAACGTCATGTGTTTTATATGGCGTTTTTTTAATAGTTAGCATTTTAGTAGTAAGTGTGCAATGTTTTAGCTAATTTTTATTATTGTTGTTATTTTTAGAGGATTTTTGCATTTTACGATTCTATAATTAAAATAGATTATGTGATTTATGAAATGTTTAATTTATAAATAGTAGTATGATTATTTGAGTTGATTGTGATGAAGTGCTTTGTTCAACACTAGTTGAATTAGTTAAGTTACCAGAGTTTTGCTGAGTAGATTGGAAATCTTTTTATTCTTATTCACCTCCTAAAGCTCCTGGTTTTTCTATGAGTGATGATGATCAATTTCTTATGTATAAGAAGCTTTTAACGAGTGATAATTTCTGGAATATTAAGCCTGTTAAATGAGCATTTGAAATGATTAAAAAAATTAAAGAAGCCTGACATGAATTGGTTGTTGTAACTTGAAGAGCTAGTTTTGTTGCTGAAAGAACTAAGAAATGGATTGAGAAGTATTATCCTAATCTTTTTTCTGATTTTCTTTTTGCTGAAACACATACAGATAATCAAAAAACTAAGGCTGAACTTTGTGAAGAAAAGGGTATTGAATTCTTCATAGAAGATGATCCTTATTTTGCATCTAATTTGTCTGAGAAGGGGATCCCTTGTGCTTTATTGGCTTATCCTTGGAATGATTCTTTCGATTTAAAAAAGCATTCAAATGTTCATAGAATTAAGTCTTGGGATGAATTTGATATGTCATTGCTTTCGTAATTTGTTTTTGTTGGTTTATTTTTTATTAAAAAAGTGCATATTATTATATGCACTTATTTTTTTGATAATTTTTTAATTTTCTCCATAGCCAAGGCGGTAGAATAGCAATGAAATTGAAGAATATTACAACACTTGCGTATAGTAACTCTTCATCCAATTGCCTTAAACCATATTTGTAACAGATATAAATTACAATGTAGTTTACTATTGTAAACATAATCGTCAAGTACGTAAAGGCATCGTAGGCAGGCTCGTAGGCTCTTATTAGATTGAATTTGTTCAATACCTTATAGGCTGAGAAGAGAATGATAGCAAATGTTATTCCTATTGTTATATTCGTTACTCCGAATCCAACAAAGATAACAAGGCAAACATAGAATGTTGAACTAATAATGCCACTTAATCTTAGTGACATTCTCCATGCTAAATCGACAATTTTTTCCATAATTTTGTTATTTGTTTTTTTGTTTGTTTAGTATTGTATGTTTTTACTGCAAAATGTCAATTCTTGTTTGTACTGTGTGTCTTGTGTTTTTACAAAAAAAGGAGATATCAACGACATCTCCTACTTGCTAAATCAATTGTTATTCCAACCATAAAGTCAGAACGTCCTCTATCCCAATGGATCTTTGTTTTGTTATCGCAACAGTCTTTTAATATTGGAAATGTTCTTTGGAACCTTCCATATAGACCAACAGGTCCACCGAGACGGATGTTTAACTCAACACCAGCTAAGGCGTTCCAAGTATCATCATCATACAAGCCTCCGATGTCTCCTACGATGCGAAATCCATAAGTACCGAGGTTTAAACCAATTCTACCGCCACCTGCAACTTTTGCAGATTTTGTAGTTGGAATAAATAGATCACCACTGATGGCAAGACACTGATAATAATATTGTCCTGTCACAGCGCAATTCCTTAACTCTTTATCGGCGATAGTAACGCCACCCTTTAAAGCAAACTGTGCACTTACAGGGAGAGTTAATACGATAAGTAATAAAAATAGTAATTTTCTCATATCTTTTTGTATTTGTTTATTATTATAAGATAATCATTAAATAGTAAAATGTCAAGATATTTATACGCGGTGGAAATTGATTTTATTAAATGCTCTTGTGTTTTTGTAATTATAGTATTTTAAATTCAGTGTTTGTTTCTCATAAGTCTTCAGCTGTTGCTTATTTTAAATTTGATTGTTTGAATCGAAAGACTATACTTGGAAATAAATGAAAAAAACATTTATCTGTAGATATAGCAAAAAATATTTATGATGTTTTTGCTCTTTCAAAATGATTTGAATATGATGAAGATTGAAATCTTACAAAAAATCTAGATGATAATTTATAATTTTATTAATAATTTGTATAATACAAATGGATGCGAAAATGAGTGAAAGTATTTATGATAATCGTAGAAAAGAAATAGAGAGGATGCAAGAGACTATTAAGTATTATGAGTGGTTGGAAAAGTTAAGGAAGACTGATCCTGAGGCTTATAAAAAGCATATGAGAAAAGTAAAACTTTTCTTTGTTTTAATATTATTTATTTGTTTTGCTGTTTTCCTTTGATTCAGATATTATGATGCTTGTTATACTCCTGATTCTTTTTGTGATTTTGTTTGATGATGAATGTATGGTAAGAAATGTTATGCATGTTCTGTTAAATGATTGTTTTATTTAGAAGAAAGAAAGGAAACTATTGATAGTACTTGTGAAAGTTTAAATTGTCCTGATTGAACAGTAAAAGGTTGTATTACTTGAAGTAGGGGACAATGTAAATCATGTAAATGTGTAGTTGATTCTATTGATTATTAATCTGATTAAAATTTCTTTTCCTGAGTTTATAAACTTGTTAATAATTTGTTTTTATACTTATTATGAGTAAGCTTATATATGTAATTATTACTACTATTTGAAAAAAAATTTATTCTTTCAAAAAGGAAAATGGAATCACCTGAAAATTTTAATACTCCAACATTAATTCCTGGGAAAATTCTTGTTAAACCTGAAAATTTTGATTCAGTTTATAGTTTATCTGAGGATAAAATGTTGGAATCTATTATTAATAGTGAGTTAAATAAACTTAGTGTTAATGATATTAATTCATTAGTTCCTGATTATATTGTTAGAAGAAAAGAGATTTTGAACTATATCCTTTCTATTTTGATTTTTGTTTTCGTCTCTTCAATATTTTTTCATTTTTGACTTAAGTTCTATCTTATCTGAATAGCTATTTTATGAGTGTTTGCAATTTTCTATGCTATTTTTACTAGATTCAATTTAATGAATTATATTATAAAGAAGCTTAAAGAGAATCCTAAGGATAAAATTTCTGATGTTGTTTTATATGTTAAGAATGAGATAAATAATAAATATAATAATTCTAAAATTTGGTTATATATTCTAGTCCCAATTATCGCTCCTTTATTTATTTTCTTGCACCCTAGAATTTTCTATGAATGGACGGGTGATTGATATGCAGCGCGAATATATACTTTTTGAGTTTTAAATTATAAAACTGCTGAAATTCCTGAGACTTATAATGGTAAACCAGTTGTTTCATTAAGAGGTAACGCTTTCTCTGATATGTATTTACTAGAAAGTGTTAAATTGCCAGATACTCTTAAAGAAATTAGAGGTCAGGCTTTTAAAAATTGTGTCAGTTTAAAAAGTGTTAATATTCCAAAGAATCTTGAATATTTAGGTTGAAGTGCTTTTGCTAATGCTACATCTATTAAAAGCATTGTATTACCTGATAGCTTAACATATTTATGATGAGAAGCGTTTAATTGAGCTATCTCTTTACAGAGTGTTGTTCTATCTAAGAATTTGACTGAAATTAGATGAGATACTTTTAGAGATTGTATATCTTTGAAATCAATTACTATTCCTGATTGAATAACAAGGATTTGAGGTAGTGCTTTTAATTGAGCAAGATGATTATCTGAGGTGATAATATGAGAGAATTCTCAACTTGAAGAAATTGGTTGAACAGCTTTTTATAATGCTACTGCTCTTAAGAGTATTATAATACCTGATACTGTTCAACGTATTTGATGAGAGGCTTTTTATTGAGCTTCTTCTTTAGAGTATGTAAAATTGCCAAAGAATTTACCTGAAATTAGGTGAGATACTTTTGAATATTGTACTTCTTTGAAAGCAATTGATATCCCAGATACTGTAGAAAGAATTTGAGGTCATGCTTTTTATGGTGATAGTAGTTTATCTCTAGTTAATATTGGACCTGGTAGTCAATTATCAGAAATCTGATCTTCTGCATTTAGATTGTGTCCTAGATTGTACAACATAAGTATTCCTTCAAGAACTATTGTTAATGAAAGAGCTTTTAAAGAAAGTCCAACATCTATTCTTAGATTCTAATTGAATGAAACATTTATAATATTTAATTATAATTATGGATTACAAATATATACATTTATTATATGTACCTACAATGGCTTGCAACATGTGTTGTAAGTATTGCTATTTGGAAGATAATACTATTGCTGAGAAAACTGATAAGATGGTTCTTGAAACGTTAGATTATGCTGTAAATAAATTTAAAAAAGCTGGTGTTATTCCTTTTAATATCTCTTTACATTGAGGTGAAGTAACAACTTTATCTAAACAGGATTTTAATGATGTGATAAAATTTATTTCTGATTATTATAAAAAGAATAAGAAGATTATTACTGATGCTGGTTTTAAATTAGGTAATCCGCATATTAAAACTAATTTATATAATTTAGATGCACATATTGATACTATTAAGAAATATAATGTTTCTATTTCTTGAAGCTTAGATTTGCCATTATTTTTACATGATGAGTATAGAGTAGCTAGATGAGATAATAAAACATTAAATAAAATTTTAAAAAATATTGAATTATTAAAAGATATTCCAAATAAAAAGAAAGTTTCTGCTACTATCTTCAAAGAACATTTTAAGTATTTAGATAATATTGTTGAAGATATTAAATATTTACATCAAAACACCTGTCTTGATATGAATGATTTTAATTTTATGATAGGTTTTGATTATAATTCTAATGGTATTCTTCATCATATTACTGAAGATGAGCAAGTTAAATTATATGATAGAATGCATAAAGAATTTGATGGTACTGATTTGGATGCTGGCGTGAATTGAGCTTGGTTTGATGAGTTCGGTCCATCTTATTGTAGTAATTGTGATAACTGTTGAGAAAAGTTCTTTTTGTTAGAAAGAAATTGAGATATCTATTCTTGTGTAAGAGGACAAAAGAATCCTGATTATTATTATGGTAATATTTTTAAGAATTCAGTAGAGGAGATATTACAAACTGCTATGAATAAGATTTTCTTAAATCATAATAAAGCTCCTCTTAATGAAGAATGTACTAAATGTTGATATTTATATCTTTGTAAAACTTGATGTCCTTTTGTTAAAAATGCTTATAAAACAAATAAGAGTTATACCTGTAAGTTACAACAAAAGCTTTATAAAGATAGGAATTATGAAAAAGATCAGTTTAATGATGAATTTGTTTATGAATATGTTAGTAAAATGAGATTAGAGGATAATGAGAATTATCTTCCTAATGATGAACTTTCTGATAACTCTTCGTTAAGAGCGATTATTGATCAAGATAAAAATTTAAAATATATTTATGATGATAATAGTTTTTACTTAAAAGTTGATTGAAATAAAATTAAATTGAAGTCTCAAATTCTGAAATTAAATAGAGATATTATTTATATTACGCCTGAAAGCAAAGTTTTGCTCTATATGAAAAAACATTTAATTGATGAAGTTTGTGATTATCCTGAAAATAATTCTTTGTATATAATTTTATTAAGTGGAAATCTTGTTAGTTATTGAGATGAAAAGAGGACTAAACAAAGGCATATAGCAACTCATCAAATTTATAAATGAGTATTAGATTCTTGTAGTAATACTAAGGATTATTATGTCTATGATATTTCAAATATGTTAAATCAATATATTAATCAATATTCTGTTGATAACCCTAATAATATTCTTTTTACAACTAATTCTTTAAGAGATTATCATTATTTGAAACAAAAGAATAATGCTTATTATCATATTGCTGCTATTAATTTGCCTTTCCAAAATATTGAATTTTATTATTTAAATAAAAATAATTAAAATGATTAAGAATCCTGAAACGTATGAAGAACTTCTTAGATTTAAAAAATGTGTCGATTTGACTAAGTATTATGAATTATCTGAAGAAGAAATTGAAAAAATTTATAATTTTTTAGCTTCTACTCCTGGTGCTATTGTAATTGGTAATAAAAATGGTTTGTCTTTGATTCCTGATGGTGCTCCAGCTAATGAAATAATTAACGCGAATTGTATTAATCCTAATATTGATTGAGTTAAATTATCTGATGCATTATTTAGTCTTATTCCTCATTATCAACCTACTCGTTTTCATAATTATGGATGATCTGGTAGAAGTAGTAATAACAATAATAACAACAATAATAACAACAATAACAATAATAATAACAGGTAAAATATTTATAAAATACTTGATATATTACTATCCCGTGAGGGATATTATTCAAATATATTTTTTTTGAGAAGTATTAACAGATGAACAAATTTCACGTCTATGCTTATCAAATAGCGTTTGATAAGATGTTTAAATGAGAGGATGATTGCGATATTTCAGTTGAATTAGCAAAAAGAATATTTGGAGATATATTGGATAATTATATGATGAAAGATTAATTTTTAAATAAAAATCTTAA
>ODAI010251956.1_pt1 | contig 15088 bp, 14 predicted proteins | sample 1539321 | NCBI WGS metagenome assembly ODAI01 (sample SAMN02144231, study PRJEB22623) | gut metagenome | biome: sheep rumen | host: Ovis aries | place: New Zealand
ATTGTCATGCAGAATCCCTCATTGCACTGAACAGATAATCACGCCCTATATCCATTCGGATTATTCTTCTGCCAGTTCCACGAATCCCTGCACATATCATCAAGCGTATACTGCGTTGTCCAGCCAAGGATCTCCGCAGCCTTATCTGCATTCGCATAGAACTCCGGCATATCACCGAAACGGCGCTCTCCGAATTCATATTTCACCGGAACACCGTTGACGTGCACAAACACGCCCCAAACAATTTTGTGAGATCAGAGTAAAATCTGTATCATGGTCATACTTTCTGGGTCCTTGTAGCACCAGTGTTCTGAATACCTCAATATCCATTTTGCACTCACTGATCTACTCTTTTCAACGTATGGCGATCACGATCTTGTATCATACCAAAGCTTCTTCATGTCAACTGCTTTGAATCCCAATACCAGTTGAAACGCTCTGAACCTTCCCAACAACTGACACAGAACAACAGGAACTGTTACGCCGATCAAGCAGTAGACCAGAGCACCATAGTGGAAACTCAATTGAAAATGGTTCACAAGGATATGGCAATACATAACAGCAAGGCTCATCTGCCCTAAACCAGCAAGAAGGCAATAGAAAAAATGACTGACATCCCGGAATAAGGCGACCGTCGAATGCACCAACCATCCCATGTCACAGATCATCCGAAGGATCAGGATACCGAACGCAATAGGAAGTAAAACAGAAAGGATGCACTCCTTGTAGTTCACATATTTCATGTCGATTGAGAAATGAAATACATTCTGCTCGTATACAATGAAAGCAAATACAACGATCAAAACCAACGCACCGATCGTGAACGGCAGATCATGGATGCTTTTTTCACACAAACTACTGATCTGTTTTTTACATTCATAACCAATCGCGATATACACTACCGCCATTAGCGCAACGTCCAAATTGAGCGGGATCCCTGGCTTGATCAGAAAGTGGAATTGCTCTGTCAAATTCGATTCCACTGTCGCTATGATCCCAAGAAATACGATCAGCATGATCCTGTGGCGTCTTTGCAGTTTGTTCTTGATGAGGATAAACAGTACCAATGCCGCCATATAGCAGGTGATATACCAATATACGCCCGGCGCATGTCTTCCGCCATAAAGAATCTCCACGCCCCCCTTGATCGACAGATGATGCTGCAAGACCAAGATATCAAAACTAATGTAAATGAAATAGGGGATCAGAAGTCTGCGTGCCAACGATGCGATGTAGTGCCGTGATAGCGCACTCTCTTCCTTGAGCAGATACCCAGACACCATAAAGAACAACGGCATATGGAACAGGTAAATCAATTCATGAACGATCCCTGTTGTAGCATGACCGATTACAACCAGCAGTATCAGAACTCCTTTGAACGCATCCACTGTGTGATTGCGCCATTCAGCTTGCTTCATTTTCATTACCCTTCTTTTTTAAAAGCGTTTCACTATTTTTTGTGGCAGCATAGAGAGATATACCTTATACTCCTTGGTCAAGAATAACATGACCACATAAGCAACTGCGCACACTGCAAATTTCAAAACAGCAGAAAGGATCAGCCTGTCCAGTGTCGGAACGAAGGGCATTACCACAAAGAGTACCACAAAGATCGCGGCTTCTTGCCAAAAGTTCGCTAACAAAGAGAGAACAGAACGCTCAAAGCAAAAATGAGAAAGCAAAAACTGACTTACAAAAAACATCAGTACAAATCCAATTGTATAACTAAATGCCAGTGATTCGATGCTTCCCAATACCACACCAATAATAATGGATCCGACCAGAAATACCGCATTGATCAAGCCGACCAAAAACATCTGTTTTGTCTTATTCAGTGACTGATAGATCGAGCCTGAAACACCATTTACGATCTGAAAGACAAGGGATAACGATAAAATATGAAAACATGCGACTGATCCTTCCCATTGTTGTCCGAAGAACAGCAGCACCACTTCTCGGGATGCAAAAAAGCAAAAGGCCGAAATGAAAATGGCGACCAAAGCCAACAGCTTTACGATCTTATTATATTTCCGGAAGATATATTCCGAATCGTTCTGATGATCGGATAAGATTGGCTGGATGGAAGGTGTGATGACATTGGTCAGGTTCTCTACAGGATACCGCATCAGCTTATACGCTTTATCATAATACCCCAATGTTTCCTGTCCGAAGAAATAACCGGTCAGCAGATTATCCAGATTTCTTGTAAAGTAATTAACGATGGAGAACAAAAACTGGAACACAGAGAAATTCAGGATCTTTTTCACGCTGCTCATGATATGCTTAGTTCCACAGCGGATCCCGGTGCTTTTAAGATTCCATAAAAAGATCACCAGTGAACTGGATACTGACTGAAAGACGATCGCATAATAGGAAAAGCCCAGATACGCCATCACAATCGCGATCACATACGATACGATATTTGCGACCACCTTGCGCAGTCCTGCCAGCATAAAGAGCTTTCGCTTCATCAGTAATGCATTCGGTACCATATTAAATGCACTGAACAGCAATGACAAAGAGAGGATGGGACACAAGTGGTAATAAGCCGGGTTTTTATACAGGTATACGATCTCAAAGGAAAACAGCGAAAACAGAACTGCCAGAAAGAAGCCAAAGATCATAGAGAAACTAAAGATGTTGTTTTCATCTTCCTTTGTCAGTTCCTTGTTCTGGATCACTGCGGTCCCGATGCCCATATCCGTGAATAAAACAAAAAAGTTTGTAAACACAGTCAAGATCGCAACAACACCATAATCATCCGGTGTCAGCAATCGGGCAAGTATGGCTGTGAAGAACAGATTCATAATGACAACGGAATACTTAGAAAACGCATTGATAAAAGTAGCCTTTTTTAAAGAAGTTTGACTTTTGTTGATAAAACTATGTTTCATTTCACTTCATTTCCTCTTTTTTATGATCTACATTGATGATCACAGGCGCTGTATTCTGGCGAATCACATGTGCCGGCACGCCAGCAGCTATGACATTGAATCCTATATCTTTGGAAACAACGGAATTTGCGCCTATCACAACACTATCTCCTATGGTGACTTCACCAATGATCTTACAGCCAGATGCCAGAATCACATTATCCCCAATTACTGCAACTTTATCGCGGGACTTCATAATATTATTTCCGATCGTAACGCCTTGCATAATCTCGCAGTTCTCACCAATTACCGCATTAGGATGAATCACCACTCCGCCTGCATAGTGTGGCAGACGAAGCCCTTTCCCGATCTGACATTTTGGCGAGATCTCATAATTATACCGTATGGAGAGTTTTTTGAAGATCCATAAGACCGTTTTCCTGAATGGTTTTTTATGTTGCTCTGCATTCTGTGCTAACCGAAACCAGATCAAAAATCTGACTGCAACATTCCTTTCAAATATTGCATAATAAACCAGTTTCATAATAGAAAACCTTGTATGGACATTCCGATAGATATCCGCCTGTATTGTTTCCATCAGTGCTTTGTTATTGGCATTGCTCATCGTAAACCACCTACTATGATAATATTTTGTCGTATAGATCCATGACAGACCAGCCATGGCTTACACATACCTGTTTCTTAGGCTATAATGTAGGGAGCGGTGCATCCAAAGGAAAAGCACCGTAGCCATGATTCAGCCCTTTGGGGCAGTCATAGCTGAACCTTTTGTGTGTTCCACACAGACAGCGGTTTGAAGGCATCAGTAAGCTTCATCAGATCACTGTCCGGCGAAACAAAAGCTGTCATGGAGTACAACGGTACATACTATGAGCCGGTTGCAAACGCACTCCATCATGCAGGTATATCTGTATCCGCAGTCGATTCGTTAGTGATAGATGACTACAACACCGACCGTGTCAGAAAAACCAAGGCTGAGAAACTCGATGCTCTAAAGATTGCATCATATGCGATCGGCAAATGGATATCCTTGCATCACAGTTTCCGAAACACGTAACAGTTATGGCCTGTACGACGTTGGCAAAGTCTTCTGTTCGCAGCTCATTGCTGAGAGTGGAGATGTCACAGGGTCGAAAGCAATGAGTCTCTGACAGCAATCCAGACGCATCTCAAAGTGTGATCCACCTGCATTGCTCAAGACACTGTTCCTTATCATGACGATCTATCTCCAGGATTGACCCGCTGGCGAGCCGGTATACCAGCTCCTTGACAAGAAACGTACTGAGGGAAAACCATACAGAGTTTCCATGATCGCTACTGCCCATTAATCTCTCCGCATTTATTACACAAGAGTCAAAGAGGTCGTGCCGAAGGATCAGCATCTATCCATAGTTCCTGGACCCGAGGCAAAACGCAGGCACAGCGTAGACGCTTGACCTTGACAGATTATCATAAAAATGCTACACTGGCTGCCACGACGCACACAGCATTTTTATGATGCTCTATCAAGGTCGCCGTTCGGATACAACTGCATTTGATCGTTTCAGATCGCTTTGGCGGTCCTGTTGTCGTACCTATTTTTGCTTCTGTGAAAGTTATGTATGATCTTCATCTTGCCCCTTGACTTTTATTTGCAGGTCTCGCTCTTTCATCTTCTTAAAATCTTCATGACCTCGGGATAAGCTTTTAACAGTCTGGAAATACATTCATCATTTAAGTTTTGGTTGACATTGGACTTAAACAGCGCGACCTCCTGAGCAGAAGCAATCATTGGCGGCAGTGTCATCAAGCAAGGTGTCCAGACGACCGGAACATCAGCAAGCAGTTCCATCCATTTCAGCCATATGTCATCTGCATTGAGACATAACGCCTGAATCTTTTCAATGTCAAAAATATCCTGATAAAGAAGATGGGGCGGATACAGCACTCCCCCCACCCCCGTCGGGATCAACCGAAATGAGGGAGACTTGACATCCCTGCACTCCAGTTTCCATTCATTGTATGGGAGGATCTGCTGATCCTCCATGGTAATATAATGCACCCGTCTGGCACAGACCGCCCGTGGATACTTCCGGTGCATCTCCATCAGGGTCTCCACTGTATCTGCTTCATACACCACATCATCATCCACTGTAATGATGACCGCGTCCGAATACTTCTGCATTGCGTAATAATACTTCTTATGCGGCTTGAGATCGAGCGGAACAAACACATACTCTACACCATATTGCTCCAGAGAACGCATTTCCTCCGTGATATCCGACTTCTGGACATCCGGTCCGAGCCACACAATGATCTTATCTGCCTTGACCGTCTGGTTCAGTAAGCTTTTCAGGCAGATGTGGAGCGTTGCAAACCGCTTTGAAAAGGAGGTCAGGGACAGTACGATCTTCGTATTACGCTCCTGTGTGTTCAAACCATATGCAAGCGGACTTTCCTGATTCCAACGCAGGATCTGTTCCCCCTTCCGCTTGATCTGCGGTTTCAGAATTCTTTTTTTGAGCTTATGTAATAAGTATTTTTTCATCGTATCACCCTATCAGCACCTTTATTTTTCTGTCTGTAATTAGAAATGGGATCACAACAATACTCCAAAACAAGTATCCATTTCCTTCTGCCTCAAACATCATTGCAAGAAACAGAGTCACGATACACCCGCAACTAAAAATAGCTAGCTTTTTGTCCTTGAGCTGCAGACACTGTAAAAAAATAGCGACCATAATCAAAGAGAAGGTGACTGCTGCAAATATTCCATATCTGCACAAAATATCTAAGATTGTATTGTGAGCGGAATAGACAACATTAGCAGGATCTCCCCAGGGATGGAATTCAAGGCTACTGCCCGCCCCCCATGGCTTATTCATTTCGTACGTCTGGAGCGCTAACTTCCAGATTGCAACTCTTCCGCTAAAGGTAGGCGTCTTGCCCATCATCTTGCTGACGAACGCAGAGATCATGAGTTCTTCATTCTTGCAGACAACTACATAGAAAAATCCCCATATAAAGAGAAATGCAGCCGATAATGTGATCTTATTGAAGACCAATGACTGTCTGCGCTTAAGTTTCACATACAAGATCATGTCAAACAGCAATACAACGATGATCCCTGTGGAGGAACGGTTGATGATCGTGCAGAGGTTGATAAATAGGATCAATGCAAGCAGCTTCTTACTGCGATTCTTTTCGTACAATATCCCCGTTATGATCAGATCCAGCAGCAGAAACAGCGTTGCTCCATTTTTTAGGCCGAGAAGCCATACTCTTGCATCACCGTGGCCCATTACCCCACGAGGAATGAAAAGCTGCAAAAGCATATGCATGGTACAGTAGGCGGTCATCAGGACAACGATGCACCGAAAAAAACTGTTTCTCATACGATGGTACGACGAAAGGAAAAATGAAACAAATCCGACCTTCGACAAGCATGACAGGATAAAGGTCAGATAAACGGTATGGTTACAATAGGCAGCAATAACAAAAACGGCATTTAATAGCACAGCATAGAAAAGGATCCACATGGATCGAGTGTAATTATTCCGTCCCATAAACACCACAGGTTTCTTGGGGGAATCCGCGAGTAGCAGCCTTTGCTTTTTGAATACACCGTTGACAGATCTGATGAACATGGCCACAAAAAAAACACTACCCAGCACATAACGCATTGCGCCAAACATTTTAGATATGATCGACAACTGCGGATAATAAGAGAGCACAGGAGGTTCTAAGAAAACAAACAAAACAAAATAGCAAAACACTCTATCCAGTTTTTCCTTGGTAAATGTCATTTCATCACCTGATTCGATATGATTGATCGATAGATCCACTCAAATTCATTGATCTGGTTTTCAATGTCATATATCGGCATATTTTTCTTGATCTCGGGAAGGAACGAAGCAATATATTTTCTATCTTTAAATCGTTCGATGTGTACCGCAAGTTCTTCTGCTGAGGGAGCAGCATACAATACCCCGCCCTTCATACATCCAATTATTTCAGGAATACCGCCCCAATTGCCTGCTATGACAGGCATTGCATGCAGATTCCCCTCGATCACAACTCTACCAAAAGGCTCCGGCCAACACGAAGGGATCAGCAACACATCGCATTCTGAATACATTTTCATTAACTGCTCATTGTTTAACTTTCCATGATAAATAATCCGCACATCTTTTTTTGCGTGATCAGTCACAAAGTCAGTCATTACTCCACCGCCGCAGATATGTAATTCAAAATTTTTTTCATTCAAGCTCTCAAATGCTTGTATCATGTGTTCTATTCCCTTGAAATAGATAAGCCGACCGGCATACATGAATTTGATCAGCTCCGATGTCCTTGCCTCTTTTTCACGCAGTTCTTCTTCAAATCTCTCATAATTGATCTGAACACTGTTTACTACACACTTTTTGATCTTCGAATTGCGAAAGCTGCCAATCTCAAGAGACGTAGATAATGTGTAATCAGAGGGGGCAGTGACAGCAGTGACATAGCCTGAAGCTTTTTTCATGTAAAGCTGATGCATTTTCAAAATGATCTGATTCACAGAATGTCCGTACTGCACAGGCGAGATAATAGCCGTATCCCGGATCGTATGCACCACAGGGATCTTCTTTTTGAATGCGTGTTTCCAGACCATTGCAGAGATCCCATATGTAGTATTAGTATGCACGACCTGTGGCTCAAACTCATCACACACTTCATCAAACCGTTTCAAAACACCTTTATTGTAGTAACAGATCAGCTTTTGTGTAGTCTTTTCTAATCTACCTACACTTTTCTTATCATAGCTGAATCTCCACAAATTGAAATCTCCGGATGTATTCCTGAAGATCTTAACGCCATTATGTTCCTCCACATGGTTTTTTGAATCCCTGGAGTCGATCGTGAAAACTGCAACGGTATGTCCTTTTTTAACTAAATTCTCAGCGAGCAGTTTTACACTTTGTTCCGCACCGCCCTGCATATTAGGATAATAAAATGTATTTACTATCAGAATCTTCATCGTGCATCTCCTAATGTCTATTTAAGGTCTTAGCAAACCCATTAAGATCAATATTTTCTTTATACGCTGCTTAAACCATTTATATCTGAAAGTCCTTCTGGCAGCAGTCATGAAGTGGTCGTTTTGATAGGTCATTATAAATTTCTCACGCTTCTTATCTTTTTGACTTGGAGCTCTTAATTGTGCCTGGCTTGACAATACTCGACTTTCATCCACGTCAAATAATTCTAGCTTGGCGTTGTCCAGAAGCGTTTTTCCTTTTTCCGTCTGACACAGAACAAGAGAGATCCCCTTCTGCTTTTCTGCAGCAGGGAAGGTGTTGTCCCATGAATCACCCAATGTAAGATCTCCGACTCTTTCAGTAGAAGCATATTGGCAATGGTAACAGTTTTCTGTAAAGATCGTAGAGCAAAGAAAAGAAAGCAAATAAAGATCCACCACACCAAGCGGTTCTAAACGCTTATTATTGACCGAAAGTCCATATTTTATACCGTTACGAAATGAAATATCGTCTGAGCCATCGATGTCTACACCGCACTCCTTTAAATATGAGTCCAGCAATTCTTTTGAGGGAGTTCCGTGACATATCAAGTCTACAGTATAAAACTGTCCCCCATACCTTTCGCCCAGATACATCTTGGTAGCGGCGATCTGGCACGGTAATGCCACCATCAAGACCTTCCGTTCATTTTGGAGGTACTCTTTTATTTTATGATACATGCCGCTCGGATTGCTTTTTACATACTTTGAGCCTTTGAACGCCCCATACTTTGCAGCATCCTCAGTAATCATAAATGTAAAGTTCCCTTGGTCGAAGATACAGCTGCATACAACGCCGCCTCTCTCCAAAAAGTTCTTGATCAAAGCAGTTGCAACGCCTCCGGACGAGGAATCACGCCGTATTTTATCATCCTCTGCCCAGCCCTGCTTCATAAACCGATACTTGTTCTTGTTTACATTTGTGTTTTGCGGACATTTACCTTTGCATGCTCCGCAGTCAACACACGCCTCACCCATGACCGCATTCAGCTGAAAACCAGTATCTCTGATCTCAATAGCCTTCTTGGGACATATATCGAAGCACAGATGACAGCCTGTGCACATATCTTTTTCGCAAACTGTTTTCATACTTCTCCCTTTATATGATCCAATGCTTCCGTTAGATAACGTTGAGAAACTGCTCTTTTTTCATAAAGAATACTGTCTACCTGATTCCAGTTGATCGTTTCCATACGCTCGCAGCAATCAGGATCTGCTTCATTGATGATCCGGCTATTGATCTGGAATAAGTTCATCAATCCGGTTTGTCTGTTCACCTGTGCCTTTCCAATTTTCGGAAAAACATAAAACGGTCTGTGGTAGATAATACTGAACACCATGCTGTGAAATGAATCGGTAAACACACACTCCGCATATCTGATCAGGTTGATAAAAGCTGACGGATCTGCGTCCCAGATCTTAATATCACCAAACACAAAATCAAAAGGGTCAATTTTTTCGTAGTCTAAAAATGGTATCGTTACGATTTTTAATTGATGTCTTTTCGCATATGCCTCAATGTAACGTCGCTGCTTGGAATTACCTCTCAGCATATACGCAAAAATGTATTTTCCTCTGATCCTCCTTGGACCGCAGATGTCGTCCCAAAGCTTGCGCTCTACTAATAAAGTCGGGTCAAGAACTGTTGTACAAACCTTTTTTTCACAGATACGATTCAGCAATTCTGTTCCTGATTCCTCACGACAGGAGACTGCATCGAATCGTTCAAGGTTTTTTTTGATTGCATTCGCGGTCTTAGCATCGACTTTTGTGATTCCAATACTAGGCGCATATGCAATTCTGTATTTATCTTTATCTACAAACGGGAGCCAATATATGCTGTCTGTAGAAACAAGGGCAGGATTCCACACCTGATCGCTTCCGCACATAAAAGCATCATACAGTTTATTCAGCTCCGCAATCGTTTCCTCATTATAAGCCGATCTTGTGATCACCAGTTTCTCGTCTATAAAGCGCTGCAAACTAGCATTTCTTTTTCTCAGCTTTCTGAAAAAAAACTTCCAGAACGCTTTTTTGATAGTTTCACAAAAACCAAGCCGTTTTATTTTATCTTTCAGATTGTCAATGGAGGCGATTTTTTTTCCGAATTGACAGACAATGTCGTATTCGATGTCGTCCTGACTATTCAGATAAGACTGAAGTGCATATGCCTGTAGTATGGATCCGTAGTTGTTTCTCCACCAAGTTAATCCTGCAATTTTCATTTGATTTCAATCCTTTCGCCGATAGTTCAAACATTCAGCAGCTTATGCATTATTTCATTCATGAATCACTGTTTTATGCAGGTAACTATCAATTCTCCCATAGGTCACTTCAAAATGAATCGGTAAAAATCGACGAGCCGTTGCGCTTCATGCTGGATAGAATATCCGTGCTCAACAACGGATTCGGTATCGCCCTTTCTTTTGGATGGTTCTACTGAATCAAGAATCGAACAAATCCTATCCGCCCATTCAGCAGCAGATCGTTTCAATGACAGGAATTCAACATGCTCAGTGATCTTGATATCTTCAGGTATCGTATCCGAAAGCACACACGGAAGACCGCAGCATTGCGCTTCGATAGTAACGAGCCCAAAGCTCTCATACAGGGAGGGCATAACGAACACATCAGCCATATTGTACTCTATCTCCGGATGTCTCGTTTCGCCAACAAACCGAATCGAATCATCCAAGCCGAGCTCAGTAACCTTTTTTCGTATCGCATCGAAATGCATACCAGTACCAACGAGCCTTAGAATGGTATCAGGTCTTCGCTTGCGTACCTCACGGAATATTTCGATCAGAAACGGATGGTTTTTTTGATCATTGAAACGACCAACATGGAGCAGGACCTTTGTATCTGGTGGGATATGTTTTTTCTCTCGCTCTGATGCTCGGAGCATGGGATCAAACCGATACTGTTCCTCCTGAATGCCATTATTCAGGACTATGTGCTCATGTTCACCATATAGAAATTCCCCTGCTGCCTTACTACATGCGATCCCATGATCGTAGCTCTTAATAAAATGGCGATAAAGCAGTTGATGCATTTTTCTATGCGTACAATCCGAATTATGTCCGTGGACGACCTTTATAGGATCAACTGCACTTCGATCACATGCAAGGAGCTCGATCAGCATCAGAGCGCTATTTCCATGTATGTGTACGATATCATAATTGCCCGCTCTAATGATCTTTGAAAGCTTCAAAATATAGGAAATAGGTTTTTTATTTCTGTTTTTCAGAATAAAGATCTTCTCTCCATTTTGTTCCAGTTCCTTCTGATAGCTTTCATCTATACTGTTGTTCACTACGAAATCGTAGCTCACACTATCTTTGGTATATCGATAGTAATTCATGATCACACTCGACATACCGTTTATGTTGAAGCCAACCGTATTGATAACTAAAACTTTCATGTATTCCTGTGTTTCATCCTCCGGGTCCATCCTTATATGAATCTCTTTAGCTGTGCGACCACCTTTCTTGGGAGCACAGCCTTCACTCTATCCTTCAGACACAACCCAACCTTCAGGCGGTCAATAAAGTCATCATCATTAACGTTGTTATAGAAAGTATCACGAGCAGAAGGTCTTCTTGTTGGACTGACAAGATTTCCCTGCCTGATAAGTACATCCTCCAATGAACATGAGATCATATCTGCGTGCTGTGATATACTATCTACCAGGGATCTCCCCTTTGATGTATTGACCAGCAAAGAGGATACGCCTTTTTCGGAAAAGAATTCCGGAGCACATTTCTGGATGCCCCAGAAATCCCCAACTGTGATGTCACTTACCCGATTTGTAGTGGCAAATCTGCACTGATAACAACATTCCCTATAACAATCTCCAGCCATAAAATGCTTTCCGTATTTATCCAGTGAAAGAAGACCTGTTTGGTTTTGGGTTTTGGTTTTTATTTCAAAAAGGTACTGTGTTCCCCAACCTCGTTTCGCCTTTGAGCGAAAATTGTATTTTACGATTTTCTCTCCTAGTTTTCTTTCTTTATACTCAAAATACCTTTTTAATAGTTTAGGTGAAGGAACACCGTGACAGATCAGATCTACCGTAAATAAGTTTTCATAGTCCTTGCCTAAAAAAGCATACAATCCTGCGATCTGACAGGGAGTTCCTGTAAACAGTACGATCCTACCCGATCTCAATGCTCTTTCTGCTTGCGAATAGCTATCGCCTAGATCTGACTGGACATACTTAGAAGAACGTATCCTATACAGATCTTCCGCATTATCAACGGCGATATGCTTCACCTCTGATCCCGATGTATACGCACAGCCAAAAACAACACCATGATTTGATATGATATACTGTGCAAACAGATCAGATGCACCGCCGGAAGCGGACTGCATAATCTGCTCTGTATTTTTGTTTTTCAAACCATAATTTGCCTGAGGCGGCTGCAGCTTCACCGCCTTTGTTGGGCAGTGCTTTAAGCATAGTCCACAGTTCACACATGCATCAGATGCTATTTCAGGATATAAAAATCCTTCTTTATTTTCGCAAATACTGATACATTTTTTAGGGCATACCTGTTCGCAGCTTCTACAGCCTACACACTGTGATCCTACCACCGAAATCGTGTTCATAAACATCTCCTACTAAACTCCTATAGCATAGGGAAATCCAGTCTTAGAATTCTCCTGATCGCTTGGCCGCATCAAGTTCGCTTTTAATGCGTTCCAGATACGCTATCGCTTTCTTTCTTTCATCAGCCAGTATCGTATCTGCTTCATAAAAGTCAATCGCTTTTGAGACAACATCCAGATCCGGAATGCTATCGGATGCTCTGCTGTCCAGTTTTGTCAGTTTCAATATACTTCTTATTCTTGAGCTTGCCTGTTCAGGATATATGGAAAAAAACTTCGTATGGAAAATAATAGAAAACACTGTTGCATGGAAGGAATCTGTGATCACATACTGTGCGTTTTTTATCAGATCCAGATAGTCCTCAACGCTTGGACACCATTTCAGCGTGCCCTTTCTGATAATGTCGTGAAGATTATAGCTTATGTTATAGACTTTGCAGCCATATTTTTCTGATAAGCTCTGTGCCAATGTATCCACTTTTTTATCATGGTGAAGATTATATGTCACAATATACTTCTGGTCCTTATATTTATCAGATATATACTTGTTCCAGAACTCCATCGTAAACAAAAGCGTAGGATCAAGCATCTGTTCTGCTTTCAGTCCAATGCGCTCCAGAACATCGATACCTTCTTTTTCCCGGACAGTAATATGCCTATAATCCGACAAAAGTGCAGACATAATCTGAGCTTCCGATTCGCTCAAGACCTCATTTCCAATACTGGAAGCATAAGAAAACTTATAGCATCCAGACGGGATAAAGCTCAGATAAAGAGGCTTATCGACTCCTTCATTCCAGTGGCTGTTCCACACCTGATCACTTCCTGTGCAAAACGCATCACTATCAGGTATATGATCCTTAAGATCATCTTCTGTTTTAAATGTCTTCTCGGTCAAGTGGATGTATTTCTTCAAAAAGCGATCAAATATGATCTTCTTCTTCACATAGGATACGGAAATGATCATCCTTGCACAGGTCAGCAATATGATGTTTTTTTCTAATGTTTTACTTTTATGCTTCAGTCTTTTCAGTAGCCCCAAGCTCGTATATCTATCCGGATAATAATCGATAATCTTGACATCAAGCCCCATCTTTTCAAAAAAGCTCTGCGTAGCCAAAGTCTGTAACGACGAACCATAATTTCTAACTCTATGTAAAGTTATTACAGAAACCTTCATGATACTCTCCAATCAAGCTGTTTTATCGTTTCAGCCCAGTCCGCTTAAAAAGCTTTCTATCTCGCGAATCACAACATCATTCTTTGAAATATACCGATTAAAGCTATGAGAGCGAGCTTCTTTGATACTAGTTATGATATTCTCTGTATCTTCGCATTTTAATACCAGGTTCTGATCAGAAAAAGCATCTGCAATCTGGACCTGATGGTCATCGATATGTTCACCATATCTTTTTAGTCTTGGTACTACGATTACAGGCTTAGAGTATTTGAGCCCTAAAACGATCGTGCCGACCCCGCTGTGGGTCACAAGCAAATCGCACTTTTTAATCATAGAATCATATTTGCTCTTATCCATCATTTTATCAAAATGATAGTGCTCAGGCACATGATTCGAATAGCCGATCTGCGCATATACCTCCTCGTCGAGAAGGCCATCATCAATCAGTATATCGATTGCTTTCAGCAAACGATCAAACTGAAACTTTTGAGTTCCAACAGCAACAAAGATCATTTCAAAAGATACCACCTACATATTTTGCTTTCGGGTAAAGTTCAAGCATCTCTTTCCATTGTACCAGAAACAAGTCACTGATCGGATAAATAAGCCTTCCTGTCAACGACTTAGAATTGACCCTTGCGAAAGATTCAATATACACGATCTTCTTTCGGAACAGCTTAGCGATCACACATATCGGATAAGAGACTAGCGCACCTGTAGTGATAACTACATCCGGTCTCTCATTAGAATAGATCTTGAATGATTTTATGAACAGTGCAATAAAATTCACAACAAACCATTTTTCTCTGCGGTCGATCTTATCAACGCCATAGATATTTTTTAATCCTGAATCGTTCAACTGCCCACCTTTTTCGGTGATAAAAAACGAATCATACTTGTCCATTATTTTTTTCAAGCACATAAGCTCTTCCCAGTGCCCCCCCGATGAAGACACAAAGCATATTTTCAGCACCTGTCAATCTCTCCTAAACAAATCTCTCGTATAAACCTTCTCACCCACATCATCCAGACAGCTATCATATCTATTCGCAATGATTGCCTTACTCATAGTCTTGAATTTTGCAAGGTCATTCACGACCTCACTGCCGTAGAACGTATCGCCATCCTTGAGCGTAGGCTCATAGATGATAACAGTTGCGCCCTTGCCCTTTATGCGCTTCATGACACCCTGAATGGAACTCTGGCGGAAGTTATCCGAATTGCTCTTCATCGTGAGACGGTAAACACCGATTACAACTTGCTTCTCACCGACATATCCGCCGCTACAGCTGTTGCCGCCGGCGATCTGGAGCACACGGTCTGCAATGAAGTCCTTTCTGGTTTTGTTGCTGTCCACAATCGCTCTGA
>ODAI013720352.1_pt1 | contig 15088 bp, 12 predicted proteins | sample 1539321 | NCBI WGS metagenome assembly ODAI01 (sample SAMN02144231, study PRJEB22623) | gut metagenome | biome: sheep rumen | host: Ovis aries | place: New Zealand
AAAGGAGCCTGAAAAAGAATCCGTGAGGGAAGCTGTAAAGGAGCCTGAAAAAGAGTCCGCAGGCGAAGCTGTAAAGGAATCTCCAAAGGAAGCTTATGTTAAGGATTTTAAGGATATAAGCGTTGAACCGGGGGTTCTTACGGAATTTCCCCTGTATTACCAGCCGGTTATAGATATCAGCAAAAAAAACAAATGCACGGGAGCGGAGGCGCTGCTTCGGTGGAGCTCGAAAGCCCTGGGCTTCATGCAGGCCGAGCAGTTTGTTCCGAACGCGAGGCAGTCAGGGATAATAGTACCCATAGGCAATCATCTTTTAAAGGAACTCTGCAGCGTGCTTAAGTCCTGGAACGAGTCGGGTCATCCGTATTTCAAGGCATATGTCAATATTGCTCCCGAGCAGCTCCTTCAGGATAATTTTCCCTTTGTCCTGTCAGACATCATAACCGAAACGGGTGTAAATCCGAGGAACCTTGTTCTGGAGTTTTCGGATGTTTTTGATATGACGTTGCTTCCCGGGCTGAAGAGAGCCTTAAGGGAGGTAAAGCTGCTCGGATGCCAGGTGGCGCTCGATGATTTCGGGACCGGAAGCTTTTCCTTCAATCACATTAAGGAGCTGCCCTTAAGCCTTGTTAAGATAGGGCAGAAGTTTGTGAAGAACATAGATAGCGACCCGTATGTAAAGTCGTTTATCAGGACCGCCGGTGAATTTCTGGAGCCGCTTAAGATCAAGCTCTGTGTGGAGGGGATCGAGACCGAGGAGGAATACCTGGCGGTGTCCGGGCTTAAGGTGAGAAATGTCCAGGGCTTTTATTTTGATGAACCAATGACCAGAGAAGCTTTTGAGAATAAATATTTAAACAGGGAGGAACAGAATGAAGGCGTTAATAAGCGTTTCTGACAAGACGGGAATAACAGAGCTTGCTAAGGAGCTTGAGTCTCTTAAGTGTGAGATAATCTCCACCGGAGGAACCTGTAAAAAGCTTAGGGAGGAAGGAATAAACGCGGTTGAGATATCTGAGCTTACCGGCTTTCCCGAGTGCCTTGACGGAAGGGTGAAGACCCTGCATCCCGTGATACATGCAGGTATCCTTGCAATGAGGGATAACCCGGAGCATTTAAAGCAGCTTTCGGAGCTTGGAATCGAGCCCATAGATATCGTGATCGTAAATCTTTACCCGTTTAAGGAAACTGTCCTTAAGGACGGGGTGACAAGAGCCGAGGTCGTGGAGAACATAGATATAGGCGGACCTACGATGTTAAGGGCCGCGGCCAAGAATTACCAGGATGTGGCTGTCGTTACGGACCCTTCCGATTACAGACTTCTGCTGAAGGAGCTGAAGGAAGACGGAAGGATCAGCCCTGAGACCAGGTTTTATTTTATGCAGAAGGTATTTGAGCATACGGCCAATTATGACGCAATGATCGCGGCCTGGCTTAGGAGGGAGAGAAACGATACGGACTTTCCCGGGACGCTTACCCTTACCTGGGAAAAGCTCATGGATCTTCGCTACGGGGAGAATCCGCACCAGAAGGCTGCATTTTACAGGGAGATCGGGAAAAAGAAGGGCTCCCTTACGGATGCGGTCCAGTTAAACGGAAAGGAGCTTTCCTTTAACAACATCAATGATACTAACGGGGCTTTGGAACTGCTTAAGGAGTTCAGCGATCCTACGGTGGTTGCCTGCAAGCACGGAAATCCCTGCGGAGTCGGATCGGTCAGGGTGTATGACGGAGAGGACTGTCCCGTTGATTCGGAGCCGACCTGGGAAAAGGCAATATTAAAGGCCTGGGAAAAGGCCTACAGCGCGGATAAGATATCTATCTACGGCGGGATACTGGTAATGAACAGAAATGTTACGCTTGAGCTTGCAAAGGCCATAAAGCCGGTATTTCTTGAGGTGCTGGCGGCACCGGGCTACGACGATGATGCTCTTTTGCTGCTTAAGGAAAAGAAAAACCTGAGGATACTGAGGCTTACGGATATCTCTGAGCCGCAGGACAGAAAGGCCCTTGATATCAAGAAGATAAACGGAGGCATCATAGTACAGAGCATAGATTCAGAGCTTTATGAGGAGGACGAGCTTAAGGTTGTGACAAAGACGAAGCCCTCCCCGAAGCAGCTTGAGGATATGCGCTTCGGAATGAGGATCGTCAAGTATACGAAGTCAAACGGTATAGTCATCGTAAAGGACACCGGTTCCGTAGGCATAGGCCCCGGACAGGTGAACCGTGTATGGGCGGCAAGGCAGTGTATCGACCACGCAAGGGAGCTCATCGGCGGGGATGTCCTCTCTGGCGCGGTACTGGCCTCAGACGCGTTCTTCCCTTTTGCGGATACCGTAGAGGCAGCGCATGAAGCAGGCATTACCGCCATTATCCAGCCGGGAGGCTCCATAAGGGATCAGGAGTCAATAGATAAGGCGGATGAGTACGGGATCGCCATGGTATTTACGGGAATGAGACATTTCAGGCATTGACGGAAACGGAGCCTTCCCCCTAATCATAATCTAATCATAAAGATTATTAAAAAAACATAAACTGCGCGTTGACGGATTATGTTAACTATGCTATGATTTGACTGAAATAGTCAGAAATTGTAACAAAAGGGGTCGTTACAGCTTCTGATCGGATTTTAAGCGTTGTGATCATTGGGGGAAAATGAATGAATCCGAAGTTTTTTGATGTAAAAAAAGAGAAGCAGGACGCTATTATTAACGCCTGCTTAAAAGTGTTTGCGGAAAACGGCTACAAAAAGGCAAGTACCGATGTCATTGTTAAGACTGCCGGGATATCAAAGGGACTTCTGTTCCATTATTTCGAGTCCAAGAAGGGGGCTTACGAGTTCATATATGACTACAGCGTAAAATATATGATGCTTGAGCTGTCTCAGTCAGTCAGGAAGGATGAGCATGATTTTTTCGAGATCCAGAGGACCATCGAAGGAGTCAAGACCAGAGTGATGAGGAACTATCCCTACATGCAGCAGTTCATCGACAGCATCAGATTTGAGAATCATCCCGATGCGCTGGAGGCCATAGGAGATGACAGGGACGTGCTGGGAGAGACCTATAATTCCATCTACAGACAGGCGGACATGACCAGGTTTGATGATTTTGTGGATGTGAACCGGGTCATAAATATGATAAGCTGGATGTCGGAGGGCTTTATAAAGGACCGCTTCAGGGAGGATGAGGAGCCTGATCTTGATGCCATGAATGATGAGTTTTCGGGCTATCTGGTCATGCTGAGGGACCATCTCTACAAGCCGGGTTATCACAGAAGCTCCTTTATCAGGCCTCTTGATACAGTCTCCGGCAACCGTATCATAATGAGCGGCTTAAGGGAGAGGGAGAAGGAAAAAGATAAAAAGAAGGAAGCTCAGAAGGAGGGCCAGAAGGAGAGCCGTATGTCCTCGCTCAGCCAGCTGGCAAGGCAGCTGAACAGGGCAGCCTCCGAGGACAGGGTGAAAAAGGCCTCAGAGCTTTCCTTTGAGGAAAGGCTTGCCCGAAGGGATACCTCCGTGTTCGGAGTCCCTATCCCTAAAAAGACTGAGAAAAAGGCCGGTGAGAAGGCTGCGTCCGGCAAATCCGAAAACAGGACGGCAAAGGAAGCGGGGACCGGTAAGGCAGCCGAGCCGGTAAAGGAGAGCGAAAAGGTCAGGCCTTTCGTTAAGGAGGATAAGTCAGGGGAGCTTAAGAGCACTGAGAGTGCGGTCCTTAAGGAGGAGAAGAAAGAGGAAACAGCGGTCAGGGCTGAGGAAATAAAAGAGACTCCCGCGGAAAAGGAGACCTCCGCTGCAGAGGCTTTAACAAAGGAGACCGGGGAAGCAAAGGCTGTAACCGGGGCAAAGGAGGCAGAAGGCCGGGAAGAACAGCTGAAGGAAGCTGTGACCGAAACGGTCAAGGCTGAGGCTGAGGCCGAGGCTGTTGCTTCTGCGGAAAGTGAGGCAGGCACTGAGCCTGTGACTGAGCCCGGGACGGATATGGAGAAGGCAGTCACGGAGGCCGCCATTGCAGGGATAAATAACGAAGAGGCATCAAGGGAAAGCGCCGATACCATAGCAAGGGAGATCAGTGCGGCGGATGGCGCCTCCGACTCGGATATGATAGATTTAAGTGCCCTGTATTCAAAACGGCTTGAGGAAGCGGTCGAGGATCTGGAGGTAAGCATATCCGGACAGCTCCCGCCTAAGGAAGAGGCCGTAAACATAGAGAGCATCGATCAGGGCCGTGAGGATATGTATGCCTTCGGGGGCCAGGATATGACCGGCTTTTCGGAGAATTATGATGAGCAGGGCTATTACGGAGCGGAGCTGCCCTATCAGGACGGAATTTATATGGATGAAAACGGAATGTCCATGTTTCCTGGGGCTCCCATGTATCAGGATTATTATGAGGACGATTCCGCAGCATACGCTGAATTATATAATTCGGTAAACAATTACGATATGAACGGAGCCACTCAGGAGATGCCTGTTAATGAGGTCCTCGCCTACAGAAATGCCTTCACCAACGAATATATGAAGGAAGAGCTGGACCGTCAGGGAAAGTCTTCCCAGGGAGTGAACCAGGAAAGCGGCAAAAAGGAGAAAAAGGCTAAAAGAAAATCCTTCTTTTCAGGGCTTTTCGGGAAGAAAAACGGTGAAGAGACAGAGGAAAGCGCTGAGAACGGCTCTGACATAGAGAATCAGCAGGTCGAACAGGCAAAGCATCAGTATATGTCCGAAAACGCTTCCCAGAGTACGGGGCAGCAGACGGCGGCACAGGCTCCCGGGTATATATCGGCACAGCAGGATCTGAACGCTATGGGAGCGGCACCTGTACTTCCCGAATACGATCCGGAAATGATAGCCCAGATGAGAAATTATGAAACGCCGAACTATTACGGAGTAAAGTACTGAACAGAAGAAAGGGAGGGCTTGTATGAAAAAATTTGCGGTAGCAGGCATCATTCAGCTTGAAACGATCGTCAAGGTGGAGAGCATCCCTATAGAATACACGCCGGTCGTCACTAAGCCGGACAGTATATTTACCAATGTGGGCGGAGATGCTTACAATGAATGCCTTGCTTTAAGAGCCCTCGGGGATGAGGTTCGCTTCTTTACGGTGACCGGAGAAGACAATACCGACATGGTATTAAAGGATACCCTGGTAAGCGGAGCGGATTATGTTTATCCCGCGCTTTCAGCGACTCCCTCCGCAGTGATCCTTTATGATTCCGACAGGCGTCAGCAGATATTTGAGGATATTAAGAACGTAAGGGACATTGAATTTCCTATAGAGCCCTTCAAAAAGAATATCGCGGATGTGGACTGTGTGGTGCTTGCAAACGCAAATTTCTGCAGGCCCCTGGCAAAGGCGGCCAAGGACGCCGGAAAAACGCTTGCGATCAATTTCAGAGGCTTTACCGAGGATAAATATGAATTCAACAAGGACCTTATGGAGCTTGCGGATATAATCTATCTGAGCGATGACAACATCGTTACCGAGCCCGATGAATTTGTGAGAAAGGTGGCAAATGCCCATAAGGCAAAGATCATAATCCTGGGACAGGGAAGCTCCGGCCTTACCATCTATTCCAGAAACGATGATCTGCTCGCTCACTATAAGCCGGTCAAAACGACCGAGATAGTCAATACCGCAGGAGCGGGTAATTCTCTGTTCTCCTGCTTCCTTCACTGTTATGTGGAAAGTGCGGACGCGGTACATTCCATAAAGAACGCGCTGCTCTTTGCTTCCTACAAGATCGGACATATGGGAACCAGCCACGGCTTCCTCTCGGAGGAGGAGCTGGAACGCTGGTATCATCTGATATGGGGTTAAAGGCCTTGGGCACCGCGCTTCCGCCGGCCTTTAAGGACCGCATGAGAGAGCAGCTTGGGGATGAATACGGGGCGTTTATTGAAAGCTACGGGCAGAGCAGTCTGCGGGCACTTCGCTTAAACCCTCTTAAAATGGAGAAAAAGGAACTGATTGACTTGTTTAGTCAAAACAAAGGATTAGCTCCTTTTTTTCATTTGGAAAATATTCCCTGGGAGGAGACTGGCTTCTATTACGGCAGCGAGGACGAGCCCGGAAGATCGCCCTATCATGACGCGGGTGTGTATTATATACAGGAGCCGAGCGCGATGCTTCCCGTAAACCTTCTTATGTCAGGTAGCTCACAGGGAGAGGAGGGGCTAAGGATACTCGATCTCTGCGCGGCTCCGGGAGGAAAGTCGACCCAGATAGCCGCAAGGATGAACGGGAAGGGGCTCCTTATATGTAACGAGGTGATCCCCGCAAGGTGCAGGATACTTTCTGAAAATATTGAACGGATGGCAGTGAGGAATGCCATAGTTTTAAACGAGGAGCCTGATCGCCTCTCAGAAAGATTTGAAGAATATTTCGACAGGATCCTCGTTGACGCCCCCTGCTCGGGGGAGGGGATGTTCAGAAAAAACGAAGCTGCCGTAAGCGAGTGGAGCGAGGAGATCGTTAAGCTCTGCGCAGAGAGGCAGCAGGAGATACTTAAAGCTGCGGACAGGATGCTGAAATACGGAGGAACACTCGTATATTCCACCTGTACCTTTTCGAAGGCCGAAAACGAGGAGACAACGGAGATCTTTCTGAAAGAGCATCCGGAATACAGGCTGAAGGAGCAGATAAGGCTGATGCCCCACAGGATAAAAGGTGAGGGTCATTTTGCCGCGAAGCTTATAAAGGGAGAGGGCGATCCTTCGGAGCTTTCCTTGAGAGGAAAAAAGGGGAGAGCATCCCTGTCCCCGGAGGATGTCAGGGATTTTTTTCAGTTTGCCGATGAAAACCTGGTGTCGGTGGAGGATTCTGTGGGGATCACGAAAAAGGACCCTATGGGAAAGGCTCTTATCAGATTCGGTGATAATCTCTACCTGGCCCCGGGGGAATGTCCTGAGCTTACGGGACTTAAGGTATTACGTCCCGGATTGCAGCTCGGCACAAGCCGTAAGGGACATTTCATTCCCTCCCACGCGCTGGCGCTTTCCCTAAAGCCCGGTGATTTCAGGAGGTCAGTCATGCTCCCTGTTTACACAGAGGGCTCCGGGGAGGGAGACCTTCGGATAAAGGAATACCTGAAGGGCATGACCTTTCCCTTTGAAGGGGAGAACGGATGGTATCTCATCTGTGCGGACGGCTTTTCCGCGGGGTTTGGTAAGCTGTCTGGAAATGTAATGAAGAATCATTATCCCAAGGGGCTGAGAAGGCAGTAAGGAGGATAGCGGGATATGGTGTTTTCAAGCCTGATTTTTACGTTTATATTTTTGCCTCCCGTGATCCTTCTTTATTTTGTGGCCAGGGATAAGTATAAAAACTATATCCTCCTTGCCGCAAGCCTGATATTTTACGCTTACGGGGAACCCGGGTTTGTTTTTGTCATGCTTTTGTCCATTGCCGTCAACTACGGCCTGGCAGTTCTTATAGGCCGCTTTAACGATAAGGACAGGAAGGATGTGTCCAAAGGGCTTATGATCCTTGATGTCATCCTTAATCTGGGGCTTTTGTTTGTTTTTAAATATCTTAATTATACGGTAGTCCTTTTGAATCACATCCCCGGGATCAGGCTGAAGGTGCCTGAGATAGTTCTTCCGATAGGGATATCCTTTTTCACCTTTCAGGCCCTTTCCTACTGCATAGATGTATACAGGGGCAGGGTAAAGGTACAGAAGAATCCCCTGTATGTGGCCTTATATATTTCCTTTTTTCCGCAGCTTATAGCCGGCCCCATTGTAAGATACCAGACGATAGAGGAAAGGATAGCGGACCGCAGCACCGATATCTATGACTTCAGCGAAGGAGTGAGGCGGTTTTTCCTGGGGTTTGCAAAGAAGGTGATACTGGCCAACAATCTTTCCGTGGTTGCGGGGAAGGCCTGGGAAATGGAGGCGGCGGAGGCATCCCCCCTTATGCTCTGGCTTGGTTCGATATGCTTCAGTCTCCAGATCTTCTATGATTTTTCGGGATACTCTGATATGGCTATCGGCCTTGGAAGGATATTCGGGTTTAAGCTTGAGGAGAACTTTAATTATCCCTATATCTCAGCCTCGGTGACAGAATTCTGGAGAAGATGGCATATCTCCTTAAGCAGCTGGTTCAGGGATTATGTATATATCCCGTTGGGAGGCTCCAGAGTATCCGTTTTAAGGAATATCTTTAATCTGCTCATAGTATGGGCCCTTACGGGTATCTGGCATGGTGCCAACGTGACCTTCCTTATCTGGGGTCTCTGCTATTTTCTGCTCCTGTGCATCGAAAAATTTATCATCAGGCCTGACAGGCATAAAAATCCCGTCACGGGCATCCTCATGAGAGTCATGACACTCTTCTTTGTCAATGCGCTGTGGGTGATCTTTAACAGCCCGGATATCGGGACCGGAGCCGCCTATTTAAAGGGAATGTTTGGGCTTTACGGCAATCCGGCCGTTATAGACAGCGAGCTTAAGCATATCCTGAGGGAGTATGGGTTCTTTGTGCTTGCGGGAGCGGTGTTTTCCGCGCCGGTCGCAAAATATATCGGAAGCCTTTTAGAGAGAAACAGATATACGCGGTTGACCAGATCGGTCATCGCGCCCCTGGGGTATTGTTTTATTTTTCTGTGGGCGGTATCATTTCTGATACTGGGTTCTCATAATCCGTTCATTTATTTTAATTTTTAGAAGCTTACGGGAATCCGGCAGTTTGGGTCTTTATCCCCGTGCATCCGGGAGGAAGTGTGATGAAGGATACAAAAAAGCTTTCTGCGGTAATATTGATAACCGGCTTCATTCTTTTCGTCCTTCTTATTGGGGCAAAAAGCTATCTTAAGGTCATGGATTTTTATATCAATGATCTTCCCGATACCATAGAGTGGACCTCGGAGCTTGGAAGCAGGTTCGAATCCGATTTTGCGGCGTCTTTTTTCATGAAGCCGGAGTTTATCAACCTTAACGGGCTTATGCGCAATCTTATGGGGCAGCATGAGATGAACAGGGTGGTAAAGCTTGATAACGGTTATCTTACGGTGACCTGCGAGCCCTTTGAGGAGGAGCTGATAAAAAATAATACCGATAACGTGATAAGGCTTAAGAATTATCTGGAGGAAAGGGGGATCGTCTTCATATATGCCATAACCCCGAATACCTCCTGTAAATATGACCCGGAGCTTCCGGAGGGGATATACGATTACGGAAATGAAAACTTTGACAGGATAGCCATGGCTCTCCGAAGAGGAGGGGTCAGGGTCATAGATTTCAGGGACGAGCTGTATGCCGACGGGATAGATGCCTATGACATGATGTACCGGACGGATCATCACTGGAATACGAGAATGGGATTCTATGCCTACAGTAAATTTGCGGACATCCTGGAGGAGGAGCTTGACTGTGAGATAGACCCGAAGGTAAGGGACTTAAGCAATTACAAAATAAAGACCTACAGGAAATGGCATCTTGGTTCAAGGGGACAGAGGACGGGAAGGTTTTTCGGAGGGGTCGACGACTTCGACCTTATCATTCCTCAGTTTGAAACCCATCTTATCTCGGCGGACGGCGAGGATGAGGGAGAATACAAGGGACTGCTGGTAAAGACCGCCTCTCTTAAGGAAAAGGACTTAAACAGGGTGATGAACGATCTTAACAACCGTTCCACCTATGACATGGTTCTGGAAGACTCTCAGGGTGATTACATAAACCTGAATTCCCATAATGATAAGAGTATCCTGGTGGTCTCCGATTCCTTCGGCAAGGCGGTATGCCCCTTTATGGACATTTCCTTTCAGCATGTGAGGTCCAAGGAGGGATATCTTACCGCTGATTTCATAGAGGAGGCAGCCCCGGATGCTGTGGTAATGTTTTATGACTTCAGTACCTCCTACGATCCGGACTACTTTGATTATCAGCTTGATTGAGAAGTTACGGAAAAACAGTTCACCATAAGGTGAACTGTTTCGTTACGAGTTCTTTATGAATTTTGTACTGCATTTCGGACAGGAGATCTCTATCCTTCCCTTTCCGCGCGGGATGCGGATCTTCTGTCTGCAGGAGGGACAGGTATAGATGTGATGAGTCCTGAGATCTGAAAGCCTGTACCTGATCTTTTGGAAATAATTCCGGGCTTTTGCGGTCAGCTCAAGGAACCTCTGGTTTTCCATATATCGCTTATTGATATTCCGGGAGAACATCCTGAAATACAGATATATAAGTATAAGCAGGGTTATGGAGGTAAAGATCCCCTTTTTTGACAGCATTCCGATAACGATGAAAACGAACCCGAGAAATCCCAGGAAGCGGGAGAACTGATCCATTCCGTACCGTCCCGACATAAAACGTGCGAACTTGTATTTAAGATCCTGAAGCATGAGACACCTCCGTTTTCTATAAACCTGAGTATAGCATAATTTTATTAAAATACTGTGAAAATACTGTAAAAAAACAACAGTTCACCGAAGGGTGAACCGAAATGGAGGCAGAATGAGTAATATACTTGATATTGAAACTGTAGCTCTTGACGAGGAGAAAAAGGCGTTAGTAATAATAGACCAGACAAGGCTCCCGTATGAGACGAAGCTTTTATACCTCACCGAGCTTAAGGAAATCTGGGATGCGATCTATCTTCTCAAGGTAAGGGGAGCCCCGGCTATAGGTGTGGCAGCCGCGATAGGGATCTATGCTTACGCCGAGCATTCACTTAAGGACAGGGTTGAGGATTTTTCGGACGCCTTTAAAAAGGCCTGCGATTACCTGAACAGCGCAAGACCTACGGCCGTAAACCTTTCCTGGGCCCTTGGGAGGATGCTTGGGATGGTGGAGGACAATAAGGGGCTGCCTGTAGAGGAGCTTCTGCAAAGGCTGCATGACGAGGCTCTTCTTATAAAGGAAGAGGATATCGCCATGTGCAGGAGAATAGGAGAGTACGGGTTGTCCTTTATCAGGGAGGACTGCGGTGTCCTGACACACTGCAACGCGGGACAGCTTGCCACCTCAAAATACGGCACGGCTACTGCGCCCATGTACCTTGCACATGAAAGGGGCATGAGCATAAGAGTTTACTGTGATGAGACAAGGCCTCTTCTGCAAGGGGCAAGGCTGACCTCCTATGAGCTTTCATCGGCGGGGCTGGATGTTACCTTGCTGTGTGATAATATGGCAGGAGCGGTAATGAAGGAGGGACTTATCGACGCGGTCTTCGTAGGCTGCGACAGAGTGGCCGCAAACGGCGATACCGCAAACAAGATAGGCACGAGCTCTGTAGCGGTGCTGGCGGCTTACTATAAGATACCCTTTTATGTATGCGCACCCTCCTCGACCATAGACGCGGATACTCCTACCGGAGACGGGATAAGGATAGAACAACGTCCTGAGAGTGAGGTGACGGAAATGTGGTACAAAAAAAGAATGGCTCCCGAAAACATCAAGGTTTACAATCCCGCCTTTGATGTTACGGACCATTCTCTTATAACGGCCATAATAACCGAAAGGGGAATATATTATCCCCCCTATGATTTCAGGCACTTTCGTTGAGCTTCGCTAGCTTTGCGGCCTGGTCCGCCGCAATGCAGGCATCAATGATCTCCTGGATATCCCCGTTCATGACCTTGTCCAGCTTATAAAGAGTTAGGTTGATGCGGTGGTCGGTCACTCTTCCCTGAGGGAAATTATAGGTCCTTATCTTCTCGGAGCGGTCGCCGGTCCCAATCTGGCTCTTTCTAAGCTCGGCCTCGGCATCATGGGCCTCCTGCTGTTTAAGGTCATAGAGCTTGGTACGCAGGAGCGCAAAGGCCTTTTCCTTGTTCTGCAGCTGTGATTTTTCGGTCTGGGAGTAGATGACTATGCCGGTGGGATAGTGTGTGAGCCTGACGGCTGAATCCGTGGTGTTGACGCACTGACCGCCGTTTCCGGAGGCACGCATGACATCGATCCTTATGTCCTTTTCATCTATCTCAACATCAACATCCTCCGCCTCCGGCATCACCGCCACGGAGATGGTCGACGTATGTATACGTCCTCCCGACTCTGTTTCAGGCACGCGCTGGACACGGTGAACGCCGCTTTCGTATTTCATGATGGAGTAGGCACCCTGTCCGGTGATCATAAAGGTAACACTTTTCATGCCTCCGATGCCTATCTCGTCAAAGTCAAGTGTCTCTATTTTCCAGTGCCGGCTCTCGGCATAGTGTACATACATACGGTAGATCTCTGCGGCGAACAGCGCGGCCTCGTCTCCGCCTGCGCCCGCCCTTATTTCCACTATCACGTTCTTATCGTCATTGGGATCCTTTGGGAGCAGAAGGATCTTAAGCTTTTCCTCAAGCTCCCCGACATTTTTCCTGGCGCTTGAAAGCTCGTCCTTCAGAAGCTCTCTCATCTCCTCGTCCTTTTCATTCTCGAGCATGGAAAGAGAGTCGTCTATGTCCTGCTTATTCTTTTTATAAGCCTTATAGGCCTCAACAATGGGAGTGATATCGCTCTGCTCCTTCATAAGCCTTTTAAACCTTGCCTGATCGTTTGAGATCCCGGGCTCGGAAAGCTCCTGCATTATGTCCTCGTATCTCATTATAAGATCCTCAAGTCTGTCAAACATTTACAGCCCTCCTTGCTTTAACTACCCTGTCGTTTGAGGAATAATCCTTTTTTATCTCTATACCGCTGTAGCCCTCCTCATAAAGGAGCCCTGCGACCTCCTCTCCCTGGTCGGCCCCGATCTCAAGCATTAAGAGCCCCGAGAGCTTAAGATGCTTCTTTGCCTCCGGTATGATCCTTCTGTAAAAATACAGTCCGTCCTCATGCCCGTTAAGGGCTAAGAAGGGATCGTGATCCCTTACCTCTGGACTGAGCTCCTTTATTACAGAGGTCTTTATATAGGGAGGGTTTGAAATAACCGCGTCAAAGAGGCGGTTCTCTGAAAGTCCCTCAAACAGGTCGCTCTTTATGAGCTCAAGCCTGTCGGAAAGCCCGTGCCTTTCCGCGTTCTGTCTGCAAACCTCAAGAGCCTCACCTGAGATATCCGATGCCACGCCCTCTATATCGTTTTTATACTTCATAAGGCTTATGATGATGCAGCCGCTTCCCGTACACAGATCCAGTACGCTCATGCCGTCCTGAAGCTCTATCATCGCCTCCTCCACGAGGAATTCGGTGTCCTGCCTGGGTATAAGTACATTTTCATCCACATAAAAGTCAAGACCCATAAAGGACTGGCTATGGGTGAGCTGCTGAAGAGGAAAACGCGAAAGGCGCTTTACGAGAAGCTCCTCAAAATACGGGAGCTTATCGATGGCCTGACGTGACAGCTCCTCGTCACCGTGAGCGTACAGAAAGCTCCTGTCAAAGCCGAAGACATGCTCAATAAGGAGCCCTGCTTCTATAGAGGCCTCCCTTTTTTCAATGCCGGCTTCGGTAAGCCTGCCTGCGGCATTATCGTAAAGAGCCCTTACATTATGCATAATAATCCTTTTCTTCCTCGTAGGGGACGACCTTGCTGAACTCGGAAAGAAGATATGCCCTCCAGTCAAAGACCGCCTCGACAGAGGCTATGGCGACCTCAGCCATTTCCGCATCCGGCTCTCTTGTAGTGAGCTTCTGAAGCATAAGACCGGGAGCGGAGATTATCCTCACGAATATATTGTTGCTCCTGCCGGCGAGCCTTATTATCTCATAGGAGATACCGGCTATTACCGGGATCAGGAGGATCCGTATAACGACCCTGAGTACAGGCTCCTCCACCCGTATGAACATAAAGAGGATGATGCTTACGAAGACGACCAGAAACATAAAGCTGGTCCCGCAGCGCTTGTGCTGCCTTGAGGCAGCCATGACATTTTCAACGGTCAGTTCGTTTCCGGTCTCGATACAGTTTATGCATTTATGCTCGGCACCGTGATACATAAAGGTACGCCTTATATCCTCCATAAGAGATATGGCCAGAAGATACCCGATAAAAATGATTATCCTGAAAAGCCCCTCGCAGAGAGAGATCACAAGCTCCGACACGATCCATTTTTTAAGAAGGGTGGAAAGGTAGTAGGGAAGGAGCATAAACAGCCCTGCCGCAAATATTATCGAAAAAAAGACGGTGAGTGAGGAGACCACCTTTTCCGCGTTTTCTCCGAATAATCTGTCGAGGGGCCGTTTCTTCTGACGGCGCTTTAAGCGTACATCCTCCTCCTCATAGAAGGAAGCGGAATAATTAAGGGTCCTTATTCCTATTATCAGGGAATCTATAAAGGAAAACACTCCTCTGATAAAGGGAAGCCTTGTTATCCGGTTGTCCGGAGCGAAGGGAGCATATTCCTCAATGGAGATATTGATATCCTTCTCGGGAGTGCGGACCGCAACGGCATACCGGTCCTTATTTTTCATCATCACACCCTCGATAACAGCCTGCCCGCCTATGCCGCTGTAATGAGTCCCGCAGGCTGTGCGTTCACCTCTGTCCCGTCTTCTTCGTGCCATTTGTATCACCTTTTATGGTTACCATCCGCGGGTAACTTTTTATGCGAAAAAAAGGGGTGATCGACTCACCCCTGTCTGTTCTTTATTTACTTTCCACACCGTATTTTCTGTTGAACTTCTCAATACGTCCGTCTACCCTCGCTGATTTCTGCTGTCCGGTATAGAACGAATGGCATTTGGAACAGATCTCAACGTGTATCTCCGGCTTGGTGGAACCTACGACAAAGGTATTACCGCAGTTACAGGTCACGTTAGCCTGATAATATTTAGGATGTATTCCTTCCTTCATGACTTTCACCTCTCTATTTTATTACTTATGAGTACTATAATTACAATACATGGAATTAGACAGCTATTGCATTGTATCACAGCTTATCCTTCTATGCAAGGATAATTTGAAATATTGTAGGGCAATATTTCAGGGCAATCGCTTAATAATCGCTTAATACCCTCATAACCCCGGCAGGATATGCAGATCATAAAAAGTCCGGATCTGAGCTTTTGCGCAACTCACTTAACGAAAAGCGATTTTTATAGAGCACCTTTCAACCCTGTTTGAGCTCGCGCACTAAATTCCCTTGATAACTGTGAAGCGAGCTGTTGAAAGGTTTTCTGTTTATAAAAATTGCTTTAAGTTTAGTGAGT
>ODAI011696153.1_pt1 | contig 15087 bp, 11 predicted proteins | sample 1539321 | NCBI WGS metagenome assembly ODAI01 (sample SAMN02144231, study PRJEB22623) | gut metagenome | biome: sheep rumen | host: Ovis aries | place: New Zealand
CACGTTCGTGATCGATCCCGCGCCGGAATGAAAGCGCGTGAAATCGGGCGGCAGGATCAGAACGCGCCGCAGCGTGCGCCCTTCGAGCGAACGCAGCAGAGCGTCGCGGATCTCCTGTCCGGAAAGCCCGTTTCCGGTTTTGTCGATGCAGCGGATGTCGTTCATACGCCGCAATACGCGTGGAATCCGCCGTCCACCGGAAGCACCATGCCGGTGATGAAGCCGGACGCCCGTTCGTCACAGAGGAACAGCAGCGCGCCGATCAGTTCGGAGGTCTCGCCGAAGCGTCCCATCGGGGTCGCCGCAAGGATCTTTTTCGTGCGTTCCGTCGGACTGCCGTCCGGGTTGAACAGCAGCGAATGGTTCTGCTTGCCCGCAAAGAATCCCGGCGCGATCGCGTTGCAGCGGATGCCGGTCTTTGCAAAGTGCACCGCAAGCCATTCGGTGAAGTTGGATACGCCGGACTTCGCCGCGCTGTACGCGGGGATCTTGGTCAGCGGTGTGAACGCGTTCATCGAGCTGATGTTCAGAATACAGCCGCTTTCGCGCCCGACCATGTCCCTGACAAACGCCTGCGTCGGCAGCACGACGCCGAGGATGTTCAGCGAAAACACCTTCGAAAACGCCTCGCCCTTGAGATCGAAAAAGCTCTTCTTTTCCGGATCCAGCATCGTGTCCGTCGAAAAGAACTCGTCGTCCGCGGTCGCCGACGCGTCGTTGCCGCCCGCGCCGTTGATCAGGATGTCGCAGGGTCCGTAATGCGAAAGCACGATCTGATGCGCCGCTTCGACGCTTTCGGCGTCGGTGACGTCCACCTGCACCGCAAGCGCATCAAAGCCGTCCGCCTTGATGCTGTCTCTGAGCGCCTCCGCTCTGGACAGCGTGCGGTTTAGGATCGCGACCTTCGCGCCGCATGCCGCAAGCGCCTTGCAGAACTCGGAGCACAGCACGCCCGCACCGCCGGTGACGACGGCGACTTTGCCGGAAAAATCGGGATGCATCGGAAGATTCATAGGCGCCTCCTTATGCGTTATAGGTCGAAGCGCTCGTTGCGCCGCCTTTGCCCGTCCAGTTCGTGTGGAAGAATGTGCCGCGCGGCGCGTCGATGCGCTCATAGGTGTGCGCGCCGAAATAATCGCGCTGCGCCTGCAGCAGGTTTGCGGGGAGATTTTCCGTCGTGTAGCCGTCGAACCACGCAAGCGCGGACGAGAACGCGGGCATCGGAACGCCGATCTTCACGGCATACGACACGACCTCGCGCCACGCCGGGATCAGCGTCTTCATGACCGACGCAAAGTAGTCGTCCATGAGCAGGTTCTCGAGCGCCGGATCCTTGTCGAACGCTTCCTTGATCTTGCCGAGGAACACCGAACGGATGATGCAGCCGCCGCGCCACATCAGCGCGATGCCGCCGTAGTTCAGATTCCAGCCGTACGTCTTCGCCGCCGCGCGCATCAGCGTGTAGCCCTGCGCGTAGGAAACGATCTTGCTCGCATACAGCGCTTTGCGGATCGCCTCGATAAACGCTTCGCGATCGCCGGTAAACGCCGAGATCTTATGCGGATAGAGCGCCGATGCTTTGACGCGCTCGTCCTTCTGCGCGGACAGACAGCGGGCAAAGACCGCTTCGGAAATCAGCGTCAGCGGGACCGCCTCGTCGAGCGCCGCAATGCCGGTCCACTTGCCGGTGCCCTTTTGACCGGCTTTGTCGAGGATGTGTTCGACGGTCGTTTCGCCGCGTTCGTCGCGGTAGCCGAAGATGTCGCGCGTGATCTCGATGAGATAGCTGTCGAGCTCGGTCTCGTTCCAGTTTGCAAACACGTCGTGCAGCTCGCCGGACGTCAGTCCGAGACCGTCCTTCAAAAGCTGATAGGACTCGCAGATCAGCTGCATGTCGCCGTACTCGATGCCGTTGTGCACCATCTTCACAAAGTGTCCCGCACCGTTTTCGCCGACCCACTCGCAGCAGGGCGAGCCGTCCGCGACATGCGCGCAGATCGCCTGAAAGATCGGCTTCACGAACTTCCATGCCGCAGGGGAGCCGCCGGGCATCATGCTCGGACCGTTCAAAGCGCCTTCTTCGCCGCCGGAAACGCCGCAGCCGACGTACAGAAGTCCCTTGCTCTCGACGTATGCGGTGCGGCGGATCGTGTCGGGAAAATGGCTGTTGCCGCCGTCGATGATGATGTCGCCGGGTTCCAGAACGGTCAGCAGCTTTTCGATGAAGTCATCGACCGCCTGCCCCGCCTTCACCATCAGAAAGACCTTGCGCGGAACGGAGAGCGCGTCCTTCAGTTCTTCGAGCGAATGACAGCCGACGATGTTCTTTCCCTTTGCTCTCCCGTCCGTAAAGCGGTCGACCTTTTCGACCGTGCGGTTATAGACCGCGACGGTAAAGCCCTTGGATTCCATGTTCATGACGAGGTTCTCGCCCATGACGGCAAGACCGATCAAACCGATATCTGCTTTCTGCATGTTTCTGATCCTCCCTTTATCGCTGCACGCGGGCGTTTCCCGCATAGATGTCCCAAACCTGCTTTTCGTCCGCCGGTTCGGCATAGTCGTTCTTCGAAGACGCCGCAAGCGCACCGCATGCCCAGCCGAACTGCAGCCATTTTTGCGGCTCCCAGCCCGACAGAATGCCGTACAGAAGCCCGCCGGAAAAGCCGTCGCCGCCGCCGATGCGGTCCATGACGGGGATCGGACGCGGTTCTTCGACGAACCATTCGCCGTCCGCGCACAGGATCGCGCCCCAGAGATGCTCGTTGGCGGAACGCACCTCGCGAAGCGTCGTTGCGCACACGCGCGCGTTCGGATAGGTGCGGCGCACGGTTTCGATCATCGCTTTGAAGCTTTCGATCTTGCCGGAAAGCGCCTTTCCGCCCGCTTCCGGTCCTTTGAGACCGAGACAAAGCTGAAAGTCCTCCTCGTTGCCGATCAGGATGTCCGCCTCCTTCGCGATCTCGCGGAACGCCTCGGAAAGCTCCGCTTCGCGTCCCTTCCAGAAGCTTGCGCGGTAATTGAGGTCGAAGCTCACGCGCGTGCCGTGCGCCTTTGCGGTCTTTGCAAGCGCAAGCGTGCAGCGCGTCGTTTCGGGACTCATCGACGCGATCAGCCCGGAAAGGTGCAGGATCCCGACGCCGTCCGTGCCGAAGATCCGTTCGGCGTCGAAGTCGTCTTCCGTGATCGTGCGTCCGATCTCGCCCGCGCGATCGTTCCACACGCGCGGCGCGCGCAGTCCGAAGCCCATGTCCGCCACGTTGAACTGATGCCGCACGCCCCACGGACCGTCCGGCGCGATCTCCCTGCCGACGTAGAACAGATTTCTTGCGCGAAGCTGCGCTTTGATGAACGAGGCGATCGGGCTTCCTTTGACAAACCGCGTCATGACGAGACAGTCCCTGCCGAGACTTGCCGCGACGTTCAGCACGTTGCTTTCGGCGCTCGTCGCCTGCATGTAAAAGGTGTTTGCGGTCTCGACCGGCATGCGGTCGAGCGGCGAAATGCGCACGCCCATGCTTGTGACGGTCGCAAGCGCGTAGCGCGGATTTTCTTTGACTTGCAGCATAGAAAAAACTCCTTCATTCGGATTCAATTGCATTATAACGCAATTTGAAATACAATGGAATTGCATATATGGGATATTTTTATTGTAAATACGCGCATCGTCTGCTATACTCAAGGCGGAGGGACTATGGAACCGCTGTTTTCCTATCGCGAACCGCTGTTATACTGCCACCATTCGCTGGACGAGACGCCCGATCCGGACGCCTTTTCGGTGCATGCGCACGAGATGCCGGAGGTGTATCTGTTTCTGTCCGGACACGGGCGATATCTGGTCGAAGGCACGCAGTACCCGCTTGCGCCGGGGGATGTGCTCATCATGCGGCAGGCGGAAACGCATAAGCTTCTGATCGAGCCGGACACGCCGTACCGGCGGCTTGCGGTGCATTTTTCGCCGAAGCTTCTGGAGGGCATCGACCCGGAGGGACGGCTGATGCGTCCGTTTGATCACCGCGCTCTGGGGCAGCACAACCGGTATCCGAAGGCACGGTTTCCAAAGCTGTCCGAAGCGTTTTCCGGCATCGATCCCGTACCGGGACAGGAACGGTTCGCCATCCTTGCCGGGCTTTTGCGGCTGCTGTCCGATCTTGCGGCGGCGTTTCCGGCGCTTTCGGGGGAGGAACCGGATCGCGGCGGCGCCGCGTCACAGCTCGTGGGGTATGTCAACGCGCATCTGTTTGAACCGCTGTCGCTGAACGATCTCGGCCGCGCGTTCGCCCGCAGCACGTCACAGCTCGGGCGCGTGTTCCGCGAAGCGACCGGCACGTCGCTCTGGGACTATGTTGTGATGAAGCGGCTGCTGTCCGCCCGCGCCATGCTGCAGCGCGGCGAAACCGCCGTGCGCGCCGCCGCCGCCTGCGGGTTTTCGGACTATTCCGCCTTCTATCGCGCCTATCGGAAGCGCTTCGGTCATGCGCCGAGCGCCGACCGTCCGCGCGGACATTGAATTCCGTCCGTGAAGCTGTTATACTGAAAGAGATCAATCTATGAGGGGGACGCTATGGAATCGAACCGCTACATCGCCCGCACGAGCGGGCTGAAGCTCAAAGATTACCTGGGCTACGCGCTGATCGACACGGCAGGATGTCTGATCTTCAGTCTTGTCACGACGCTGCTGCAGAAATACTACACCGACATTCTGCACTTAAGCCCGCTGTTCATTATGCTGATGTTCATCGGCGCGCGCATCTGGGACGCGATCAACGATCCGATCATGGGGCGCATCGCCGACACCGCAAAGCCCCAAAAGAGCGGACGCTATCGCCCGTGGGTGCTGTATGCCGCCGTTCCGCTTGCGATCTGCGGGATTTTGATGTTTGTGAAGCTGCCGGGCATGGGCGAGCCCGAAACCGTGCTTTTCACCGGCATTTATGCAACCGTGACCTACGTCGCGTTCGGCATGGTATACACGATGCTGCAGATCCCTTACGGCTCCCTGGCGTCCGTCGTCACGACCGACGACAGGGAGCGCAACAAGCTTTCCGTGTTCCGTTCGATCGGCGCGGCGCTCGGCTCGATTCCGGTGCTTGTGATCGCAAGCTTCGCCTATTCGAAGCGGCTCGATGCATCCGGAAACGTCGTCCTCGGCGAGAACGGACGCGCGATCACCGATATGCAGTACCGTCCGGTGATCACGGGCGTCATCATCATGGCGGTCGTGTCGGCGGCGCTGCTGATCCTTGCCTATACGATGAACCGCGAGCGCGTCAAGACGAAGCCGCAGCCGAAGGAAAAGGGCGCGACGAAAAAAGCGCTTGCGCTGCTGTTCAAAAACCGCGCGTTTGTGGCGATCTCCCTTGTGTCGATGCTGCTGCTTTCGGGACAGATGTTCACGCAGAGCTTCTATACCTACCTCTTTGACGACTATTTCCATGCCAACTGGATGAACCTCGCGACGCAGGCATGCACGTATTCGCCGATGCTGATCTTCATGTTCTTCCTGCCCAAAACGGCGCGGAAGATCGGCAAAAAGGAGGTCACCGCCGTTGGGCTGACGCTCGCCGCGCTCAGCAATCTGCTGCTGTTTTTCCTGCGCGGCACGGAGCCCTCAAAGCTCATGTGGATCTTTCTTCTGATGAACTTTATCAGCGGCTGCGGACTGACGACGCTTGTCATGCAGCTTTGGGCGATGGTGACCGACTCGACCGACGACATCGAGGTCCGGACCGGTTCGCGCGACACCGGCACGGCGTATTCGGTATTCAATTTCTTCCGCAAGCTCGGTCAGGTGCTGTCCGCGATCTGCGTGAACGGCGCGCTTCTGGGCATGAACTACCGCTACGAAAAAGGCGCCGTGCAGACGCCGGAAAACCTCCGGACCATGTACGATATGGCAACGCTGATCCCCGCCGTGCTGTTCGGGATCATGGCGATCCTGCTGTTTGTCGTGTATCCGCTGTCCCGGAAAAAGGTCGCCGAACTGCAGGGACAAAAGGAAAACGCGCTTCGTTCCTCCTACGAAAACAAAACGATCGATATCTGAACCCCCAAAAACAATACGCTCCCGACCGGAAAGGCCGGGAGCGTTGTTTATGCCCGTTCAAACCATACGGGAAGATCGGTCGCGGCGCACGGGGCCGTTACGGTTTCACCGCCCGCAACCGGCTCACCTTCGCCGCGCAGCCGCCATGCGCCGTCCGGCAGCGCAGCAGTGACTTCCGCCGCGCCTTCGTCGAAGACCGGACAGGCGAGGATCGAATTGCCGACCAGGAAACAATCGCTTTCCGGATCGTACGCGGGATCGGCAAGAAATACCGGACGAATCAGCGGTTCCCGGTCTTTGCGGCAGCGCTCGGCTTCGGCGCAGAGATACGGAACCAGTTTTTCACGCAGATCAAACAGCCGCTTCACCTCCCGTATCCGCTCCGGATAGAGCCACGGCATGGTGCTCGGTTCGCCCGGCTTCCACGAATGCAGCGTAAAGCGCGGCAGAAAGATGCCGTACTGGAGCCAGCGGAGAAACAGTTCCTCCGTGGGCTTCGGTCCCGCAAAGCCGCCGACGTCCGGTCCGAAGAACCAGAACCCCGAAAGCGCCGTCGTCATGATCTGTTTGTGGTTTGCGCGAAGCTCGGGAAAACTCGTGAAATTATCGCCCGTCCACGTCGATGCGACGCGCTGCGTTCCCGCGATCGCACAGCGGGAAACGTTGAACGGCTCGCTTACGCCCGCCTCGATGCACGCTTCACGGCTTGCTCTTGCCATGAGGTACGAAAACAGCGGACGGATGCGGCACGCCGGGATCGGTCGTCCGAAGCCGTGCGCCGTCACCGTTTCGTCGGGCACGTCGTATTCGTTGTTGTCGTTCCAGATGTGGCAATACCCGTTTTCGATCAGCTGCTTTCGGATGCACGTCTTCCAGAAATCGTACGCTTCGGGGTTCGTGAAATCGAGATAGCTTGCCATGCCGCCCCAGAACGGGAACTGCGCGGGGCTTCCGTCGGCGTCGCGGAGAAACCAGCCGTGCGCCGCGATCGTTTCATACATCGGGTGTTCGGTCAGAAACGCGGGTTTGACGTTCGGAATGAGATGCACGCCGTGCGACTCGAAATACCGCGACAGATCCTTCGGCGAAGGGATCTTTTCGGGATTCCAGCAGAACACGCAGCGTTGATCGCCGATCTGCGTATAGCCGCTCGACATCCAGAAGCCGCCCGCGCGGATGCCGTTTTGCCCGCATTGCGCAACAAAGCCGCGCAAACGCCTGTCCGCATCCGGCGCATCGGTGTACTCCATCGTGCTGCCGGTATACGAAAACGCCCATTCCGGCACCGGCGCGATGCCGCCGCAAAGTGCGTTGAACCGCCGCACGATCTCCATCGGCGTGCCGAGGATCAGATAAAACACCATGTTCTCCTCGTCAAACCGGATCGTGTTGAACGGCTCGTAATAGTTGTCGTGCTCGACGCCGAAATCGACCGAACCGTTTGAATAGGTATCATAATACAGCCCGTAGCTGCCTGCGGCGTGCGCGCAGATATAGAACGGGATCTGTTTGTACAGCGGATCGCTGTATGCGGCGGAATATCCCATCGAATCGACTGCGCCGAGCAGGAATCTGCGGTTCGTCTTGTTGACCGGACCGCACTTGTCGCCGAGCCCGAAGATGCGCTGATCCGAAAACCGCTGCGTCGCATGGACGCTGCCCCTGCCGAGCTCGCCCGCAAAGTTCATCGCAAGTCCGCTGCGATCGCGGTACAGAACGCCTTTGCCGGTCTCTGCGGTGATGCGAAAGTTCTTCTTTTCGATCGAAAAACGCACGCCGTCCAGCGTGAACGAAAGCGTTTCCGCGTCCTCCGAGATCTCCGGCGTTTCCGGCGCAAACCCGTCGGTGCTCAGCTTGTCGCGTCCGCAAAGCGGCACCTCGTCCGCATTCGGGCAAACGCTCCACGTCGGCAAAAGCGGCACGTCCGGTTTCAGGACCGCAACGCGCAGCATGTGCCGGAAAAAGTCGAGCCGGACCGTGACGCCGTCCGACTTGCAGACGCGCATGGACGGCGAAGCTTCGACGGTCTCAAACCGATGATCGAACTTCACGCCTTCGGATCTCCTTTCGTCAGCATGTTTTTGAGCATCGTGCAGTAGTGCGCATGTCCCATGCCGGTCTGATCCGCTGCAATATGCAGCACGCGGGTGCGCAGACCGCCCGCTTTTTTCCACACGGGAAGCGCGGCGCCGTTCGGATCGCCGCTCGCGGCGAAGTTTGCAAGGTATGAAACGAGCTGTTCGGACGCTTCGCGATCGCGCGCGCCGTACGGTCTCCAGCCGTTGTTGAGCGTGCCGAACGCATACCTGAGATCGCACGAATGGAACGCGCGGTTGTCGTCGCCCGGCGAATTGATGTCGAAATAATAGATGTATGCGCCGTTCGCGCGCCCGAAGCGGTTGCCGATATACGCCATGACCGGCGCAAACATGTCGTTGTTGGTGTAGCCGAGCAGATAATCGAGCGCAAGCGGACTTTGGATCAGTTTGTCCACGCCGTCCTTCAGAAGCACGCCGTCGACGACCGGCATGGTGTAATAGATCGCGTCGTTTCGGATCTCCTTCATCTTTTCGACCGTGTCAAACAGCAGATCGAGCGGCGCGGTTTTCAGTCCCTCGAATCCGTCGACGCCCGCGACCTCGATGAACTGCTCCCAGTATGCATGCGTGTCCGCTGCGGGCTTCGGCAGGCTGAACTTCGGAAACAGCCCCGCTCCGCTCATCATGATCGCGCGGCGGAAAAGCCCCTCAAGATCATGATTGAGACAGAGATACTGGATCGAGATCGCGCCCGCGCTCTGTCCCATCAGCGTGATGTTGTCCGGATCGCCGCCGAACGCACGGATGTGCGCTTTGACCCACTTGATCGCGCAAAGCTGATCGTCGAGCCCGAAATTGCCGTCGCGTCCGGTCGCCTTTCGGATCTGCTCATGCGTCAGGTAGCCCAGCAGTCCCACGCGATAGTTCGCGAAAACCGTGATGACGCCGTGCGCCGCAAGCGCCGTGCCGTCGAACGGGCTTTCCCAGTTGATGCCCGAATCGAATCCGCCGCCGTAAAAGAACACGATGACCGGCGCATCCTTTGCGTTTTTCGGTACGAACAGATTGAGGTTCAGGCAATCCTCGCCGTAGGCAAAGACCTGCCCCTCGCGAAACTCCTTATGGTAGAAACGCCGCGTCGGATGCTCGAAGTGTTCATGCAGCGCGCGGTTTTGCGGACACGCCGGACCCGGCTTTGTCGCATCGAGCACGCCGTCCCATGTCTTTGCGGGCACCGCGTAAGCAAACCGCTCCGCTTTTGCGAACGGCACGCCGTAAAACACGCTGCAGCTTCCGTTGTCGCAGCCTTTCAGCATTCCGCAATCCGTTTTCAGCAGCAATTCCTTCATTCGCATTTCCCCCTTGCCGTCGATCGGGTCCGACATCCGTTTCTCTTACGCCGTCGGCTTGTTCGGTCCGACGTATTTCAGACAGACCATCGTCAGGTCGTCGAACTGCTCCGCGTCGCCGACGAAGGCGTCGACCTCGGCGCGCACGTTCTTTAAGATCGCATCGGGCGATCCGTCCCTGCATTCGTTCAGCGCCGCAAGCATGCGCTCCGTGCCGAAGAGCGCTTTGTCCGCGTCCGTCGCTTCCGGAACACCGTCGGTGTAGACGAACAGCTTTGCGCCGGGTTCGAGCACGATCTCATACTCCTTATAGCGCATGCCGTCCATGCCGCCGATCACGAATCCGTGTTTGTCATGATACAGCTCGAACGCGCCGTCCGGCGTTTTCAGAACGGGGTATTCGTGTCCTGCGTTCGCGCAGGTCAGCTTTCCGGTTGGGATATCCAGGATCCCGAGCCAGACGGTGACGAACATCTGCTCGCGGTTGTTCTGACAGATCTGATGATTGACCGCTTCGAGCACCTTGCCCGGCGACATGCCGGTCATCGCGTAGTTCTGCACGAGGATCTTGGATCCCATCATGAACAGCGCCGCGGGAATGCCCTTTCCGGACACGTCCGCGATCACGACGCCCAGGTGATCGTCGTCGATCAGGAAGAAGTCGTAGAAATCGCCGCCGACTTCCTTTGCGGGATCCATTTTCGCGTAGATCTCAAATTCGGTCCGGTCCGGATACGGTGGGAAGATGCTCGGCAGCATGTCCGCCTGAATGCGCGTCGCAAGCGCAAGCTCCGTGCCGATGCGTTCCTTTTCCGCCGTGATCGCGGTGATGTCGCGAATGTATCTGCGGACCTTTTTGGAAAGATCGTCAAACGATTCGGCAAGGATCTCGATCTCGTCGTTCGTGCGGTATTTGTCCTGCATTTCAAACAGCCGCCCGTTCTGCCCGCTTTCTGCGATGTCTTCCGTCATCTGCCGGATCGGTTTGACCATGCGGTTGACCGCGATCATCGCGGCGGCGTTGCCGATCAGAAACGCCAGCGCAAGCAGCAGCAGTCCGAAGCGCATCGTCTTTGCGGATTCCTTCCGGAACGCGGCGGTCGCATCCTCGTTGATCCCGTCGTATGCGGACAGCAGCGCATGTTCCGGCTGCTCGGTCAGATTCTTTTCCACGACGTCTACGACCGCCCAGCCGACCGTCGGCACCGGCGTGCCGACCATATAATAATCTTTCCCGTCGACGGCAACGGTCTTTAACCCCGTGGGCGCCGAGAGCGCCGTTTCGATAAACGATGCAAGCGCTTTGTTCTCCGAATCCCGAAGGTCCTCCGCTTCGTTTTGCAGGGTCACCCGGAACACGCCGCCCGCATTCGGACCGAGGATCACCTGTCCGCGATCGTTGATCAGATAGGAATACATGCCCTGTTCGGAGGCCGAGATAAAGTCGCTTACGCTGTCGAGCACGACGTCGACGCCGGCAACGCCGACGGTCTCGCCGTCCGCGACGACCGGCACGGAACAGGTGATCAGCAGCTTGCCGGAAAATGCGTCGACCGTGATCCCCGTAAAATACAGATCGCCGGCGCGAAGCGCGCCGTCATACCACGGACGCTCCCGCACGGGAAACGGGATCGGCGCGCCGGTCGCATCGAGCTTGCTCTTTGCTTTCTCGTCCACGCAGAAATCGGTCCCGTCCCTGAGCCCGATATAGCAGGCGTCGATCTTTTGCGAATTCTGATGCATTGCGATCATCGGCGCGGAGAGATGCGCGATGTAGCCGAGGTATTCGGATTGCGTGCAGTCGACGCCTTCTTCACACAGGACGTATGCGGAGGATGTCCCGTCCTTTGCGGCGTCGGGCAGATCGACCGGCAGCGGAGAAAGACTTTCGCGGTTCTCCAGGATCCCCTGCGCCATCGTCTCAAGCATGCGCGTGCTGCCGACGATCTCCGAAAAATCGTTGTCGGCAAGGTTTGCCTTGAGCTCCGTCGAAGAAACCAGCGAGCTCTCGATCACGCGGTGCATGGTTTGCTGCGACATTTCGGAAATGGCAGTCTGCTGTTCGACGCGCGTTTTTTCCACGACGTTCAGAAGCGTCCGGTTCTGATAGACGGTGATACCGATGAACATGGCAACCAGCAGAAGGATCATGGAAGCGACCAGAACGATCGCCCGCTTCTGCAGTCCGCCGAATGTAATGCCCAAAATCTTTTTCATGTGGTTCCTCCGCTTGAACCTGATGGATCTTACCTTTTAACGTAGCACCTTGTGTCCAACAAATGTCCAACAGAAGCGGCGCGGATCGCCCCGGCTTTCCGGGAAAAACCGGAAATCTGTTGGACATCTGTTGGACATGGTTTGTTATGCTGTCGGTCTGACAATAAAAGGATAAGGGGAACAAGGAAATGAACATGACAAAGCAGCGCAACATCTGGCGCTGTGTCGCCGTACTGGCTCTGTGCGCGCTGATCGCGGTCAGCGTTCTGTATGCGTTCGGCATCGGTCGGAACAAGACCGCCGCGCCGCAGAAGGGCGATGCGCTTTCGCTGTGGAACGACGGGACCGGCGCAAAGCAGTCGCTGATCGACTATGTGACCGCCGTGACGACGGAGGGCGGCAGCGACTTTATTCCGGTCGAGGACCGCATCGCCGTATTCGATATGGACGGCACGCTCACCTGCGAAACGTACTATACCTACTATGATACGATGATGTTCATCGAATACTGCCTCGTCGATCATCCGGAGCGCGTATCGGACGAGCTCAAGGCGGTCGCGGCGGCGATCCGGCCGGGGTATCTTGCGGACGAAACGCTTGCGAGAAACTTTGCAAAGGCGTACGCGGGCATGACCGTCGAAGAATTCTCCGACTATGTCGCCGCGTTCGGCAAAAAGTACACGCACAGCTTTGAAAACATGCGCTACATCGACAATTTCTATCTGCCGATGGTCGAGCTTGTAAAATACCTGTACGACAACGGCTTCGAGATCTGGGTCATCAGCGGCACGGAGCGTACAACGACCCGTGCGATCGTAGCAAACTCTCCGATCAGGGACTATGTTGCGCCGGAGCACGTGATCGGCACGGACTTTGAGGTCAAGGTAAAGGGGCATGAGGACGAGCCGTCCAACATGGATTTCAAGTATGAAACCGGCGACGAGCTGGTTCTGACCGGCGGCTTCATTCAGAAGAACCTGAATGCAAACAAGTCCATCTATGTCGAGCGCGAGATCGGACAGCGTCCGGTGCTTGCGTTCGGCAACAGCGGCAGCGACACGAGCATGATGCACTATGCGATCGACGCGAGAAATCCGTACCTTGCCCGGGCGTATATGATCGTCGCAGACGACGGGTTCCGCGAATGGGGCAAGCAGGATTGGGACGCAAAGTCGCAGGATTATCTTGCAAAGGGCTTTGTTCCGATCTCCATGCTGCGCGATTTTTCCGTGATCTATCCGGAAGGCATCGTAAAAGCGGAGGAGCAGTACGTGCCGTTTGTGTCGGACGAAGCGCTTTCTCCCGCGGCATAAGGGGAATGCGGCCGAAATGAAAAACCGGATCATCATCGCGGCGTTGGCGGCGCTGCTGTGCATCTGCGGCTGCGCAAAATGCGAACCGCAGGCGGAACCGCTTGTGAATACCGTCAGGATCGGAGAAACGAAAATGGATTATCTGCATTTCGGAAATGCATCCGGAGAGACGCTTGTGATTCTGCCGGGGCTGGCGCTGAAAAGCGTCATGGGCGCCGCCGAAGGGATCAAAGCGGCATATGCGCCTCTGGCGGCCGATTACGACATCTACCTGTTCGATCACATCCGGGAGGAGCCGGAGGGCTACTCGATCGCCGACATGGCAAGGGACACGCTTTGCGCATTCGACGCGCTGGGACTTTTGCGCGTACATCTGATGGGCGTTTCCATGGGCGGAATGGTTTCGCAGCGGATCGCCGTTGACGCTCCGGAGCGCGTGGCGTCGCTGATCCTCTGTTCCACGGCAATGAACCTGACGCACGGCAATCGCGAAGCGTTTGCAAACTGGATCTCGCTTGCCGAGGCGCAGAATACCTCCGCGCTGACGGAGGCGTTCGGCGAAACCGTCTACTCGCCCGCGTTCTTTGCGCAGTACAAAGATGCGATCATCGCTTCGGGCGAAGGCGCGACTGCGCGCGATTTCAGAAACTTTCTGATCTCGGCAAACGCGGTACTTGCCTTTGACGTCTCGGACGAGATCCAAGCGATCGCCTGCCCGGTGCTGGTGCTCGGAGCGGGGGAGGACCGTGTGCTCGGCGTGCAGGCGTCTTACGATCTGATCGAAGCGCTGCACGGTGAATCCTATATCTATGAGGGCTACGGACACGCCGCATACGACGAAGCGCCGGATTACCTCGATCACATCGCCGCGTTTCTGAAAGAAGCATAACGGATCGCGCGATCCGAAAAACGCCGCAGGCATTTTGCCTGCGGCGTTTTGTTTTGTTTCTTTCGCGTTACATGCGGTGCTGCATGCGATCCAAAAACGCTTCCGTCTGGCTTGCCCACGAGTACGCGTTCATGTATTCGCCGCGATAGGTGTTGATCGCGCTGACGTCGCCGCTCAGAAAGCGGTACAGATCGCAGTCCAGCCGCTCCGGACAAATGCGCAGCGTGCCCTGCTTCATTTCCAGGATCGCCTCCGCGCCGACGCTCTGCAGCGTGGAGCGCAGCGACCGGATGATGACGTCGAGCTGTTTTTGCATGGAACGGTCGTACACGCCCTCCTCCCACAGCACGGCAAACGCCGTCGCACGGCTGATGCTGCCGCCCTGCCGGTCGATGAGATACGCAAGAAGCTCCTTTGCCTTCGACCGCGGGAAGGATACGACCTGCCCGTTTGCATAGAGATCGAATTCGCCGAACGTCCGGGCAAAGATCTTTGCGGACGGTTCCGGCACGCCGCTCTGCACGCCGCGCCGCTGCATCGCAAGATCGATCTCTTCCTTCAGCCGCTGTTTGTTGACGGGCTTTAAGAGGTACCCCGAAGCGTGCAGCGCAAACGCGTCTACGGCATACTCGGAGTAGCCGGTGAGAAAGATGATCGAAACGGACGGGTCGGTTTCACGGATACGCGCGGCAAGCTCGATGCCGTTCATGTCCGGCAGGTTGATGTCGAGCAGCGCGATGTCCGCGGTGCGCTCCGCAAGCCATTTCAACGCATCCGCCGCGGTCGAAAAGCCGCAGACGTCCGGCTTTTCCGGAAGCTCCCGGCAAAGCGCGACCGTCATTTGCAGGATCAGAGGTTCGTCGTCGATGCAGATGATTCTCATGGCAGGTGCTGCGGATTATTCGCCCTTCAGCGTGTTGAACAGCGCTTTTCTGGTGCCGCCGGACGCGTCGCTCGCTTCGGTTCTGGCAAACGCGAGCAGCGTGACAAACAGCAGTTCCAGATTTTGTTCCTTCGTCCGGATGCGGTAAAAGCCACGCACGGGGATCGCGCTCGCGACCTTATGTGCCTCTGCATCCTCTTCGTGGACGTACTGGCTCGTGCTCTGCACGCGCGCAAGCTCCGCATCGTCGCGATAGATCGTAAAATTCACGCCGATCAGCTTGCCGCTGCCGCCGCCCAGGGACGATTCCACACGGATGCCGTTGCGCTTCAGGTGCTTCCAGATGTCCTC
>ODAI010221215.1_pt1 | contig 15086 bp, 13 predicted proteins | sample 1539321 | NCBI WGS metagenome assembly ODAI01 (sample SAMN02144231, study PRJEB22623) | gut metagenome | biome: sheep rumen | host: Ovis aries | place: New Zealand
CATGAACGACAAGAAGTTCCAGAAGCTCTCTGAAAAGCTGGCTGGTGTCAAGTCCATCGCCGACGCCAAGGCCAAGGGTGCCACCATCGACAGCGTCCGTCAGATTACCTTCTCGGCTCCTGTCTTCGTGCAGGCTGCCGGTAGCTCTGAGCCCGCCCTGAGCGGAGCTGTAGCCGCCGTCAAGGCCGGCCAGTTCTCGCCCGCCATCGTCAAGGGTAACGGCGGTGCCTACCTCTTCCAGGTCATCAGCAAGAAGCTGCGCGAGGGTGCCAAGTTCGACGAGAAGCAGCAGATGCAGCAGTTGCAGCAGCAGGCCACACAGGCCGCAGGCCGCTTCATGTACGAGCTCATCACCAAGGCTAACGTCAAGGACAACCGCTACCTCTTCTTCTAAGCAGAGCGTAGCACATACTGACACGATATTACACGAACGAGGCGGTCTTCCCTACACGGAAGGCCGCCTTTGTTTACACCCCCTATTTTTAGAAGGCTTTCTAAAAATAATTTGAAAGCTTTCTAAATATTTTTAGAAAGCTTCGTAGGAAAATTTACATCGGCGTATGGGCTGTCACACAACAGCATTTCATCCATCCATCCAATCCACATATATATATAGTGGATTGGATGGATGAAATAGCTTTTATTAATCGGTCCGAAAAACAGCGATGCGTTATAAAAAACAGGGCGTGAAATTTGGCACTACCGAAAATAGTTCGTACCTTTGCAGCGTTAATGAAAAAAACAGGCAAAAGCCAATGTCAGTGAACCCTAACATACGCAGATTGGCAGTCGCAGGAATGCTGTTGGTGTGTAGCACGCTGCACGCAGAGCGCATGAAGCGCGTGTTCATGTCGTACGATGCCTCCAACGGACTGGCCGACAACAGCGCGCAGACCGTCAAGTGCACCAAGACGGGGCGCATGGTTATTACGACAATAGGCCACGTCAACTTCTACGACGGTTCGAACTTCGGACATATAGACCCCCAGGAAGAGAACGATTTCCCACTGCCCAGGTATTCCGGCCATTACCACCTGTACTTCGACAAGCACCACAACCTGTGGGTGAAGGACAAGCGCAAGGTGACGTGCGTGGACCTGATGAAGGAGCGCTTCTATACCAATGTGGACTCCGTCATCAAGAGTTTCGGCATGAAGGACAAGGTGGAGGACCTGTTTGGCGACAGCAACAACATCCTGTGGTTCCTCTCGGGCGACAAGCTTTACTGCCCCAAACGGGGTCGGGCCGTCACCATCAGGCAGAAGGCTGAGTTGCACGACCTGGACATCCTTGACGACAACACGCTGATGCTGTTCTTTGCCGATGGGGTAGTGGCTGCCTACGACATTGGCGCAGACAAAATGTTGTACGAGGTAGCGTCCCAGATGGACAGCGGGGAGCCGACGTTCGAATCGTCAGTCATCTACCGCGAAGGCCGCTACTTCTATCAGATCAGGAATTTCCAGGCTGAAGGCCGTCTGATGCGCTTCGATGACAATACGCGCGAATGGAGGGAGCTGATGAGCGTGCCCTACCACCTGAACAACATGATACTGCACGACGACATCCTGTTCGTGGCCTCAGAATTGGGCTATTGGGAGTATAACCCCACGTCGGGCGAGAAGATCCACCACGAGGAGCTGCAGCTGACCAACGGGCGCCGGCTGGCCACCAACGTCAACACGATAGCCTTCGACCGCCAGGGTGGCATGTGGATTGGAACGGAGAATCGCGGACTGCTGTATGCCAGGCCCTTCACCTCGCCATTCTACATCTACGGCATGGATGCCCCCGAGGCGGCGAAATACGCACAGATGATGGACCGCGTGCCGGAAATAGCCAATGCTGAACCGCTGGGACGCCACGTCAACTGCAAGTATACCGACAGCCGCGGATGGACGTGGACCGGCCTCTACACCGGCGTGCTGCTGGAACGGCCGGGGCATGAGCCCCACCTGTTTACCGTCGACGACGGCATGATGAACGAGATGGTGCATAGCGTCATCGAGGATGACTACCACGACGTCTGGGCGGGTACGAGTAATGGTGTCTGCCACTTCTTCGTGGACAAGAATGGCGTGAAGCGCGTGGAAAGCTTCTTCAACCGCGACAACCTGCCGCGCGAGTCGTTTGTCAACCGCCGTGCCATGAAACTGAACGACGGCACCATCGTCATGCAGACGCTCGACCACGTCATCACCTTCAACCCCAAGTTCTTCCATAACGACTCGCTGGCAAACATGGTGCTCTACCCGAAGCTGATTCGCATGATGATTAACGGGCGCGACGTTAAGCCTGGCGTGGCCATGGACGGACGCGTCGTATTGGAAAATGCCATTACCAGGACTTGGGAGTTTACCGTCGGCTACGACCAGAACTCACTGTCGCTCACCTTCTCAGGACTCAACTTCCTGCGCCCCACGCAGACCTATTACCGCTTCCGTGTCAAGGGTTTCAAAGACGACTGGCAGGTATTGTCGTTCTTTAATTCCGACGGACAGGTGGATGGGCACGGACTGCTGCACATGCCGCTGATGGGTCTGAAGCCCGGCACGTACGAGATAGAAGTGCAAGCCTCGCTGTCGCCGGAGCATTGGCCTCAGGAGCCCATCGTCTGGGTGGTTCACGTGGAGGAGCCCTGGTGGCGAACCACCGGACTCTATACGCTCTTCGGAGCACTGTTGCTGCTGATTATCCTGATCAACTTCATCATATATAATAAGAACACGCGCCTGCGCATGAAACTGGCCAACGACGAAGCCGAAGTCCTGCACCGCATCACGTCGTACGCCATGCGGTGCCAGACGTTCAGCACTGAGATACTGACGCCTTACACGCTGCAGCAAAACGAAGACCAGGAGGCAGACCCGGACTTTGCCAGAGTCATGGGCAAGATAGTTCCCTTTATACAGGACTGCAAGGTGCACGAGCAGGCTTACGACATGCAGCAGTTGGCCGAAGTAGCAGGGGTTAGCCTCCAGCAGTTCTATGACCTGATGATGCTACACCTCAACGACAGTCCGCGACTGATAACGCTGCACCTCAGACTGCAAAAGGTGGCCGACATGCTGGCCACCACCGACAAGCCGGTAGAGCTCATAGCCGACGAGCTGGGCTTTGTGTCGCCAAACTATCTCATAGCCAGTTTCTTTCATCACTACAGGTTGACGCCTGCCGACTACCGGAACTCCAGGGCGCGATAGGACACCAGTCGCCAGGTGCGGTCCATGACGCCCTTATAGTATACGAAGGCCTGATAGCGGTTCTCCGTCTGGTAGAAATTACCCTCGGACGGCGGAACGGCACCTGTCGGCATCGTATAGCAATAGGAATAGTAGCCCTGTTTCAGCAGCAGACGCGTGAAATAGACGCCCCGGCTGCCGTCGTAGCGCATCTTGTACGCCTCGCGGTCGGCATCGGTGGCCCAATGGCCCGCCACGTACAGTTCGCCCTGCCAGGGAGCCTTCAGCACAAAGTTGACCCACACGTACTCGCAGGTATAGTCAGACTCGGAGCGTTCGCTGTTTCTGATGCAGAAAGCGCCGTCGGCATCCACGTCGGTCAGGTAGTTGCGCCGCTCGGTGGCCATAAAGGGGTAGACGTCATACTGGTGACCGTCCCAGTTGATGCGGTCGATGCCCATGGTGGGGTGGCTGACGTCAAGCACCTCGAACTTATGATACTCGTTGCCACCGTCGAAGATGAGTTGCCGCTGGTGAGTCCACTCCAGTCCCTGCATGCTTACAGACGTCGGGGTGAGGTCACGGCGGGCGGTATCCTCGCGCCAGTTCTGCATGACTACCGTGCGCAGCTCCTCGGCCAGATTGGTGATGCGCAGCGAGTTGTAGCGCAGGGCAACGTCGACCTGCTGGTGGCTGACGTTATGGTCTACGTCCGTGTTTGACGATACGCTCAGGCCCAGGTCCATGAGTGGTTCGACCACAAAGAATTCAACCTGGAGCACCTCCTCGTTGCCCGCATCCTCGTCGATGACGGTCAGCCGGTAGTTGCCGCTCATCTTCAGCCGGCAACGCTCGTTGGGAATGGTCAGCTGGTAGTGGGTATAGGGTAGGGTGGTGTTGATGCTGTGCTGGTAGTCATCGATGGGGTTGTTGTTGAAGCCCTCCAGCCAGTCACTCTCGAAGATGCCGTCCGACGGCGTCCAGTCGTACTCGCAATGCTCGATGCGATAGGAGAGCTGGTGGTAGTTGTGCGACATCTCGTCAAAGCCGATGGCCAGCACGTCATTGGTGTTGAGCAGCATGACGGGACGGTTGAGCCAGTCACCATTGACGATGGTGGTCAGTGTCTTGAATCGGGGTGACAGAATGCGGTTGGCGGCGGCCAGCGGCTGGACGGCTGTCATCAGCAGTATGATAATCCATGTCTTCATGGCCGCAAAGGTACGAAAAATAAAAATGTCAGCCAAGCATAGAAGCAAAAAAGTTGAACCTGATGGTTCAACTTCTTTCGTTTTGTACACCCGCAGGGGCTCGAACCCTGGACACCCTGATTAAGAGTCAGGTGCTCTACCAACTGAGCTACGGGTGCATCCTTGTTTTGGTTTCATTCAGCGCTCTTGCTGAATTGCGGGTGCAAAGGTACGGAGTATTTTCGAAACCACCAAACTTTTTCCGCTTTTTTTTTCAAAAAAGATAAAAAAAGACCCAGAAAGCGATATTCCGAGTCTTTCAGTTCGTGTTTAGGACACTGATTCTTATTCGTCGGCAATGTAATCAGACAAACTTTCGGCATCCTCGTCGTCAACATCTTCGATGTCGAAGGTGGTGCGGTAATTGTTTTCGTTGATTTCGTCGTCGTTGGGATCTTCCAGTTCTACGTCGTCCTCATCCGGCTTGTTATAGTCGTCGACGATGTCAACATCAGCATCCTCGTCGTCCAGGTCGTCGTTATGCTCTTCGAACTTCATGCGCGGCTTGATGGCTTCGGGCTTGACCTTGGCAAAGATGGCTTCGACCCACAGGCCTTTTTCCACTTCGAGCACCTCGTAGCCATCGGCCACTTTCTTGTCGTACATGCCGCCCTTCTTGTGCAGGCGGTCCTTGGGCAGGGTAGTGGTCGAGATGTCGAATCCCGTCTCAATGATGTCCTGAATGGACTGTGACAGCGACTCCCAGCCACCGCCGAAGTTGCGCTCCAGCACCTCAATGAGCTTGGCGGCCGTGATGTGGCGGATGTTTTCATAGGTCAGGTCGGTCACGCGCATGATGGGACGCTTCTTGATGGCCCAGACGACGCTGGCGTCTTCGCCCAAATTGATGGTGCCCACCTTGTAGCCCAGCTGAGTGTATTTAGCCTGGTTGGCGGTATCGCCTTCTTTCAACTCCTCAATCATGAACGCGCTACGCACCAGACTGGCATAGTGGCGGAAGTTGTCCTTCAGCTCAGCATCCTTCTCGGCTGCTGCCAGCATACGGAAAATATCATTCTCCTGAACATCCCATACGGAACTCTTGGTCAGAGCCTTCAGACTGAGAGCCTTGCTCTCGTTGTTTGCATTGGTTTCTTTTGATTCTTTCGTCATATCTTTACTGATTATTTTTGTTTCCGCTTGCAAATGTACGCACTTTATTTCCTATTTACAAGTTTTTTTGCCGATATTTTTTGTTTATTACGTAAAATGTGCTAACTTTGCGCCTCAAAACTATGTCAGAACCATTAGCTGAACGTCTGCGTCCTCGCACGCTGGATGACTATATCGGACAAAAACATCTGGTGGGCGAAGGGTCGGTACTGCGTAAGATGATAGACGCAGGCCGTATCTCCTCGTTTATCCTTTGGGGACCGCCGGGGGTGGGGAAGACCACCCTGGCACAGATCATTGCCAACAAGCTCCAGACACCGTTCTACACGCTGTCGGCCGTCACCAGCGGCGTGAAGGACGTGCGCGACGTGATAGAGCGCGCCCAGAAGGGGCGGTTCTTCAACGAGGCTTCACCTATTCTATTTATAGACGAGATTCACCGCTTCTCCAAGTCGCAGCAGGACTCGCTGCTTGGAGCCGTCGAAAAGGGTACGGTGACGCTCATCGGCGCCACGACCGAAAACCCGTCGTTTGAGGTCATACGGCCCTTGCTGTCACGTTGCCAGCTCTACGTGCTGAAATCGCTGGAAAAGGATGATCTGCTGGAACTGCTCCAGCGTGCACTGACCAAGGATGTCTATCTGAAAGAGAAACATATTGAACTGAAGGAGACCGGGGCCATGCTTCGCTATAGTGGTGGCGATGCCCGTAAGCTGCTGAACATACTGGAGCTGGTGGTCGAGACGGATGGCGGCGAGAAGATAGTCATCACTGACACCTTTGTGGAGCAATGCCTGCAGCAGAATCCGCTGGCATACGACAAAGACGGCGAGATGCACTACGACATCATTTCAGCCTTCATCAAGTCTATACGCGGCAGTGACCCCGACGCTGCGCTCTACTGGATGGCCCGCATGATAGAAGGCGGCGAAGACCCGCAGTTTATTGCCAGGCGGCTGGTCATTTCGGCTGCTGAGGACATCGGGCTGGCCAATCCCAATGCGCTCTTGCTGGCCAATGCTGCCTTCGACGCCGTCATGAAGATAGGGTGGCCCGAGGGGCGCATACCGCTGGCCGAGTGTGCCGTCTACCTGGCTACTTCGCCCAAAAGCAATTCTGCCTATTTAGGCATAGACACGGCACTTGGCGTAGTCCGCAATACCGGCAACCAGCCGGTGCCACTGCACCTGCGGAATGCGCCTACCAAGCTCATGAAGGACCTGGGCTACCACGACGGCTACCAGTACCCGCACGATTTCCCCGGCCATTTCACCCAGCAGCAATACATGCCCGATGCGCTCCAGGATGTCCGCCTCTGGCACGCGCAGCACTCGCCGGCCGAGGAAAAGCTTTACGAGCGCATGCTGAACTACTGGGGCGAACGGTTTAAGAATGGCTAAAGAAATAAGTTCAGGTTTAAGGGCGGATAGAGATAAGGAATGGATAAAGAAATAAGGACAAAGTGGAATATAACGAGATTGTCACGCAGGTCATAGAATTCCTGGGAACGTTTGCCTTTGCCATATCAGGCATACGCCACGCTGCAGCCAAGCATTTCGACTGGTTCGGCGGCTACGTCTGCGGCATTGCCGTGGCCATTGGCGGCGGTACCATCCGCGACGTAATGCTGGGTGCCACGCCGTTCTGGATGACCAATCCGTTTTACATAATCTGCACAGCGTTGGCCCTGGTATTCGTCATTGTGTTTTCCAAGTATATGGAAGGCCTCCGCAATACGTGGTTCGTGTTCGACACGTTAGGCTTAGCGCTGTTTACCATTGCCGGCATGCAGAAGTCGCTGGTTTTCGGGCAGCCATACTGGGTGGCCATCATCATGGGCTGCATTACCGGTTCGGCCGGTGGCGTCATCCGTGACGTACTGCTGAACAATGAGCCCGTCATTTTCCAGCGCGAGATTTACGCCATGGCTTCTGTTGCCGGAGGAATAATTTACTGGCTGTTAGATTATTGCCATGCAAGCATTGAAGTGACGGTAGTAGTTACCTTCCTGCTCATTTGTATCATCAGGTTTCTGGCCGTCCGCTACCATCTGTCGCTGCCCACGCTGAAAACCGACTGAGCAGAGGGAATAGCGAATATTCCTATTTATCATAATGCCGATTATGATTTTTTCTTACGGCTCGCTTTTAACGAGGTTACGGCTCACTGCTAACGAGATTACGGCTCGTTAAGGACGAGGTTACGGCTCGTTAAGGACGAGGTTACGGCTCGTTAAGGACGAGGTTACGGCTCGTTAAGGACGAGGCTATCGCGTGCCTGAAGTTTAATAAAGAACGGAAAAATTTGGTGGTTTGCTTTTTTTTCTGTACTTTTGCACGATATTTAATCATTTAAGGTGAAAAGTAAGAAAAGAAATTAGACTCAGACGAACGATGAAACAAACCGCGATACTGCTTTTGCATTGCCCTGACCAGTCAGGTATCATTTCCGAGATAACCCGGTTTATTACCGACAATCAGGGAAATATCGTTTACCTTGATCAGTATGTGGACAAGCAAGACGGCATGTTTTTCATGCGCATAGAATGGGAACTGGATACATTCCTGATTCCGCGCGATAAAATCCTGGAATACATCAACACGCTCTATGCCCAGCGCTACCAGATGACGTGTAAGCTGTATTTCAGTGACAAGCGTCCCCGGATGGCTATCTTTGTCAGCAAAATGAGCCATTGCCTCTATGACTTGCTGGCGCGCTGGAAGGCCGGCGAATGGGACATCGACATTCCCTGCATTGTCAGCAATCATGAGGACCTGCGCTACGTTGCCGACCAGTTCGGCATTCCTTACTACGTATGGAGCATTAAGAAAGACCACTCCAATAAGGCCGAGGTGGAGGCTGCCGAGATGGAACTGCTTAAGAAGGAGCAGGTTACGTTCATCGTGCTGGCCCGTTACATGCAGATTATCTCCGACGAGATGATAGCCGCCTACCCGAATCACATCATCAATATCCACCATTCGTTCCTGCCGGCTTTCGTGGGTGCCAAGCCCTACCATCAGGCTTGGGAGCGCGGTGTGAAAATTATCGGAGCCCCCAGCCACTACGTGACGGCCGAGCTCGACGCCGGTCCCATCATCGAGCAGGATGTGACCCGTATCAGTCATAAGGACACGCCGGAGAGCCTGGTGCTGAAAGGCAAGGACCTGGAGAAAATCGTGCTGTCGCATGCCGTCAGCAAGCACATACAGCGCAAGATTCTGACGTTTAAGAACAAAACCATTATTTTCAGCTGATGAACGTTGCCATCGTAAAATATAATGCAGGAAACATCTATTCCGTCGTCAATGCCCTTCGCAGAATGGGCATAGACCCGCTGCTGACCGACGATGCCGAACAGCTGATGAAGGCTGACCGGGTGCTGTTTCCTGGCCAGGGCGAGGCCCGTGGCGCCATGGAATATCTGATGGCTCACGGCCTGGACCGCGTCATCCGTGACCTGACGCAGCCCGTCCTGGGCATCTGCGTCGGACAGCAGCTGCTGTGCAAGCACTCCGAGGAAGGCGATGTGGACTGTATTGGCATTTTTGACGCCGAAGTCAAGCGTTTCCGGCCTGAGAAGCACGAGGACAAGGTGCCGTGCATGGGCTGGAACGCGCTGTACGGCCTGAAGTCGCCGCTATACAAGGGATTTGACAGCCTCTCTCCCACCGGCCAGTCGCTACCCTACGTCTATTTCGTCCACAGCTATTACGTGCCTGTCTGTGAGGACACTATAGCCGTGGCCGACTATATACTGCCCTACTCTGCCTCGCTGCAGAAGAAGAATTTCTATACCTGCCAGTTCCATCCGGAGAAGAGCGGACATGTGGGTGAACTGATCATCAAAAACTTTCTTGAACTATGATAGAACTGATTCCCGCCATCGACATCATCAACGGCCAATGTGTACGCCTGACCAAGGGCGACTATGCACAGAAGACTGTTTACGGCCACCCGCTGGCCATGGCCCAGGAGTTTGAACGGATAGGCTATCGCCGGCTTCACGTCGTGGACCTGGACGGTGCCAAGTCCAGGCATATTGTCAATAGTGGCGTGCTGGCCCAGATTACCGGCGAGACCCAGTTGAGGGTCGATTTCGGTGGAGGCGTGAAAACCGATGAGGACATCGAGGAGGCCTTCCGCTGCGGAGCGTCCATGGTGACCGTCGGTTCTATAGCAGTCACTGAGCCGGACCGCTTCCTGGGATGGCTCGACAAGTACGGGGCGGAGCGTATCATCCTGGGTGCTGACGTCCGCAACGGTCGTATCAGCATTAACGGCTGGAAGGACGACTCGGCGGAAGACCTGCTGCCGTTTCTCAAGAAGTATGTCGATACCGGCGTCAGCCAGGTGCTGTGCACGGAAATCTCGAAAGACGGTACGCTGGGCGGCCCGGCCGTCGACCTGTACCGGCAGGTCATGGCAGCCTATCCGACCCTGCACCTGATAGCCAGCGGAGGTGTCAGCTCCATGGCCGACATCCAGGAGCTGGACCGGGCAGGTATTCCTGCCGTGGTATTCGGAAAAGCCATCTATGAAGGTAAAATTAATCTGCAAGAGCTATGGGACTGGCAAAACGCATAATACCCTGCCTGGACGTCAAGGACGGCGAGACCGTCAAAGGCACCAACTTCGTAAACCTGCGGAGTGCCGGCGACCCCGTGGAACTGGGCAAGGCTTACAGTGAACAGGGAGCCGACGAACTGGTATTCCTTGACATCACCGCCTCGTTCGAAGGGCGGAAAACGTTTACCGACATGGTGACCAAGGTGGCCGAAACACTCAATATCCCGTTCACCGTGGGCGGTGGCATCAATGAGTTGAAGGATGTGGAGCGCCTGCTCTACGCCGGTGCCGACAAGGTCAGTGTCAACAGTGCCGCCATCCGCCGTCCGGAACTGATAGACGAGATTACCACCCGCTTCGGTTCGCAGGTGTGCGTCGTGGCCATCGATGCCCGACAGGATGCTGACGGCTGGCACTGCTACCTAAAGGGCGGCCGGGAGCGCACGGAGCGGCAGTTGCTGGAATGGGCCTACGAGGCTCAAGAGCGCGGCGCCGGCGAAATACTGTTCACCTCGATGAACCACGACGGCACCAAAAACGGCTATGCCAACGAGGCATTGCGCCAGCTGGCCGACAAACTGTCCATACCCGTCATTGCCAGCGGCGGTGCCGGTTGCAAGGAGCATTTCCGTGACGTCTTTACGCAGGGGCATGCTGATGCTGCATTGGCAGCCTCGGTATTCCATTTCGGAGAAATTCCCGTTCCGCAGCTGAAACAATATTTAAGACAAGAAGGTATAAACGTAAGAATATGAAGATAGATTTCGAAAAGATGGACGGCCTGGTGCCCGCTGTCATCCAGGATGCAACGACGCGCCAGGTGCTGATGTTAGGATTCATGAACGAGGAAGCCTACCAGAAGACCCTGGATACGGGCCATGTCACATTCTGGAGCCGTACGCGCCAGACCCTCTGGACAAAAGGCGAGACCAGCGGCCACTTCCTGAACCTGGTCGACATGAAGGTGGACTGCGATGCCGACACGCTACTGGTTCGCGTACATCCGGTCGGTCCGACCTGCCATACAGGGACGGACACCTGCTGGGGCGAGGACAACGAGGCTAACCCCCTACTCTTCCTGTCAGAGCTTCAGGCATTCATCAACCAGCGTAAGCAGCAAATGCCCGAAGGCTCATATACTACCAAGCTCTTCCGTGACGGCGTAAACAAGATAGCCCAGAAAGTGGGCGAAGAAGCCCTGGAGACCGTTATCGAGGCTACCAACGGCACCCCTGACCACCTTGTCTACGAGGCCAGCGACCTGCTCTACCACCTCATTGTGCTATTGGCCGACCAGGGGCTGAGCATTGAGGCTGTGGCTGAGGAACTGCACCGTCGGCACGACCCTGAATGGGACAAGGCCCGCCGCCAGGCCAAGGCTAAAGGAGAGATGAAATAAAGAAATAAAAGGTTATCATATTCAAATAGTTATCGATGTTAGTAGACTATAAGAAAGTGAATATTTATCAGCAGGACGGGACACTCGTGCTGCAGGACGTAGACTTCCATGTCGACGAGGGCGAGTTTATCTATATCATTGGCCGTGTAGGTTCCGGCAAGAGCTCGCTGCTGAAGACGCTCTACTTTGAACTGGACGTCAACGAGGCCGACAATGCCGTCGTGCTGAATCACGACCTGCGCGAAATGAAGCGCAAATACGTACCGGCCCTGCGTCGGCAGATGGGCGTTATCTTCCAAGACTTCCAGCTGCTGAGTGACCGCACTGTCCATGACAACCTGGCCTTTGTGCTGAAAGCTACCGGCTGGAAGGGGAAGGCCGCCATAGAGGAGCGCATCAGCGACGTGCTGGAGGACGTGGAGCTGCAGGATTTTGCCAACCGGCTCCCTCATGAACTCTCTGGTGGAGAGCAGCAGCGCGTTGCCATAGCGCGAGCCATGCTGAATCATCCCAAAATCATCATAGCCGACGAGCCGACGGGCAACCTCGACCCCGAAACAGCTGCCAGCATCATCAGCCTGCTTCGTCAGGTGACACAGGCTGGAACCGCCGTGGTCATGACCACCCACAACATTCCCCTACTCGACCAGTATCCAGGCATCGTCTATCGTTGCATCGACCATCAGTTTGAGGAGATAACCGACAACTACAACAAGATGGCCCTGACCGAGGAGGAAGAAGTGTCGGCCCAGCAGCGTGTCGACTATTCCGCGCGCGAAGACCTCTCCATGTAATGGCAACCAACAGTTTAACGATAAAAGACAAAATACAACGCGATATGAAAGTAATGAAATTTGGCGGTACGTCGGTAGGAACGCCGGCACGCATGAAAGAAGTAACCAAGTTAGTAACCAAGTCGGGCGAGCCCGTATTTGTCGTGCTCTCAGCCATGTCGGGCACTACCAATTCGCTGGTGGAGATTTCGAACTACCTCTACAAGAAAAATCCCGAAGGCGCCAACGAAGTCATCAACCAGTTGGAGCGCAAGTATCTGAAGCACATCGACGAACTGTACGAGACAGATGCCATGAAGGCTCAGATGCGCGAATTCCTGACCAACGAGATGAACTACCTGCGCTCGTTCACCAAGGAGCTGTTCACCAGTTTCGAGGAGAAAAGCATTGTGGCTCAGGGTGAACTCATCTCAACCAATATGGTGGTCAGCTACATGCAGGAGCAAGGCATCAAGGCCGTTCTGCTCAATGCCCTCGACTTCATGCGCACTGACAAGAACTCAGAGCCTGACCCCGTGTATATCAAGGAGAAACTCAGTGCCATCATGGAGAAGAACGAAGGCCAGCAAGTGTATATCACCCAGGGCTTTATATGCCGTAATGCCTATGGCGAGATTGACAACCTGCAGCGCGGCGGCTCCGACTATACCGCGTCGCTCATAGGTGCTGCCATCAACGCCGAGGAGATTCAGATATGGACCGACATCGACGGCATGCACAATAACGACCCGCGCGTGGTCGACGAAACCCAGCCCGTCCATCAGCTGCATTTCGAGGAGGCCGCAGAGCTGGCTTACTTCGGTGCCAAGATTCTGCACCCGACCTGCGTTCAGCCTGCCAAGTACAGCGGCATTCCCGTCCGTCTGCTGAACACGATGCAGCCCGATGCCGAGGGTACCACTATTTCGAACCAGACGGAGTACGGCAAAATCAAGGCCGTGGCCGCCAAGGACAATATCATCGCCATCAAGATTAAGTCATCGCGCATGCTGCTGGCAACAGGATTCCTGCGCAAGGTGTTCGAAATCTTCGAAAGCTATCAGACACCCATTGACATGGTTTGCACGTCTGAGGTCGGCGTATCCATGTCCATCGACAACTCATCACACTTGGGAGAGATTGTCGACGAACTGAAGAAATATGGTACTGTGACGGTCGATACCGGCATGTGCATCATCTGCGTCGTGGGCGACCTCGACTGGTCGAACATCGGATTCGAGACACAGGTGATGGATGCGCTGAAGAGCATCCCCGTACGCATGATATCCTATGGCGGGTCCAACTACAACATCTCCTTCCTGATTCGTGAGGAAGACAAGAAGCGTGCCCTCCAGTCGCTCAGTAATACGCTGTTCAAATAAGCCCGTACCAACACAATGACAAAAGGACAGTTTCCAACGGCGAAGTTTCAGAACATACAGACGCCGTTCTACTACTACGACACGGAGCTGTTGCGTCAGACGCTCCGTGCCATTAATATTGAAGCAGCCAAGCATCAAGGCTTCGTTGTCCACTATGCTGTCAAGGCCAATGCCAATCCCGGCATTCTGCGCATCATACGCGAAGCCGGTCTCGGAGCCGACTGCGTCAGTGGAGGCGAGATAGAGGCCAGCGTGCGTGCCGGCTTTCCCTGTTCAAAGATTGTCTACGCTGGTGTCGGTAAGAGCGATTGGGAAATCAACCTCGGACTCGACCACGACATCTTCTGCTTCAACGTGGAGAGCATACCCGAGCTGGAGGTCATCAACGAGTTGGCTGCAGCCCGTGGCAAGGTCGCCCGTGTGGCATTCCGGCTGAATCCCAATGTCGGTGCCCACACCCATGCCAATATCACTACCGGTCTTGCCGAGAACAAGTTCGGAATTGATATGCGTGACATGCTGAAAGTCATAGAGAAAGCTCACGAAATGGCTCATGTCAAGGTGGTCGGCCTGCATTTCCATATAGGCAGCCAGATACTGGACATGAGTGATTTCGAGGCCCTCTGCAATCGTGTCAACGAGCTGCAGGTGGAACTGGAGCGCCACCAGATGACCGTCGAGCATATCAACGTCGGTGGCGGACTTGGCATCGACTATCAGCACCCCAACCGCGTCAGCATACCTGACTTCAAGGCCTATTTCGACACTTATGCCAAGAAGCTGCGGCTCCGTCCCGGCCAGACGCTCCACTTCGAGTTGGGGCGTGCCGTTGTGGCCCAGTGCGGTTCACTTATCACGCGTACCTTATATATAAAGGAGGGAGCTGTCAAGAAGTTTGCCATCGTCGATGCCGGTTTTACTGACCTGATTCGTCCTGCACTCTACCAGGCATATCACAAGATAGAAAACCTGACGAGTGACGAACAGCCCGACACCTACGACGTTGTGGGGCCCATCTGCGAGTCGACGGACGTCTTTGCCAAGCAGATAGACCTGAACCGGACCCGTCGCGGCGACCTGCTGGCCATCCGCTCAGCCGGTGCCTACGGCGAGATTATGGCTTCGCAGTACAACTGTAGGAAACTGCCTCGGGGCTATCTGAGTGACGAGATCTGACGGCTGGCAGGCGGCAGTATGAGTAAAAGTGAGCAAAAAGCCAAGAAAATATTTGGCTTTTTGCTCACTTATTCGTACCTTTTTGCTTTGCAAGAAGGTACTTCCGTTCGAAAAAGCCAAAAATATTTCCTGACTTCGTGAAAATTTTGTCTCATATTTTCTTGTTGCTGTAAATCAGTAAGTTGCAAATCGGCATTGTTTCAAATGGGTGCCTCGCCCATCCTTCTCTTGGTTGTTCGATA
>ODAI012154752.1_pt1 | contig 15086 bp, 13 predicted proteins | sample 1539321 | NCBI WGS metagenome assembly ODAI01 (sample SAMN02144231, study PRJEB22623) | gut metagenome | biome: sheep rumen | host: Ovis aries | place: New Zealand
GGCGGGCAGAGCTTTGAGCTTATATACGATGCAGACGCACAGAATGGCGCAGAAAGCGGAGGCAGCACATGAAAAAAGTTTTTTTACCCCTGTTATCCCTCCTGATCTCATTTTTCTTTTTATCCACAGGAACGGCCGCAAAGGATATCTCCGCATCAGATGAGAGCGGATTCGGGTTCAGGGACAGTGTGTTCACTGCCGAGACCGGAAAAAGCTACAAGCTGATGCCGCTGTTAAAGAACAGGTCAGGATCGTGGGTGGAATTCAGCAGCTCCGACGGATCTGTGGCCTCTGTGGATGACGGGCTCATCACCGGAGTAAAAAGAGGCACCGCCCTTATCACAGCAAAGGAAACAGGCACATCCGCCAAAGCCACTCTGAGAGTATATGTGGGCAAAAGGGTCACCTATGTGTCCTTGCCCGAAAAAAGCAGGACCATGGATGTGGGAGACACCTGCACCGTCAAATATACCCTCAGTCCCTCCGACTGTGCCTGCCACCTTGTTTCCGTCAAGTCATCAGACAGCAGTGTGGTAAGTGTTTCGGGCAAAAGGCTGAAGGCACTGAAGGCGGGCACGGCAAAGGTGACCGTGGCAGCAAGGGACGGCTCAGGAAAAAAAGCGGTATTGAAGATAACCGTAAATGAGCCGGTCTCAAAGGTGTCGGTGGAGAAGGACGGCTCCTATACCTCTCCGGAGGATGTGGCTGAATATATCCACACCTTCGGCACTCTCCCCAAGAACTTCATCACCAAAAAGCAGGCACAGAAGCTGGGCTGGTCGGGAGGCGACCTGTGGAGATATGCCGACGGCAAGAGCATCGGGGGCAGCCGCTTCGGAAACTATCAGGGCATACTGCCCGAGGATGATTACAAGGAATGTGATGTGAATTACAAGGGCGGCTCCAGAGGCGCAGAAAGGCTGGTCTACTCCGACACCGCCATCTACTACACCTCCGATCACTACGAGACCTTCACACAGCTTTACTGAGGCGAAGATAATGGAAATATCTCTTAATTTCAAGGACATCCCCGATAAAAAGAGCCTGTATGCCGCTCTGGGAGCACACATATCGTTCCCGCCCCATTTCGGCTGCAATGCGGATGCCCTTTACGATGTTATAACGGAGCTCTCCGAAAAGCCTGTCATACACGCAGCCAATGAGGAATACGCACCGAAGTCTGTCCTCCCGGATATACGGGCTTTGAAGGACTGCACGGAATATATCCCCGACAGGGAAAACTCCCTTCTCAGGGCGGATTTCTTCTACGATCTGCCGGAGGAGCTCATAGCACAGACACCGGCAGAGCCCCGCAACACATCAAGGCTTTTATGCCTTGGGCGTGAGAGCGGAGACATAAGCGAGGACATATTCAAAAACCTGAGCTCTCACCTGAAAGCAGGAGATCTGCTGGTGATGAACGATTCAAGGGTCATCCCCGCCAGGCTCTACGGGAAAAAGGAAGGCAGCGGCGGCGCTATGGAATTCCTGCTTCTTGAGCCAAAGGGGGACAAGGTCTGGGAGATAATGGTGCGCCCCGGGAAAAAGGCAAAGCCGGGCTCACGCTTTGTTTTCGGTGACGGTATTCTGAGAGCGGAGATACTGGAAACTGTGGAGGGCGGGAACCGCATCGCCCGCTTTGAGTGTGAGGATAATATATATACCGTCCTTGACAGGATAGGTCAGATGCCTCTCCCTCCCTACATCACCGAGAAGCTGAAGGACAAGGAACGGTACCAGACGGTATATTCCAACGAACCCGGTTCTGCTGCGGCTCCCACGGCAGGCCTCCACTTTACGGAGGAGCAGCTGGAGTCACTGCGGGCGGAGGGCATAAAGACCGCATTTGTGACACTTCATGTGGGGCTTGGCACCTTCCGGCCCGTCAAGGAAAGGGATGCTCTGTCACATAAAATGCACTCGGAGCATTTCCTCATGCCTGCCCATACCGCAGACCTTATAAACGATACTAAGGCTCAGGGAGGGCGTGTCATAGCCGTGGGCACCACTGCCACCCGCACCCTTGAAAGCATTGCTGTCCGCTTCGGAGAGATAAGGGAATGTGAGGGCGACACGGATATATTCATCTATCCGGGCTACAGATTCAAAGCCATCGACGGTCTTATCACCAATTTCCACCTTCCCGAAAGCACCCTCATAATGCTGGTATGTGCCTTTGCAGGCTACCACAATACCATGGAAGCCTACAAATACGCTGTGGAGAACAGATTCCGCTTTTTCAGCTTCGGCGATGCCATGCTGATACTTTAGCAGACGGTATATGCAGGGCTGTCACAGCCCAAAAGACCCCCGCTCTCTTTGCTGAGAGCGGGGGTTTTCCGTCAGTAGCCGTTCAGATGGGCATTTTTGATTATTTCGGGGTAATTCAGGTATGAGTAGTTCAGATCCACATATTCATCTATGCCGTCCATGATGCCGGAATCGGAATACTGCCACATACCGTAGCTGTAGGAGAAGGAATTGGCGAGCTTTTCCTCATCCCCCCAGCAGGCGATCCAGATATCGTAGTCCACCAGATCTCCCATATACACATTGGTGCCGAAGAACTTGGCAAAGCTGTATATCATGGCGTAGTAGCCTGCCTTCTCGAAGGCGTTCATAAAGGTCTTTACTATCTTGGTGGTCTTTTCCCTTGAAAGCTCGTTGTATATCTTGGTCTCCTCAATGTCGAGGACGATGGGATAGGAGGGACTGTACTTGGATATCACATTCAGGAAGAATGCAGCTTCCTTTTTCGCCTCGGATACGGAGGTGGCGTAGGTGTAAGGGTAGAACCCGTAGGGTATGCCGTACTTTTCGCAGGCCTTTACATTCTGTTCAAGCCTGATGTCCGTGTCCTCATAGCCGACGGCAGCACGGATCATCACAAAATCCACTTCCCCCGATTCCTTCAGGGCTTTGAAATCAATGTCTCCGTTGTGTCGTGAGATATCTATGCCCCTCAGCACATCGCTGTACACCGTGACCATGATACTGTCGCTCTTGCCGTTGTCGGTGGTGACGGTCACTGTTGCCGTTCCGGGGGAAATGCCCTTGATGGTGCCCTTTGAGGTGACTTCCACCACGGATGGGTCGGAGGATTCAAAGCTGTAGGTATAGAGGCTGCCGGAGGGATATATCCTGAAGGACAGCTTCTTTTTCTCGTTTACCTTTACTGTCTCGGATTCCTGGACTATCTTCACCCTGGACGGAAGGAGATTGCCGTATTCGTCATACTCCCTGTCGATGGATTCCTCTATCTCCTGATCCTGACGGGCAATGTCCACCTGTGCCGAAACATTTACCTCCAGCACGGTGTAAACTCCGCTGGCAGCGGTGCAGACTATTCTTGTGCTGCCCTCTCCTGTGGCGGTGACTATGCCGTTGCTGTCTACTGTTGCCACACCGGCATTGAGAGTTCTGTAGGTGATGGTGCCCGCATCGGAGGGCTGCCCCACAGAAGCTACGATATGGTAGCTTTCTCCCGTCACAAGGTCGATATTGGTCTTTTCAAGCTCTATATAGGGCATATCCGAATTGCTGCCGCCCTTTTTGACGTACACCGTGAACCTTTCTCTCACACCCGAGGATGTGGTGACGGTTATGACCGCATTTCCTCTGCCCACAGCAACTACCTTGCCGCTGTCGTTTACAGTAAGAACGGATGTGTCCGTGGAGGTATAGGTCACATAGTCATCGGAATTGTCCGGTGTGAGCCTGTATCCTATGCGGAAGCTGTCTCCCACATATATCGAGGTCTGGTAGCTGTACACGTTCAGGCCTTCTGCGGGGATGTTCACCGTCCGCTTCACATCAGGCACTTCGTTTTGTTTTATCATAGTGGTCTGAGGGTCTTCTATCCGTATCTCCGCAGAGGTGTCGGCCTGACCTCCGCCCACAAAGGATGCGTAGGCATCCGCAGGGTTCACCGTCTGTGCCGCTGCCCCTACCGTAAGGTTCACGCTCATGCAGACAGAAAGCATCACCGCACACAGACCTTTTAGTTTTATATGTCTCATTTAAGGCATTATCTCCTGTTGATCTTTCGTGAAGTACTTTTTATTCTACACTATTTTTGCCCATATGTCAACAAAATACGGGCTTTTTGGTCAATTTGTTATATTTGCACATCCGTAAATGTGCAAATATACCCGTCATCGCCTTTCAGCATCCGTGAAAAACAATATTCGGTAACACTGATTTCTGACCGATGTATAGACAAGAAACAAGCCGCAAATTCTTGAGTATAAGGGATCTGAGGCTTGGAGATCGTCTATACATCGAGGAAGGATCAGTATAACACCCGTTGACGGCATATCTGTCACCCGCCGGCAGTACATATCCTTATCGGGTATAAATGAACGGGCAGTAGGTTTAGCTGACCTTTGTTGTTTTTCACTATTGATTTTTTATCCTCCGTATGATAGAATATTTTAGAGTGAACTCTGCCTTTTTTTACACCTTTAAAGAGATAAGCTGCCATGAAAAGTACCTATCGTGAAAAAAAGGATCCGCCAAAGCTAAAGGTGAGGATCTCGTTTATAATCCTTTTTATAATATTCAGCTTTTCACTGTGCTTTGTCCTTTTTATGAAGGACAGGGGCACTTTTCTCAGTGAGGATCTGGTCACAAGGCTCTTTCCCCCGAAAGGAACGGAGGATACGGTAAAAAAAACAGATACTTCCGTTTTGAATCCTCTGAAGGCGAAGGCTGCCCTTGACAGGGATTATCTTGAAAGCTGTGTTTTTGTGGGAAATGAGATCTGCGGGAGCCTTGCCCCCGACGGAGCAGCCACGGTCATCTTTGACAGCGGCACCGACAGGATGTACCTTTCCCGTATAGAGACCGAAAGCGGAAAGCACTCCGTAAAGGAGCTGGTAAAGGACACGGGAGCGGAAAACGTGTACATACTTTTCGGCGCCCAGAGCCTTCACCTTTCAAACAGCAGCATAGCCGAAAATGCGGAACGCTTTGCGGAGGATATGATCTCCTCCGGGAAGAGGGTCTATATAGTGTCCTCCATGCCCGCCACCAACGGCGACACTGAAAGGGACACGGAGATAGAAAGGATAAACCGCCTTCTGCTTGAATCCGCAAACCACTGCGGCGCCTATTATATAGATGCCTCACTCTATTTCAAAAAGAGTGACGGTCATATCTCAGCGGTCTATGTAAAGGACGGGCTTTTCAACGAAAGGGCAAAAGGGGTCTTTGAAAAGACGGTGCTCACTCACTATGCAGATACAAAAGACCCAAAGGAAATGAGAGAATGATGAGAAAGAAGATGTTTCTGCCGCTGATACTCTCGGCAGCCGTGCTTTCTGCCTGCGGTGCGAGCACTGCACAGACTGCGGAAACGACGCAGACAGAGGCGGCACAGACCGAAGCACCGGTTACACAGGACACAGTCCGGGAAAGCGGCGGGGCAGATACCGAAAGCACCCCGGAGGAGACCCTGAAGCCCTCTTGTGACGATGTGGCAAGAAAGGTCATAGAAAGCGGTGAATTCCCCGAAATGGCATCCATAGACAGGGAAGACCTTAAAAGCTACATGGATGCGGATATCCCCGAAGGAACGGACTTTGCGCTTTATCTTTGCGCTTCGGGCGGCTTTTCGGATGAGGTGTTCATAGTGTCTCTGGAGGGCGTGGACGGAGCTGCTATCGATGAGGCAGCGCAAAAGCGCATAGGGCAGAGGTACACGGATTTTGAAGACTATGCCCCGGATGAGGCAGAAAAGCTGAACAACACACTTGTAATGGAATACAACGGCTATTATATGTATTTTGTGGCTGAGGATACAGACAGCGCAGCGCAGACAGCTAAGGAAGCACTGACATGATTTTTTAGGAGGAAAACACTATGTCCGAGATAAGAGACCTTACACTCTGGGAAAGCGGAGAGACCAAAATTAGCTGGGTAAGAGCAAATATGCCCTTGCTCAGGCACCTTGAAAAGGAATTCGGAGCCGAAAAGCCCTTTGCAGGGCTGAAGATCGCCCTTTCCGTACACCTGGAGGCAAAGACTGCCTTTTTGTGCAGGGTACTGGCAGCAGGCGGTGCAGAGATGTACATCACGGGATCGAACCCCCTCTCCACTCAGGATGATGTGGCAGCCGCACTGGTACACGGCGGTCTGGAGGGGTTTGCATGGTACGGCAGCACCGAGGAGGAGTATAACGCCCATATCGACCGTGTTATCTCCGCAGGCCCCGATATAATCATAGACGACGGCGGCGATCTGGTACAGTGCATACACAAAAAGCATCCTGAGCTCATCTCAAAGGTCATAGGCGGCTGTGAGGAGACCACTACGGGCATTCTGAGGCTCATAGGCATGAACAATGCGGGTGAGCTGAAATTCCCCATGGTGCTTGTGAACAACGCCGACTGCAAGCACTTCTTCGACAACCGCTACGGTACCGGACAGTCTGTCTGGGACGGCATAAACCGCACCACAAACCTTATAGTTGCAGGAAAGAACGTGGTAGTTGCAGGCTACGGCTGGTGCGGAAAGGGCGTTTCCATGAGGGCAAAGGGACTTGGTGCCGAGGTCATAGTCACCGAGGTGGATCCCATAAAGGCTATGGAAGCAGTCATGGACGGCTTCAAGGTAATGAAGATGAGGGATGCTGCGAAGGTGGGCGATTTCTTCGTTACAGTTACGGGCTGCGATGATGTCATCACCGAGGAGGATTTCAAGGTGATGAAGAGCGGTGCCGTGTGCTGCAACGCAGGTCACTTTGACTGCGAGGTAGATGTGGCATGGCTCCGCAGCAACTGCGTGCGCACCTGGGTGGCACGAAAGAACATACAGGCGTATGAGCTCTCAAACGGCAATGTGATAAATGTCATTGCAGAGGGCAGGCTCGTCAATCTGGCGGCAGGTGACGGTCACCCTGCGGAGATAATGGATATGTCCTTTGCCATACAGGCAATGAGCGCCCGTTATCTTGCCCGCAACAGAGGAAAGCTGGATAAGATGATAATAGATGTGCCCCGTGAGGTGGATCTTGCCGTGGCGGAAATGAAGCTGAAGGCATGGGGTCTTGAGATAGACACCCTCACCGAAAAGCAGAAGGCATATCTGGCAGGAGGCTATTGATAATGCCCTTTTCTCCGCAGATGCTGGACTTCCTTACCGAAAATGTCATGAGAAACGATAAGGAATGGTACAGAGAAAACCGTGAAAGGTGCAGGGAGCTGGTGGATATCCCGCTGGCAGAGTTTTCCCAAAAGGTGCATGAATACCTGCTGAAAACGGATCCGCTCATAGACAAGGTGCATATCTCACGGATATTCAGGGATGCACGCAGGCTCAGAGGCCGCTCCTTTTTCAGGGAGAATATGTGGGTGTCCTTCGGCCGTGTGAGGGATCTTTACAAGTCTCTCCCCGCCTTCTATTTCGACATTTCTCCCCGGGGGGCGGAATACGGCTGCGGCTACTATGTCCCCGAAGCTGAGACTATGGAGAATATGAGGAAGATGATACTTGCCGGGAGCCCGCTCTTTGAAAAGGCGAAGAAGTGCCTTTCAAAAAACAGGAGCTTCGCTCTCTACGGGGATATGTACAAAAGGAGCAAATTCCCCGACAGCTCTCCGGAGGACAGGCTGTGGCTTGACAGAAAGACTATCGGTGTCACTGCCTTTTCCGATGACTGGGAGCTGATCTTCTCCGACGGCTATGCCGACTATGTGGGAAAAGAGCTCTCAAAGCTGAAAGCATTCTATGAGTTCATAATCACAGCAGGAGAGTAATACTGATTCTTCCTCGATGTATAGACGATCTTCAAGCCTCAGATCCCTTATATCCAAGCATTTGCGGCTTGCTTCTTGTCTGTATATCGGTCAGAGACCAGTATAAGTGTTCGGGTCACCGGCTGTGATAATAATGCCTTTTCTTCCTGCTGCGGCAGCATATATCTTCTGTCGGAAATATATCATCAAGGGTATAGCCGCAGGAGCAGCGAAGGAGCGGCGAAGGGGCAGCACATACAAAAAGACCGGCGTTCCCGTTGCGGAGCGCCGGTCTTTTTCTGCCTCAGAGTACCTTTACAAGTTCATCTATAACAGGCTTCATTCTCTCGTCGGAAAGCCCGAAATCCTTCTGCCTGTAATTCCATGCCGCACGGCCTATGCCGTACTTTTCAAACACACGGTTTATCACTGTGTACCATTTGAGAGTATCCTCCGGCGAAACTCTGTCTATGACCCCGTATTCGCCGCAGTAAAGCCCCGTGTTTTCCTTTTCCGCCTTTTCCAGAGCGCTTTTGAATATGCCGTCGAAATATTCCTCGGTGATGCCGCATTCATCGAAAGAGAACCGCTCTGCCGGGTCTATCTGGTCTGTCCATGTGGCTCCCTGATGAGTAAATTTCAGAGGAGAATAGCAGTGGAAATTGTAGAAAACATTCTCATCTGCGGGAGGATCCAGAAAACGCACCGTTTCTGCGGAATTGTTCCAGTAGCTGCCCACAAGAACAGGGATGTTTCCCGTATATCTGCGTATACCCGCTATACACTCACGGGCGCACTCGTTCCAGACATCTATGTAGCTCTGGTCGGTCACTTCGTTGAGCAGCTCGAACGCCACATGACCCTCATATCCCGCAAAGCGCCTTGCGATCTGCTCCCAGAGAGCCTTGAAGCGCTCACGGAATGCCTTGTTCTCGAAGAAGCCCGCCTCTGCTTCACCGTTGTCGAAGGAAAAGCCTGCGGTCTTGTGGAGGTCTATGACTATGTTAAGGTGATGGGCGATCGCTGTGTCAACAGCTTTTTTCACCCTGTCGAAGCCATCTTCCCTGTAACCCCCGTCCTCTGTTTCAAGGATGTTGTAGTCTATGGGCAGACGTACATGATCCAGTCCCCATCCCTCTATTACCTCAAAGTCCTTTTCGGTGATAAAGTTGTCCAGCACATCCTCGCTGTAATCGCACTGAGAGAACCATCCTCCCAGATCCACGCCCCTGTAAAAACCTGCGAGCTTTTTCATAAAGCACCTCCGTTGATGTGACCTCATACGGTCAAAAATGACCTGTCGGCAGTATATGTACTTAATATACCACCGACAGGTCTCATTTTATATTAACGGTATGTCAAAAATATCACAATTATGCTTTGGATGTGATATCCACCTTGAAGGCATCATCTGCCACATTAACCGAAAGCACGCTGCCCGGCTCCGGATCGTCGGCGATAATGCTCTTTGCAATGAGCGTCTCTATATTGGACTGTATGTACCTCTTCAGAGGTCTTGCGCCGTAAATGGGATCGTAGCCGTCCTCTGCCACCTTTGCCTTTGCCTCCTCGCTGACTTCAAGGCTGAGCTGCTTGTCTGCAAGGCGGCTCCTGAGCTTTTCAAGAGTAATGTCTATTATAGGATAGATCTCCTTCTTGGAAAGGGGCTTGTAGAATACTATCTCATCCAGACGGTTCAGGAATTCCGGTCTGAAATGGCTCTTGAGCAGCTTGTCCACTGCCTCTCTTGCGCTCTCATCTATCTCCCCGTCCTCGTTTATACCGTCAAGTATAAAGTCGGAGCCCAGGTTGGAGGTAAGGATGATGATAGTGTTCTTGAAATCTATGACACGTCCCTGTGAATCGGTAACACGGCCGTCATCGAGCACCTGCAGCAGGATATTGAACACATCCGGGTGTGCCTTTTCCACTTCGTCGAAAAGCACCACCGCATAGGGCTTTCTGCGGACAGCCTCCGTGAGCTGACCGCCCTCCTCGTAGCCTACATACCCCGGAGGCGCTCCAATGAGCCTGCTGACGGAGAATTTCTCCATGTATTCAGTCATATCTATGCGCACCAGGTTCTTTTCATCGTCAAAGAGTGCCTGTGCCAGTGCCTTGGCAAGCTCGGTCTTGCCAACGCCCGTAGGCCCCAGGAACATAAAGGAGCCGAGGGGACGGTTGGGATCCTGTATGCCCGCCCTTGAACGGAGTATAGCCTCACTTACCTTGGTCACTGCCTCTTCCTGACCTATGACCCTCTTGTGCAGCAGTTCCTCAAGGTGCAGGAGCTTCTCTCTTTCGCCCTCCATCAGCTTTGAAACGGGTATACCCGTCCACCTGCCCACGATACGGGCTATTTCCTCTTCGGTGACCTTGTTCCTCAGAAGAGTGGGCTTTTTGCCGTTTTCCTCTCCTGCCTTTTCCGCTTCCTCCAGCACCTTTGTGAGCTCCGGTATAGTACCGTACTGGAGCTCTGCGGCACGGTCATAGTTGCCCTCACGCTGGCACTTTGCCAGTTCCGCCTTTGCGCTTTCAAGCTGTTCTCTGGTCTTCTGTACCTTTTCTATGGAGTCCTTTTCGTTCTCCCAGCGGGTCTTCATGGCCTTGAACTCGTCTCTCAGCTCAGACAGCTCCCTGCGCACATTTTCAAGGCGCTCTGCGGACAGCTTGTCATCTTCCTTTTTAAGGGCAGTTTCCTCTATCTCCTTCTGCATTATCTTCCTGCGGACTTCATCCAGCTCGGTGGGCATGGAATTCATTTCCGTCTTGATAAGTGCGCACGCCTCGTCCACCAGGTCTATCGCCTTGTCGGGCAGGAACCTGTCAGTGATGTACCTGTTGGAAAGCACGGCGGCGGTTATAAGGGCGCTGTCCTGTATCTTTACGCCGTGGAATACCTCATAGCGCTCCTCAAGACCTCTGAGTATGCTGATAGTATCCTCTACCGTGGGCTCGGGGACCTGTACGGGCTGGAAACGCCTTTCAAGAGCCGCATCCTTTTCGATATACTGCCTGTACTCGTCAAGGGTGGTGGCACCTATGCAGTGGAGCTCGCCTCTTGCAAGCATCGGCTTCAGAAGGTTGCCTGCATCCATGGCACCGTCGGTCTTTCCCGCTCCCACGATGGTGTGGAGCTCATCTATAAAGAGGATGATCTTTCCCTCGGATTTCCTGACCTCCGAAAGGACGGCTTTCAGCCTTTCCTCAAACTCGCCCCTGAACTTTGCACCGGAGATGAGAGAGCCCATATCCAGTGAGAACAGCTTTCTGTCCTTCAGGCTGTCGGGCACATCCCCCTTTACTATACGCTGTGCAAGACCTTCTGCAATGGCAGTCTTGCCCACGCCCGGCTCACCTATGAGAACGGGGTTGTTCTTGCGCTTTCTGGAGAGTATGCGTATGCAGTTCCTTATCTCCGTATCCCGTCCGATAACGGGATCCAGCTTGTTCTGTCTTGCCAGCTCCACCAGATCCTGACCGTATTTTTTAAGTACGTCGTAGGTGTCCTCCGGAGTGTCGTTTGTAACTCTCTGCGCTCCTCTTACATCCGCAAGGGTGGCAAGGAAGGTGTCACGGTCAAGGGCATAGTCCCTGAAAAGCTGCTGTATCTCGTTTTCGGCATTTTCAAAGTAGGAAAGCACTATATGCTCTACGGATACATACTCATCCCCCATGTTCTTGGCTATGGGCTCTGCCGCATTCAGGAGCCTGTCCAGGTTCTGAGAAATGTAGACAGTGTTCATATCACGGCCGCTGCCCGTTACCTTCGGTATGCGTGATATGATCCTTTCAAGGCTGCCGCCTATAACAAGGGGATCCTTACCCATCCTGCGCATAAGCTCCGGGATAAGTCCGTCCTCCTGTGTCATAAGTGCATAGAGCATATGGGGCTGCCCCACATTGGTGTTGCCGTACTGGATCGCAGTTTCCTGTGCGGCCTGCAAAGCCTCAATGGACCTTTTGGTGAATTTTTGTGTGTTCATATATATCAACTCCTTTTTGAACAGTTTACTAAAGCAGTATTATCCTGTCTTTCCTGCACTCAGCCTTCTGACCGTAGGGCAGGATAGTCTTGGGGTGGGAATGACCCGTATCCACATTAAAAAGCACGGGAAGCTCTCCCGCAAAGCGTGGGATGATCTCCTTGTACTCCTCATACCACATCCTGTTCTGAGGCCTGCCGCAGATGATGCCGTTCACGGCATTGAAAACCCCCGCATTTTTCAGGCTTTCAAGGTAATGTGCATAAGCTTCGGGGTCGGGACATTCCTCGGATGTCTCTATAAACAGCACCTTTCCTCTCCATTCATCCATGGTAGGGAAAATGCCGTATTTTGCTATGATGTCCTTTTCCTCCGGGTAACGGTCACCTGTCAGCATATCGCTCATGCTTTCAAGGCAGCCGCCCAGCAGCTCTCCCGAAAAGCTGTCCCATTCACCCAAAGGCTCAAAGCCGCTGTTCTCGTGCATTACTCGGGGTACTGCCGCCGCTTCGGGAGAAAAGCTCTTCCTTTCCTCATACCAGCATAGAGAGGGGAGTATCTCTGTTCTGCCGTCCCCCTCAAAAAGGCTCATGACTGCACTTTTTGTGTAAGGGAGCACGCCGCCCTTTTCGGCTATGTCGGATACGAAGCTCGGTCCGTAATAGGTGCGCAGCCCCAGTCTGTGGAACATAAGGTGGTTGGTGGTGGTATCGGAATATCCCATAAACACCTTGGGGTGCTCCCTTACGGAGCGGATAAATCTCTCATCCTCCATGAGAAAGGGCAGCAGGCGGAAAGTGTCGTCCCCGCCGATGGCACAGATGACCGCATCTATGCTGTCGTCGGCAAAGGCGGCTTTCAGATCCTCGGCTCTTGCCTCCGGGTGTTCATCAAGATATTTCTCTCCCTTCAGGGCATTTGGCATTATGACGGGCACAAGCCCCATATCGGTCATGTTTTTTATCCCCGAATGGAGTATGTAGGCGTTTTCATCCTCCCCCAGCATACCCCAGGAAAGGGATACAAGCGCTGCCTTGCTGCCTTTCCGGAGCTTTTTTGGGATAACAAGCGCCATGACGCCTTACTCCTTGACAGGGACAGTCTTTTTCTTTGCGCTGCCGATTATGACGCCCGCTACCGACCCTGCGACCACGAGAAAAGCCACAAGAACGGCGATGATACCGCCTGCAGGTACAGCATCGGTCTCGGTGACTGCCTTTTCGGTCATCATCTCTCCCGCATTCAGGTCTTCTGTCTGTACAGTGGTCTCCTCGGCAGCTGTTTCGGTAAATTCCCAGGGCTCCGCCAGGATATCAAGGTAATTTAAGTTTGAGAGCATAGCATTTCTTCCTTTCATTTGTCAGATCACATCAAGCTTGTTTATCAACAGTCCCGCAAGAAGGGACAGGGCATTTGTCAGAAGTGAGAGCAAAAAAGCCTTCTTTGACGACTTTTCTCCGAAAAGGATGTAGAGCCGCCATTCGGCAAGAACCACCAGAGGCTCACCTATAAAAAGGCACAGGTAATATCCCGGGAGCCCCGCAAGCACATGGAGCAGCATGGCAGTTATGTTGAGTATGGGGTTTGTTATCACGTTGCACAGGAAATTGTGTCTCAGCTTCCTGCGGTCACGGGTGATAAGTACAGTCAGAGCACCTTCGATAAGAACAGTGAGCAGCAAGGCCCATAAAAGCCTTGCCCCCGCATTTACTGCCGACTGCGCCATGGCTCATCCTTTTTCATGATGTACCACAGGGAGATCACCACGGCACCCATGAGCACCGCACAGAAGGTACCGCCGAAAAGCCATGGTGCGTATGGCTTGACAAAGACGAACAGGGAACCGCACAGCAGCCCTGCCACGGATATGCCGTAGGCTGTGACGGGCTTTTCGGGAAATACCGACACCAGCAGTCCAAGTGTGGTGGACATGGTCATTGAAAACAGCATTATGGCAAAAAGGGAGAGCCACATGGTGTGCTGACCGATGTACACCAGCGGCATGGAGACAAGTACCGAAAGGAGCGCAGTTTTCTTTGCACCGAAAAGGTCGGAGCAGATGCCACCAAGAGCCTTCCCCGCAGCCATTCCCGCAAAAAGCAGGAAGGTGTGGTATTCGGAGCTTATCCAAAGAGTGGGAAGACCGTAGCCCACAAGCCCTCTTGCAGCCACCACGAAAAAGGAGAGGGCAGCTACCGTCACCGCAGAGCGCCTGCTGTCTGCCAGGTCGTATCGAGCCGGAGCAGGTGTCTTCATCCCTTTTTTGATAAGGTGGGACAGGAGGATGCACACCGTTCCCAAGAGCATTATCCCTCCGCCTATAAGCAGAGAACGGTCATGGAGCCCAAGCAGCTTTCCGGTGACCACGCCTATGGCACCGCCTGCTACGAATATGGCAGGAGGGGCGAGCCTGCTGCCGCAGGTATCAAGGGTGTCCTTTGCACCGCCTACATGAACGAATGCGTTCCCGAGGGAGACCAGCAAAAAGGGGAATATCTTCCACGGAGCCAGCAGCTTCAGCAAGACCCCCGCAAGCACCATCGCCGCTCCCGCAAAGCCCGGCAGGAACTTCTTTTTCACATCGCACAGTGCGCCGATAAAAAGCTGCGGCATGAAGGCAGCGATGTCGTAGACAAATGCCATGAGCCCTGCAATGGTCAGGGAGCCGAAGTATTTATAGTAAAACTGGAAGCAGATGACCTCCAGAGCAAGGTGTGCCAGAAACCACAGCCCGCCGATCTCATATTTTTTGAGCTTTTCCATCTCCGTGCAGATCCCCCCTCAGCGCCTGCCTGTTTGCGTTCACCCTACACTTAGATATTATACTACATTAGAAACGGCTGTTTGTAAAATAATTATGAACACCCAAACAAAATCTTGACATAAAATGAAAAAAGAGTTATAATCTTACATCATACACCGAAGGAGGGTCTGCCATGGCGGGCGACAGCAAAACAAAGACCATTGCCGACAACCGCAAGGCAAGACACGATTACTTTGTTCTTGAGACCTTTGAATGCGGCATAGAGCTGGTGGGTACCGAGGTGAAGTCCATCCGCAGGGGGGGCGTGAACCTGAAGGACTCCTGGTGCAGCATAGATGAGGGTGAGATGTTTGTCAAGGGAATGCACATTTCCCCGTATGAACAGGGCAATATTTTCAACCGTGATCCCATGCGTGTAAGGCGGCTGCTTCTCCACAAGAGGGAGATACTGCGGCTTTTCGGGCAGGTAAAGGAGCAGGGGCTGACTCTTATCCCGCTGTCCCTTTATTTCAAGGGCTCCCGTGTGAAAATGGCTCTGGGTCTGTGCAAGGGCAAAAAGCTCCACGACAAGCGCGACGACATGGCAGAGCGTGCTGCAAA
>ODAI014796398.1_pt1 | contig 15086 bp, 19 predicted proteins | sample 1539321 | NCBI WGS metagenome assembly ODAI01 (sample SAMN02144231, study PRJEB22623) | gut metagenome | biome: sheep rumen | host: Ovis aries | place: New Zealand
CTCCGCAATCCGCGTAACTGGACCTATACCACGCCGGAGATTTATCTGAGCGACTTGCACGACGAAAATGTAATCAAGTCCGTTAACGGAAATGTGTTTGTGATTGACTGCGACATCCGTATCAACACACCCGAACTCAAACTGGGTGGCATCCGCCATCTAACAACGGAAGTAGAATTTATAACTGAGTAGATTGTGCCCTTTAGGGCTAAGAATCATCGTCCCTCTCCGAGCGGTGCTTTCAAGCACTCCGGGAAAGGAAAAAGACAAAACAAGACATAAAGACAAGCGCAAAGCGTTGCGCTAGAACATATTGAAAAAGCGTTTACACGCTTGTAATCTGATGCTAGAAACGTAGGAACTTTCAAAAGCAGCTGTTCAGTAACAAGTTAATGTAGATGCTCACGAGTGTAAGACTCGCCCACACTATTGGATTGTTCTAATAGTGTGTTGGCGGATATATACACGGCGCGAGTAACTAATAATTATCTGACAGCAAGGTATTTCCTACGACCACTAGCACGGATAACAATAGTTATTCGCGTTTTTTATTGTTTGGTAGAATGATGAAAAATATGCCAATCCCTGAAGGCGTAAGAAGGGAACAAATATTAAAAAAAAATGAAGAAACTATTATTTTTTGTATTTGCAGCTTCATGTATGCTTGCTTGTACAGACAAAAACAATCCAAGTAGCACCTCTACTACAATTACTTGTGATCCTACAACCCAAACAGTATTTGAAAATGGTGGCTCATTTACAGTATCCATTTCATCTTTCGCAGCATGGTCTGCTACCACAAACAAAACTTGGGTAACTATTAGTCCCAACTCTGCGCAAGGAGATGCGTTTGTAACCATCAAAGTGGCGTCTGGAGGAAAAGATGAGGCCACTGTGCTATTTAGTAATGGTGAAGGCACAGCAAAGTTGATTATCTATCGCGAAGAAGAGCCACAGTCGTACCCAAATGGAATTCTACCAGGTAAGTTTTCTGTAAGCTCTTCAAAAAAAGTGCAATTCTCTCAAGGAAATCTTCAGTATCAAGCTAGTACGAAAACCTGGCGTTTCGCACACCATCAGTATGACATTATCGGGAATAATGATGTAGCTGGTTACGGAAACTCGTATATCGGTAACACTTACTCTGGTTGGATTGACCTATTCGGTTGGGGAACAGGAAATAATCCTGTCTTGTCTTCTACTTCTGAATCAAATTATAGGGTATTTGTTGATTGGGGTACAAATGCAATTAGTAATGGCGGCAATCAAGCCAATCAATGGCGAACGCTAAGTAAAGATGATTTAGATTATTTGTTCCTACAGCGAGGAAATGCCGCAAAGTTATTAGGTCTTGGCAAAGTAAATGGGAGAAGAGGACTAATTATTTTGCCTGATAACTGGCAGACCCCTAGCGATGTTACATTCACCCCTAGTACCTCTTTAGGTATGACTAGAGACACATATTCTTATTCAGATTCTGGAAGTGACCATTACAGAGATAATGTCTACACAGCTGAGCAATGGAATATTATGGAATCGGCAGGTGCCGTTTTTCTTCCAGAGGCTGGTTATCGAAGAAGTACGAGTTACGAATCCTCCTATGGTTGTTACTGGTCTTCCTATAAACGGAGTGATGGTTATGTAATGCATCTAGAATTTTCAAACCATGAAATTATTCCTCATACTATGGCAGAACTCAAATCATACGATGGCCTTTCTGTTCGCTTGGTAAGAGAAATTGAATAAACCATTTTCATGCCTTTTCTTCAAGGGATACACACAAGAGCCAAAAATGCATGGATTAGACAGATTAGGGTGAGGATGCCTTATTACATTACTAATCCATTTCCTTTGGCTATGACTATACGTAGAGAATTGGAAAGATTTGCTAACGGCATTCGTGGTATAGGGGAAATCACAATAGATAATACTTTAGCATATATTCTCGATGAGCAAGCAAAAGTAAATAGAAACTTCTAAATTATTGACAATTATGAGCAAGTGCATTGAATTTATCCAAACAGAGTGCGAATGTGAAGCATCTGTTTGCAGTACGCCATTAACATTTTATGAGATTAAAGCAAAGGTGGAAGATATTCCCGGACATGGGAAACAGTTGAAGATTACAATTAATCCTCCGCTGAATACATGTAGCGAATGTAATTTAGATTTTGACGGATCTCAATTACCAGAGAATATGGTCAAAGATTGGCTTAAGAGCACTTTAAATCAAGGGCAGAACTTGCACTCATTCATAGTAACAAATTCCAATAAACATGGATGTACGATGGAAATAGTGGATAAATAATAAGTTTCACGCTGACAAAGAAGTGCCCAACAACATATAAAGACTTAGTCTTTCCCTGCCCTCACAAGTTGAGGGTAGGTTTTGTTGTAGGGATTCTTAATAATCATATACCTTTCAACATCGTTCCAAATAGCAGACCGTGCGCTGACGTTGCGCAGGTCGTAGACTGAGGCTGGTAGAATGCTAAAATCTTAATAATCGGCAATTATGGCTTACTTAAGCCAAGATTTCGGCTTCAGTTTTGTGCCATCGGGTAAAATGGGTTTCCGGAGAACGGAGACCCATTTTGGTCTGCCTGCAGAGCCGTCCTGCGATTTGTATTCATAACTGCGCGGACACGGACTGGCGGGATCGAACTCAGGGCGTTTCTGGATCAGTCCGGTGCTCCACCCGTCAGGATTAAGCACTCCTTCGTCCCAAGTGGTATAAGCCCATACGGTTTCGCCCCAACTCCGCCACGGGCGGGCTAAGAAGACCGCTGCGCTGACAGAATACAGACTGTCCTTCGGACTGACAGACCGATTTACTAGCTCATTTTCGTCAGCAAGCCGTATATGGCATTTATAGAACAGCATTCCGCGTGAAGAAGAAGCCTTTTCGCCTTTCTCGTTGCTTCCGCTCCGGCCGGCGGAGATATAGCATTTATCCCCTTTCTCGCCGTTGATATTTGCAACGATAGTAGCTCTGTTGACGCTCATTGTCATGGCGCCGAAGATAAAATCCACACTGCCTTGCAGGATTCCGCCTTCCCAATAGATTGAGGCGCCTTGTGCACCGTAGAGCACGTCTTGTCGTCCCACTGCGCGACAGTTCTTCAAGTGGGCGTTCGTCGCCTTCTCGTCAAAAGAAATGGCTGCTGCACGCTCACGGTAGGCTTTCTTTTGTACTTCGGTAGATCCCACTTCTTTCGGACGAACAGGCATGATCTTCTTCGGTCGCTCTTTCTCCGTCCAAGGCATGTCGGATTGCGAGATATCGACAAGACTGTCTGCCGCTTCAAGGTCGCAGACATAGAGATTGAAGGAATTCTCAAAGATGATATTCTCTGCCGTAAAATCAGGAGCGGTAACAAGCACTGATGCGTTCCATAGCCGCATGCGGCTGCCTCCGTAATTGATCTTGTCTCCCATCGACCGGTATTGGTATCCATGCCCGTAATACCAGGTTATCCGCACGGCGTTCTTGTCGCAATCCACACCTCCGTTCTTCAACCCGATAGAAGGTCTCCGGCTGGCGTTCTTCATCGTCAGTCCAGGCACATCAATAGTAATCTCTTCCCGATACGTGCCCGGTTCAATATGGATTGTAGTTCTCTCGCCTCGCTCGGCATACACCGTTCGAGCGGAGTCCAGTGCGGCGTTGATGCTTTCGCCCGCAGAAACATGCAATACTAAGGATAAAATAAAAGCTAACATTCGTCTATCAACATTTGGCAGTTCTTGCAATCGAAATGGAGCGTCAGTACTTTACCTGTACGCAGACGCAGATAGCGCGGTTCCTTGTCTTTGGGATAAGGATTGACCTTGCGGCAATGCCCGAGTTCAAACAACAGGCAGTATTTGCAAGTCATTAAGGGATTTGCGGTTCGATCGTTTACCATTTATTCATGTATCGTTTCTCTGCGCCACTGGTTCAAAATGCTAATCGGTATAAAATACGGTTCACTCTCTATCTTCACTTTCCGTGCGATATAGGGTGTGTCGCCTAATTTACTCAATTGCGTACGGATGGTCTCCATCGTTTTCTCTGCGTTCTTTGCTGGCTCTTTTGTGTATGCAAAGGAGTGCTCCTTGTCGCCAATTTGTATGTAAAAACCCTCTTCGGTCTCGCGGAAAACGACATCTACCGGAATCCGCCGCTCGGAGTGTAGGTTCTTAGTGAACTCGACATCGAGGTTTCGGTATAAAGCTTTTCCCTTTAGGGATGAGACGGAGGTAGGCTCCTTATTTATCTTAACGATGTTTTCTTCTACGCCGTTGACGGAGAAACCTTCACTACCGACAGTTAGTCCGTCACCATTATGCAGAACTATTCCTCCCTTCAACCGCACACGGAGTGTATTTCCCCGTGTCTCCAGCACTTCGCCGATATATTCGCCGGTGGATTTGGGCGTTTCCCAATTGGCCATATGAGGTGTGCGGCCATGTAAGAAATAGTCTATCCCTCCGCGATGGAAGGTCTTCTCCGGATCAGGCGTAAAACTACGTGTGTAAATCGGTTTGTACTCTGTATTCTGTACTCCGTCAGCGCAGCGGTCTAACTTCTCCCTGTAATACGCTGTGATATTGGTCACGTAGTCGGCATCTTTGAGACGGCCTTCAATCTTAAAGGTCGTCACACCGGCATCAATCATTTCCTGCAGATACGCTGAGCGGTCCATGTCCTGCAAGGACAATAAATAACGCTGATGAATCGGTTCGCCTTGTTCGTCAACCACTTCATTCATCTCGCTGTCCAACAGGTCATACGCCATGCGGCAGAACTGCGCACAAGCACCTCTGTTCGCGCTTCGTCCGGCTAATACTTCGCTAATATAACAACGGCCGGAATAACTGACGCAAAGAGCACCGTGTACGAATGCCTCTAACTCAATATCTGGTACCGCTTCATGAATCGCTCGGATCTCTTCAATGCTCAACTCGCGCGCCAATACCACACGTTTGAAACCCAAATCGCGCAGTTTGGCTACGTGTTCGGGAGTCCGGTTGTCGCATTGGGTTGAAGCGTGCAAACGAATAGGGGGAAGGTCGAAATCCAACAGATGCAGATCCTGAATAATAAGTGCATCCACGCCAATCTCATAAAGAGAATAAATCATCTTCAACGCTTCCGGGTATTCCTCTTCACGAAGCAATGTATTTACTGTCACCAATACTTGAACCCCATATGTGTGGGCATAATTCACTACCGCTGCCAAATCCTCCAGACTGTTGCCGGCTGCTTGCCGCGCACCAAAAGCAGGAGCACCGATATAGATGGCATCCGCTCCGGCCTGAATAGCTGCTTTGGCTACTTCTTTGTCGCGAGCCGGAGAGAGGAGGCTAAGCGGTACATCACGATGCCTGCCGTTACTGACACGTTCATCGAGTGCTTCGTTCCGTATTGGGGTATCTCTATGCATTGAGTGCAAATATCTACTACTTCTTGCTGTACACCGAACACTTCATGTCCTAAAACTACAGCTATTTTAGAACTATTTGAACTTTGATCTTTGATCTTTGAAATTTGTTCTGCCACCTCTTCGAGAGTGACAGAATCGTGTGCCTGCTCTACGGCATAAACGGTATATCCTTCGTCCTGTAGCGCCTGCACGGCTTCTTTGGTATCCTTGTAATACTGCCATGCTACGCTCTCTTCCGCACCGAGTGCGGTTTTATGAATCTCCTGATTAGGCGGGCAGCAACAGATACCGCATAGCACGACTCGCTCAATGCGCATGGCGTCTGCCGTACGAAAGACCGCACCTACATTATGCTGGCTTCGTACATTGTCGAGAACGACCACCAGCGGCAGTTTATCCGCTTCGCGGTACTGGTCCACGTTCATGCGACCCATCTCTGCTGTCGTCAGTTTTTTACTCATATGGCAAAAGGAAAATGTACGCGAAGTATGCGGTTTTCTTCGTTTATCTCTATGATAAAATCTTCATGCAGCGGCATCATTCGTCCGTCATCCAATATCGCAAGTGTGTTGATGGTACTCTCGTCGATCTCCGCTATCTCACCCACTTCTGTCCATTCGCCATTCTCTCCTTCGTCTTCCAGAGTGTATCCTACCAGATCCTGCCACGTCATTAATCCGTCCTCTTCGTCTTGAATGTCGGTCCGCAGTACAAACCCTTCTTCTCCTCGCAGTTCAGCGATGTTCTCAGAGCGAAATGGTACAAACAATCCGTCTCGCTGCACGAAGATAAACTCAGGCAGATCTTTGTCGTGTGCGCGTTTGAGCACACCGATGGATATCAAATCGTCTTTCGTGATCATTGTCCTTGCGTGATAGTTAAACGTCCGTCCGAATTGATGATATTGAGCCTTCTTAATGCTTCATGGGCGATGCCTTTCTGAGGCGCTGCGGTGCCGGAAAGCATATCGTACTCTTCTTCGCATTTGGGGCATTGGGCGAAACCTCCGCTGATTTGGCAGGGATTGCATGAACCCTTCTCAGCGCAATTTGGACAAGCCAAATCATAGGCATTATAGCCAAAGGCACCAATATAAACCACTACACCTCCGTAGCCGTATGCATCCATAGCGGAAGAGGAGGAGACCCACTGGTTATCCAGATAGTATCCTTCTTTATTGGCTACCACAAACGAACCGAGTGCTTCTGGTTGAAAATGAACGAATGCGCCGATGCGCGTGTCCACTATCACCCGCACGGGGTAGGCTGGTACACTACTGCGGAAGGTTGTGCCTTCACAGGATAACAGACCCGACAATATAAGGAATAAAGTGATTAATTTCCCACTACGCTGCATAGATGAATCGTATAAATGAGGGTGGAATAGGGAGGAATATAACTCTGGGTGCCTTCCGTGCCGAAACCTTCAGCACTGCCATATTCGTTTGAGTCGAATTTCATCTTGTCGTATCCTAAATAGGCTGGGATATATAACTCGATGTCGCCATGAACATGTATCTTATGACATCCTTCAGCAAAGCCGGCAATGACGGAAGCAAGTGAGAGTGTTACATTATTATTGGCTTCAATAATATTCCCGTTGATGAGTTTGAGTTTATAATCACATACAATCGTTGCTGTCGGATTCGGTGTGATCTCTCCGGTATCTTTCAAAGGGTCCTTGATGATTTTGTATTGCAGACCGGTAGAGGATACCTGCACACTATCCTGGGTTTTGTTATGCTCCAGCCATATCTCGTTCTGCACTTTCCAGTCCGCCCAGTTATTGGTCTTGCATCCGGGCAGAAAGAAGAGCGCGATAAGCGCAATAACTATCAACTTTAAACTTTCTACTTTCAACTTTATTTTGCTATCCATAATTCGGGATTTAGAATGTTTCTATCTTTGTAAATCTGGAAATATAATTCTGTTTTCTGGTCTTGCTCGGGGTCGGTGAAGATGGTGCCGATCACTTGTTTTGTCTCTACCATATCACCTTGTTTGACAGCAAGTTTGGAAAGGTTGGAATATACCGTTCGGTAGTTACCGTGCTGGATGATCACAGCGTACGTACCGCCTACCATGAAACAACTGGTCACTTCGCCTTTGTACACGGACCGTGCTTTCGTTCCGGCTACGGTCTGGAGATAAATACCTTTGTTGTCTATCGTCACTTGGCTGTATACAGGGTGTTGTTGTTTGCCGAAATGTCCGCTGATCATACCTTTTTCTACCGGCCATGGTAATCTCCCTTTATTGGCTTCAAATCCTCCTGCTATCAATTGCTGTTCTTTGGTCAGCGTAGTCTTGGAGGCTTTTTCTGCCTGCTTGCGAACCATTTCGTCGATCTTCTTGTTCAGTTCACTCACTTTCTTCTGCTTCTGCTGAATCTGCTTGGTCAGGTCTTTCTCTTTGCTCTTCAATTGAGACAGCATACTTTGCTGTTTGCGCTCGTCGCGTTTGAGATTCTCCTGCTCCCGTTTGCGTGTGCTCAATGCCGTCTGTTTGTCGCTCTTGTTGACCTGCAGCAGTTCGTTTTGGGTATCTATTTCGGCCTGTGTGCGTTCAATGCGACGCACCTGTTCCTGACGGAAATGGGCAAACTCCTGCAGGTATCGTGCACGGCGTGCTAACTGCTGGAAATTATCGCTGCTAAGCAGAAACAGCAGAGGCGATTGTTGCACGCGCGCATAGTGGCTCTGACAAACCATCTCGGCATAATCAGCTTTATATCCATCCAGCACTGTTTGCAACGAGTCTCGTTTGCTGCTTAACTGATTCATCTCGCGATTCAGCGCTGTGATTTCATTATCCAGCGTGTGTATCAGTTTTTTCTGGTTCTGGATATTCTTGCCGATTAGCTGCAACTTGTTCATCGTTGCCGTCTCGTCTTTCTTTGTCTGCTTTAGCATCTTGTTTGTCTGTTCGATCTCCTGCTGCAGCTTCTTTTGCTTTTTCTGCAGGTCTTTCACATTCTCTCCCCATGCAGGGACAAAGAGTAAAAAGCAGAGACAAAGGACCAATATGTGTTTCATTATAGCCATTTGCTGATATCGATTCGTGTATATTTGTCTAACCGTTGGTTGCCGACGCGGACGGGCACATCTAACTTACGGGGAGAGTAGTTAATGACGAGTTCGACCATATCTTCGCCAAAGGTGTATACCAACCGCGCTTTTTCCTCACCCGTAGGTAACTCGCCGGTAGTAATCTGCTGCAAGATATCCCAATTGAGGCTGGGTGTCAATTTGCGATTTAGTTCCGCGAAGGAAGCGATGGCATATTGGCCATGAATCTTGTCAATCGCAATGATTTCAAGAGGAGTCGCTTCTATCCTCATCATTTCTATGCCGAACATCGGCATGACAGAAATCACTATCATCGAGTCACGCACGGTTTGCATCGTCAGATTCGCCGAGATCTTGTCGTCGTTGGTGTAGATAGCGGCACGGGCACTCTGGATCAGACAGGTGTGCCATGCCGGCTCTTCCGGCTCCTGGCTGACTTCGGATTGCTGACTGCTGACTGCTGACTGCTTCTTTGCTCCGCAACCGATGAGTATCAGCATGCAAGGAATCAATGCTATGTATATATATATTTTCATCTCTCACCTTTCACTTTAATCAAGTGTTCTAAAATAACGTCTCTGTTGCTGTCGGTAGCATTCCACAGTGCCTTGTTGAGATAAAATTGTGCTAGTTCATCCTGTCCCTGCAGGTGCAGGATCCATCCGTACGTATCCAGATAGATAGGATTGTTGGGTTCTTCGCGAATCGTCAACTGGCTCATCCGTTCTGCTTTCGTCAGATCGCCTTTGTGGGTCGCCAGATGGTACGCGTAGTTATTGAGTACCATCAGATTGTAAGGATTGATTTCCAATATCCGCTCGTAGATGGCATATAGTTCTTTCGGTTTGGCGCCTGTGCGCTCCATCAGTTCCAGACGGAAAGCCAGAAACTGAAGGTTCGTTGGGTCAATGTCCAGGTATCGGTCTATTTCCGCAATGGCTTTCTTATTTTTGCCCCACATGGCGTAGATGCGGTAGCGCGCGATGGCACTGTAGGCATCGTATCCGCCTCGTTCGTCCAATTCGTCCTGCATCGCTAATGCCTGTTTCCATTGCCTGTCCATAATGAACTTTAATTTCATCCGCTCCAGCAAATCCGCCGGTGCTGTGCCATAGGGCATAATTTGGTAGGCACGGTCAAAATATTCTTGCGCCTTCTCCTCTTGTTGTATCCCCAAGTAGAGAATTCCTAAATAATAAAGGGTCTGGCCGTCATTGGGATTAATAGTTTGGCAGAACTGCAGGAGTGCGTAGGCATCTGCATATCGCTGTTCTTCTATTGCCTGCCGCGCTGCGTACCAGTAATAGGTGAACTGCTGCCGTTGCTCCACGGGCATAGACGGAGGGCTCACTTTCTTCTTGGCCTCAACTGATAGAGTACAGAGAATAGCAATTAGTAAATATAACGTTTTACGCAGTAAAACCATTTTAACCCTTTAACGTTTTAACAATTTAACGTCGAAATCTACTTTCGACCGGAATGTCCGAATCCGCCTGCGCCGCGCTCAGTGTCGCTCAACTCTTCTGCTTCCACTATTTCCGGCGTCTCGTGTTTGGCAATTACCATCTGGCATATCCGCTCTCCCGGTTCTATCGTCTGTGCTTCGCCGCTCAGGTTGATCAGTATCACACCTATCTCACCGCGGTAGTCGGCATCAATAGTGCCGGGAGTGTTCAGTACGGTCAATCCGCGCTTGAGTGCCAAACCGCTGCGCGGACGAATCTGCGCTTCGTATCCCGCAGGTAACTCAATAAACAAACCTGTCGGAATCAGTCTACGCTCCATCGGCTGCAAAGTAACAGCCTCGGCTATATTGCATCGTATATCCATTCCTGCCGCCTGCGCACTCTCATATCGCGGCAGCGGATTATTGCTCTTGTTGATTATCTTCAGTTCCATTCGTAAGTCGTAATTTGTCATTCGTATTTTTTAAAATCTCTTTTCTACTAAAACGCGCAAGCCGTCCTCTATGATTTGTATATGGATGTCTTTCTCCATCTCCACCGGATCGCCGTCAATGTGAAACGGTGCTGCTTCTTCGCGCTCCAGTGTTACCTCTTTCGCACGGATGGTGTTCATGAAATGGCTGTCGTCAATACTGCCGGCAAAAAGGCGGAGAGCTAGACTTGCACTGCCTAAAATTGCATGACTCGACATCAACATAATATCCATTTTGCCGTCTTGTACACTTGCTTTCGGGGCAATAAGCGCTTCGTATCCCCATTGGTTGGCATTCGCAAAAGTAATTAGAAATGCCTTATGTGTCACGTCCAAACCGTCACCTATGATGTGATATGTCTGAGGCGTGTAACTGAATACATCGTGCAGAATATTTTGCAGATATGTAGTAAAACCGCGTTTGTTGCTGCCCGCAAAATGGTCTGCTATTAGAGCATCAAATCCCGTGCCACAAGTGCTGACGAACATACGACCGTTGGCTAAACCGTAATCAACACTGATCGGCTCAGAGTGATTGATCATCTCTATCGCTTTTTGTGCGCGGATAGGGATGTTTAAATGACGGGCGAAACCATTACCGCTGCCCATCGGGATAATGCCGAGAGCTGTGCCGTTTATGCGGTGGCTGTTTCCTTTGACTAAGCCGCGTGCTACTTCGTTTACCGTACCATCTCCTCCTACCGCAACCACTGCGTCAAAACCCATACGGGCGAACTGATAGGCCATCTCCGTAGCGTGACCGGCATACTCCGTAAAAGATATATTAGGTAACCATTGTTCGCTATCCAGCGTCTGCATGATCAGTTTCGGCAACTTACGCTTCGCGTTCTGTGTCTCTTTACTCCCCGATACGGGATTGATAATAAATGCTATATTTTTCATATCTCCGGTATTTTGCTTCGCATGTGCACGTAATAGCGCATATTAAATCGGCTACAAAGGTACTACAAAAAATGCATATATACAAATTTTTCTGTGTTTTTCTTTGTGTATATCAGAAAAAAGTTGTACCTTTGCAGCGCAAAAATAATGTAAATATACTTATGGCAAGCACAAGACAGGAAATTATTGAAGAACTCAAGCAGTTGCTCCTGACGCAAGACGTGGCGGAGATAAAGGATCAAGTGGATCACCTTAAAACGCAATTCTATAGTATAGAATCGGAGGAAGCGGAGGATGAGTTTAAGGCCCTCTTGACGGAATATAAGACCCGCCGGGCTGAGGTAGCTGCAGTTCAAGCGAAGGAACAGGCAGAGAATTTGGAGAAAAAACAAGCAATCCTGGCTGAGATGAAGGCACTCGTTGAAGGAGCTACGGCGGATGGCGTGATGGCGAATTTGCAACGAATGCGGGATTTGCAGGCCGAATGGAAGAAAATAGGACCTGTATCTGCCGAAAAGACGCAAGAGATTCGGAAGGCGTTTCAGCAATACCAAGAGCAATTCTATGATTTGGTTAAAATCAATATCGAGTTGCGAGACCTGGATTTCAAGAAGAATCTGGAACTCAAGACCCTCTTGTGCGAAGCGGCAGAGAAACTGCAGAACAACGAGAATATCGTGGAAGCCAGCCGTATGCTCCAGCAGTTGCATGACGAATGGGCAGAGATAGGTCCTGTAGCCCGCGAATTGCGGGAGAGCCTTTGGGAACGATTCAAGGCAGCTTCGACTGTTATCAATAAGAAACATCAGGCTTATTTTGATGAACTGCACCGCAAGGAACAGGAGAATCTGGAGCGGAAACAGGCTATCATTGATCAACTCAAGGCGATTAATGAACCGCTTGTTAACGGAGAGCCTCTGAATGCTAAACAATGGGAAGAACTGACCGCAAAAGTACAGGAACTGCAGGCCGAATGGCGTAAAATCGGCTTCGCACCGAAGAAACATAACCAGTCCATTTACGAGGCTTACCGGGCTGAATGTGACCGGTTCTTTGCTACCAAGAAAGAATTCTTTGTTGAACTGCGCGAGCGTCGGAAAATCCGCGAACAGAAACATAAAGAATACCTCGAGCGTCAGGCAGCACGCGAGCAGGCGAGAGAGGAACGTCGCAAACAAAGGATGGAACGTTTGGTTAATGCCGGAGGTTCGAATCTTCGCAAACTACGTGATAAACTGCAGCAGGAGATCAAGACCGCAGAGAACAATATTTTATTCTTTACGGCTAAGTCTAAGACCGCTAACAAAATAGTGGACGATATGTTGCGTAAGATAGAGGATTTGAAGGCGCGTCTGGCGGAAATACAACAACAACTCGACCAGGAGGAAAATGGCTGAACTGATCCAATATAAGGATGTAGAAATCCGCCAGGCGGACCAGATAGTGTTGCACAATGTCAACCTGAATGTTTCAAGCGGGGAAATGATTTATCTGCTGGGCAAGGTGGGCAGCGGTAAATCAAGTCTGATGAAGACGATATACGGTGCGCTGCCTATAACTGCCGGTGAAGCGCAGGTGCTCGAATATGACATGACGCGTATACGTCGCCGCAAACTGCCGTACTTGCGTCGTCGTTTAGGTATTATCTTTCAGGATTACAAATTGTTGACAGACCGATCGGTGGAAGAAAACTTGCTTTTTGTCCTTCGTGCAACGGGATGGAAGGACAAAGCGCTCATGAAAAATCATGTGCGCGAAGTGCTGGAGCAAGTAGGCATGGAGACCAAGGCGTATAAGAAACCTTATGAACTCTCCGGAGGAGAGCAACAGCGTGTAGTCATTGCCAGAGCATTGCTGAATTCACCGGAAATGATTCTGGCCGATGAGCCGACCGGTAACTTAGACTCCGAGACAGGACGGGAAATCATGGATTTGCTATATGCTATTTCTCAAGCAGAAATAACCGTACTGATGTCCACCCATAACATCCATTGGCCGGAGTTGTATCCGGGACGAAAACTCTTCTTTGCTAACGGAGAGATTAAAGAATAATGGAATATCCAATTTATTTAGTGGGATATATGGGGGCCGGAAAGACGACCGCCGGACGTATATTGGCTGAGAAACTCGGCTGGTATTTTGTGGATTTGGACGAAGCTTTCAAAGAGATACACGGTCTTTCTACTGCTGACTATATCCGTACATATGGAATAGAGGATTTTCGCAAAAAAGAGAAATACGTTGTTGAGGACTTGGCTGATCAGGTACCGTACGAACATGTCATATATGCTACCGGCGGAGGCTACCCATGCTGGGAGGATAATATGGAATGTCTGCGTGAACTTGGTACCAGTATTTATATCCGTTGGAGACCGGAGCATTTGGCCAAACGGCTGGCTCTGACAGATTTGAGTGAGAGACCGGTGCTACAAGGACGAACGGAAGAGGAACTGCTTGACTTTATCGCACCGCAACTTGAGGCACGCGAACCATTCTACGCAATGGCGAACCATATTCTGGATGTAGATATATGCGATGAACACTCCGATGAACGTATTGCAGAAGAATTATTTGAATTTATAAAACGATGACTATCAACGAACTACAAGACGAAGTAATAGAGGAATTCGAGGACTTTGAAGATTGGCTGGAGCGGTATCAGTTAATTTTGGATTATGCCAAAGAACTGCAGAAGAATCCGTTCCCGGAGACAGATAAAACGCCGCAAAACCTAATTGACGGATGTCAGTCTCCGGTGTGGTTTACCGTACGGCTGGAGGATGGAAAAATGATTATTAACGGTGATTCTGATGCCCAGTTGGTGAAAGGTATCGTGGCATTGTTGATACATGTGCTGAACGGTCACACGCCGAAAGAGATAATGGATGCTGATCTGTATTTCGTTGACCGCATAGGCCTGCGCGAACATCTCAGCCCGACGCGTTCCAATGGCGTGGCTGCTATGATGAAACAAATCAAGCTATACGCTTTAGCCTATAACTCGAAATCATAAATCGTACTTCGTACCTTGGATCAGTACTTAGTACCTTATTTATACTCCCAGGAGTCATTATCTTTCCAGACAATCCGGCCGTTCTCAATAGTGGCCAGCGGAAAGATAGAAGAGAAGGGTGGGGTGACAGTTTCTAAAAGCTGCCACTCCTTATTATATATACGCGCGCATGAGGAACACTGCGGCGCGCAAGCAGTGAATACAACCAGAATGGAGTCTCCGCGATAGACCTCCAGCGACGTGCTATCCGTTAGTGCTATCCGTTCGTACACGCTATCCTGATAAGTGATGTGAGGCGTACCTCCTAACTTGAAGAGGTCGCTCAGCAGAGAAAGAGATATAGCCAGGAAAAGGTTCATTGGATCAAAACAACAGCATATGCTGCTATTCCTTCTTCGCGACCTACAAAACCCAAATGCTCTGTGGTCGTTGCTTTGATACTTACTTGGTTCGGCTCTACATCCATCACTTCCGCCAGACATGCCTGCATGGCATCGATATGCGGATTCAGTTTGGGTGCTTGTGCACAGATAGTAATGTCGCAATTGCCTAACTCATAGCCCGCTTCGCGTAACATCTCCATCACACGGTGCAGGAGAATCTTCGAGTCAATACCCTCGAACTCATTCCCTTTGGTATCCGGGAAATGATAGCCTATATCGCGCATAGCGGCAGCGCCTAATAAAGCGTCGCATAGGGCCTGAATTACGACATATGCACTCGAATCGACGCGCAG
>ODAI010618017.1_pt1 | contig 15085 bp, 12 predicted proteins | sample 1539321 | NCBI WGS metagenome assembly ODAI01 (sample SAMN02144231, study PRJEB22623) | gut metagenome | biome: sheep rumen | host: Ovis aries | place: New Zealand
AACTTTTAATCTGTTGATCGCCCTGATAAGGGTTGCTTCGGCGAGGAAGTATTCTTCCTCGCTTTTTTTGCGCAGCATCTCTTCTTTTGCTTCGGCTTCGGCCTCCCTCGAACGTTCCTCGTCTATATCCTCCGGTCTTTCAGCCGATTCGACAATGATTATGACCTCATTGTTTTCAACCCGCATCATTCCCGACGACACCGCTGCAATGCGGTTTTCATCGCCCTTCATGCGGTACTTAAGCATTCCGGGCACAACCGAAACTACAAGGTTTTCATGGTTTGCCATCACACCGTACTCGCCGTCAACGGTCGGAACAACAACCGATTCTGCGTCGCCCCTGGCAAATATGCCGTCGGCCTCATATACTACAAGCTTGAATGTTTTCATTTCTACCTCATCGTTTTTGCCTTTTCAATAACATCATCTATGGTTCCGACATTGTAAAAGGCCATTTCGGGTATCTCGTCGTGTTTGCCGTCAAGTATCTCCCTGAAACCTCTGATCGTTTCCTTAACGGGCACATATACTCCGGGCACTCCGGTAAATTTTTCTGCCACAAACATCGGCTGAGACAGGAAACGTATTATCTTTCTTGCTCTTTCGACTATCTTCTGGTCCTCATCGGAAAGCTCGTCCATACCGAGTATCGCAATGATATCCTGAAGCTCGCTGTATTTCTGCAGGTACTCCTGTACCTCTCTTGCAGTATCATAGTGCTCCTTGCCGACTATGTCCTCTTCAAGTATTCTCGAGGTAGAGTAAAGAGGATCCACAGCCGGATATATGCCCTGCTCGGCAACCGCCCTCGAAAGCACCGTGGTTGCGTCAAGGTGTGAAAACGTTGTCGCCGGAGCCGGATCCGTCAGATCGTCGGCAGGCACGTAAACTGCCTGTACCGAAGTGATCGAACCTTTTTTGGTCGAAGTGATCCTTTCCTGCAGGGCACCCATTTCCTGCGCAAGCGTCGGCTGGTAGCCTACCGCAGAGGGCATGTGTCCGAGAAGAGTCGAAACCTCGGAACCAGCCTGCACAAAACGGAAGATATTGTCGATGAAAAGAAGTATGTCCTTGTTCTGCTCATCCCTGAAATACTCGGCCATCGTAAGCCCTGTAAGGGCAACCCTCATCCTGACGCCGGGAGATTCGTTCATCTGTCCGAACACCATTGCCGTTTTGTCTATGGTACCGGACTCCTGCATCTCGTTCCACAGGTCATTACCCTCACGGCTTCTCTCACCGACACCGGTAAAGATAGAATAGCCGCCGTGCTCGGTTGCAATATTATGTATAAGCTCCTGAATAAGAACCGTTTTTCCCACTCCGGCGCCGCCGAAAAGTCCAATCTTGCCGCCCTTTGCATAGGGCTCAAGCAGGTCTATTACCTTGATACCGGTCTCTAAGACCTCCGTTTCAACACTCTGGTCGGCAAAAGAAGGTGCCTTTCTGTGTATTTCCCATCTTTCGGCATCCTCAGGGATAGGCTCCTTTCTGTCTATCGGCTCGCCGACGGCATTGAACATTCTTCCAATGGTGCAATCACCGACCGGCACCTTAATGCTGCTGTCGGTCGAAACCACCCGCATATCCCTTGCGAGACCTTCGCTGGCTCCGAGCATGATACAGCGCACCTCGTTATTCCCGAGGTGCAGGCAAGCCTCCATCATCCGTTTTTCGCCGTCAGTCTCGACATAAAGGGCCTCTCTTATCTTCGGGAGCTCTGCTCCGTCAAAGGCCACATCCACTACGGGACCGGAAATCTGAATTATCCTACCTGTCTTCAAGCTCTTTTCTCCTCTTAATCGCTTCCATACGTTTCTTTTTCTGTGCTCTCGCTCCTGCCGTAACCTCGGTTATCTCCTGGGTTATTGCAGCCTGCCTGAGCCTGTTGTACTGCATCTGCAGCTTGTCTATCAGTGCCTCGGCGTTTTTGTTTGCCGAATTCATTGCCATCATCCTCATGTTCTGCTCCACGGAAAAGCTGTCGATAAGCGCTCCGTAGATAAAGCCCGAAATATATCCCGGCATGCAGCGGTCAATTACCTCGCTCACCGAAGGATAAAAACGGTAATGCACGTCGACTTCGTTTTTCTGTTCGGCGGGCGTTAAGAATTTTCTTCTTTCAAAGGGCAGAAGCCTTACCATTTTAACACTGGTTGTAAGCTCGTTTTTCATATCGGAATAAATTACCCTTATTTCATCAACATTCCCGCTGTCATATTCAGAAAGCAGGGTGGCGCATATCTGTCTTGCCCTTCTGAATGTCGGATTTTGTGCGGTATATATGAAGGACTGCTCGATTCCTATGCCGCGTTTTGCGAAATACTTTCTGCCGTAGGCCCCGACAACATAAAGCTTGACTTTTTTATGCTTTCTCATCTCAGACTCGGCGCGTCTAAGGACATTAAAATTATAGGCTCCCGCAAGGCCCTTGTCCGCAGTTATGACAAGATAGGCATAAGTTTCGGCCGCCTTTCTTCCCGTCTTGGGATAAAAATATCTGGAATTCACATCGGATTCCGTCTGAAATATGCGCTTTATCTCATGCTCCTGCATTTCAAAGAAGGGGCGGGTGCGTTCAAGCGCCTGCCTTGCCTTCTGAAGCTTGGTGGAGGAAATGAGATACATGGCATTCGTGATCTTCCATGTGCCTCCGATACCCTCGATTCGGTTTTTAATATCCTTTGTATTTGGCATTTCTAAGCTTTCTTATACTGTTCAAGATATTCTCTTGCTATGTCGATTATATCCTCGCGGTCCTCGGCTTCAAGTACCTTTTTATCATCAATTGAAGTGCAGAGCCCCGGCGCATTGTCCTCAAAGTATTCAAGGAGCCCCGCCTTGAATTTTCCGATATCGTCAAGAGCAATGTCCTGAAATACATGATCCTGGGCGGCAATAAGAAGTATGACCTGCTCGTGAAGGGTATAGGGACTTGACTGGGGCTGTCTTAAAATCCTCATGAGGCCCTGTCCGTAAACAAGCCTGTACTTTGTCGCCTCGTCGAGATCGCTTGAGAACTGGGTGAATATCTCCATTTCCCTGAACTGTGCAAGATCGAGCCTGACAGAACCTGTTGCCTTCTTCATTGCCTTTGTCTGTGCGGCGCCGCCGACACGGGATACCGAAAGACCGACATTTACCGCGGGTCTCTGGCCCGAGAAGAACAGATCGCTCTCAAGGAATATCTGTCCGTCTGTTATCGATATGATGTTGGTCGGTATATATGCCGAAACGTCTCCCGCCTGTGTCTCAACTATCGGAAGCGCGGTCATCGAACCGCCGCCGAGCTCATCGGAAAGATGTGCCGAGCGGTCCAAAAGCCTTGAGTGAAGGTAGAAAACATCGCCCGGATATGCTTCACGGCCCGGAGAACGCTCCAAAAGCAGCGAAAGCGCACGGTAAGCTATTGCATGCTTTGAAAGATCATCATAGATGATCAGGACATCCCTGCCCTTTTTCATGAAATACTCGCCGATCGCCGTGGCCGAATAAGGAGCGATGTACTGCATCGGCGCAGATTCGCTTGCGGTTGCCGAAACAATGATGGTATGCGCAAGCGCGCCCTTCTTTTTCAGCGTGTGCACAAGACCGGCCACGCTTGAGGCCTTCTGTCCTATGGCACAGTATATGCAGACCACGCCGTTGTTTTTCTGGTTAAGTATCGTATCTACGGCGATAGAGGTCTTTCCCGTCTGTCTGTCGCCGATTATAAGCTCTCTCTGTCCTCTTCCGATGGGGAACATCGAATCGATGCAGAGCAGACCCGTGTTCATGGGCTCGTTTACGCCCTGTCTGTCAAGTATGCCCGGAGCAGCACTCTCAATAGGAAGGAAATCATCCGCCATTATGGGGCCGTAGCCGTCGATGGGGTTGCCAAGCGCATCCACTACCCTGCCGAGATAATCATCGCCGACAGGTATACCGGCTGCCTTGCCGGTTCTTCTTATCAGGCTGCCCTCTCCGATCTCCTCCTCATCGCCGAAAAGTATGATTCCGACGGAGTCGGGGCGAAGGTCAAGTATCATGCCCCTTACTCCGGACTCAAAAACTACGATCTCGCCGTAAACCGCATTGTCAAGTCCTTCCGCGGTGACGATACCGTCACCGACAGCCATGACCCTTCCCGTCTCGGAAGCCTCTGCGGAAAGATTCCAGTTATCTATCGAGCTCTTGAAGAGGGATATAAGGCTGTCTCCGCTTCCTTTTGCTGTATCCCTGGTTACGTTTTCAAGATAAGCCTTAAGCTGGGCTATCCTGCCTTCCTTGGTCCAGTCGAAAACATCGTCTCCTATCTTCAGTCTGAAGCCGGAGCTGATCTTTTCGTCCTTTTCCCATATCAGTTCATGCTCTTTTTCATATTTTTTGTTAACAAAGCTTTCAAAGCGTACAAACTGGGCGGGATTCGGACGTGTCCTGGAATATAAGAATGCCTGAGGCTTTATATTGTTTGAATCAGGCATTTTCGTTACTCCTTTCGGCATTGTCAAGGAAAGCATCGAAAATATTATTGTCGTTCTCGCCGAGCAGCATCTTGTCCGCAGCCTGCTCCATCAGTTTGGAAATTGCCATCTTGGCTTCATACTCCTCAATGGCGCGCTGGCGCGATGCGGCAAGCTTTGCATCCTCTATGATCTGGTCTGCCTCTTTCTTTGCGTCCTTAAGCTTGAGCTCCCTTGCGCTTTCAGCCTCAAGAGCAGCCTTCTTTCTGCTTTCGTTTATCTCGTCCTGAACACCGGCAAGCCTGCTTTCATACTCCGCCTTGAGGCCGTCCGCCTCCGACAGCCTGTCCTTAGCCTGCTTGTCAAGGCCAGCATAGTACTCTTCCCTCTTGTCCATGAATTTCTTCACCGGAGAATAAAGAAGAATATACATTCCGCCGAAAAGTATCACCACATTGAAGGCATGCAGCAGAACCTGTAATAAATCTATACCTAAAGGCATAGCAATACCTCCGTCTGTTTCTCTACATTACGAAAATTATCAATATTGCAACGATAAGCGCATAAATAACTACTGTCTCGATGAACACCAGACCGAGCATCAGCGTCGATCTGATACCGCTCTCGGCTTCGGGCTGACGGGCGATGCTGTCATTTGATTTGCTGATAGCCCAGCCCATTGAAAATGCACCCGCAAGCGCTGCAGCGCCTATCGCTATTGCGGCTGCCATTGCCTTGCCCTTGGTTGCATCGTCATTTTTTTCTTCTTCCGCTTCGACGGCACTCTCAGTGGATTCTGCTGCCTTAGCCTTGAACTGGGCGGTAAAAAACACTGCCGTCAGAATCAGCAATACCGTCGCAAAAATCCTTACTGTTTTTACTGAGTGAATCATTTTCAGTTACCTCCGACTGTCTGCGGGGCCGAAGCCTTCGCATTTTTATTTTTCTCTTTTTTATTTTTTTCTTTTTTCTTATGGCTTACTTCCGTAACCTCACCGTAGTAAACCGAAGTCAGCATCGTAAGCACGTATGCCTGTATCACCGCATGAAGCACTGTAAAGAGCACTCCGACCGCAACGGGAAGCACAAAGCTGAGCTTTATGTAATAGTAGACAAGCTCTGTTGTGAGCATGCCCGAAAGCAAAGCTCCGAACAACCTGAAGGTCATGGATATGGGCAGCGAAAATTCCTTTAGTCCCAGGAACACGCCCTTAACCTTGTTTGCCACGATGCCTCCCGTCATGATGAACAGGTAGGAAAAGCAGCCCATGGCCATGGCGCCGTTTATGTTCGCAAGCGGAGCCGGAAGCGAAATCGAATGCCCTTCGGTAGTCACTGCCTGAAAGCCGAAAAGCTCGAACATCGTGCCGGCAAAAATATAGGAACCGGCAGTAAATATGTAAGCTCCGAGGGCCTTGTTCCGATGCGGTGAGTTTTTCTTTGCCAGGCCGTCGAAAAGCCCGACCCATTCTTCGATCAGAAGCTGGAATTTACCGGGCACATAGGTAAAGCGCGGTATGGCAAAGATCCTGATAAGCGCAGCGGCAAAGAGCAGAACTGCCGTGACGGCAAAGGCCGATATCAGCGACGGGTCCACATCCATGAGCCCGAACAGGCTGACCTTATTAAGGTCATGAAGCACCGCATCCTTCATCGTTTCCTTTATCGTTTCACTGTGGCCGGAATTTGAGATCGTAAGGACTATTCCGATCACCACGGACAGAAGCAGGGCCCCGATCACCGCAAGGCTTATCCTCTGTTTCTTTTTCTCCATTATTTATCAGTCCTCTTTTTTCAAAAATTCAAAAAAGCTCATTACGGCAACAATGATCTGAAGGGCCACGACGGCAACAGCCATTCTGTCGTTGATAGCTTTATTTATTTTCTTTCGCATGCTTTCTGTCCTCCATTGCTTCTTGCTGGAGTTCCTTCTCCAGCTGTACCTCGACCTTCTCTTCCTCATCGAAGATACCGGTCTTTATTATCTCAAGGAAGGCTTCGACTATCTCGGGATTATAATGAGTGCCTTTGCAGCGTTCAAGCTCAGAAACAACATCCTCGAGAGGCATTTTTTTCTTGTATACCCTGGCCGTGAACATTGCGTCGAAAGAATCCGCAACGGCGATTATCTGTGCAACCATCGGTATCTCAACGTCGCCGTGAAGGCTGTTCGGATAGCCCTTGCCGTTAAATCTCTCGTGATGGTAGCCTGCGCCAAGTGCAAGGTCGGGCATTATCTTGATTTCCTTAAGGATTTCATAGCCGTTCCATGCATGAGTCTTCATTATAACAAACTCTTCATCATTAAGCCTGCCGGGCTTGTTAAGAACGTTATCGGGAATACTGATCTTGCCGATATCGTGCAGCAGGGCAATGTTGTAGAAATCCTCTATCTCATCCTTGGTGAACTTACCCATCTTCTCGGCTATCATCTTGGTATATGCCGCGACTCTGAAGGAATGACCTCTTGTGTACTTGTCCTTCATATCGATGCATTTCGCGAATGCGGTAATGACCTGATTTGTCAGTTCCTTTTCTTCCTTGGCCTTTTTCTCGAGTTCCTTTGTCTTCTTCCTGAAATAAAGGATGATAAGTCCCGCTATAAAGGCTATCGCAAGCAAGGCAGCCAGGAGCTTAAACCACAGATACTCATAGAAGGCTTTCTTCTTAACGATGTTTATTGTGATGGTGTATTCCTTTTCGCCTGTAAGTCCGTTAAGTACCGAGAAGGTGAAATTATACTCGCCTCCGTCAAGGTTTGTATAGCTGATCTTCTCCAGCTCGGTCATGTTGCTGGTGATCTCGTTATAATCGAAACCGTCGAGCTTGTAGCTTATCTTCGGGTTTCTCATCGAATAGCTTAAAACATAAGCATTGATGACAAGTCTCTTCGAATCGGCGGGTATCGTGATGGTTTCGCCGCTTTTCACATAATAATCCTTGCCGTCAACCGTCACCGAAGGAACAGCCGCTTTAACCTCGGGCTCCCTTTCAAATGCCTGGTTGATATTGATCGAACATATGCCGGTTGAACCGCATACAAAAACCATTCCGTCCTCACGCATGTAGCTTCTTGAGTTTGCGGTTGAAACACAGGGAAGTCCGTTGTTCTTGTCATAGTGGACATAACGCATGCTTTCTTTGTTTTCAAGCATGTCATCGCTTTCAACGACATATACGCCGTTACTCGAAAATACCCAAACGTTCTTTGAGCTGTCGGTAAAAATATCAAAGTTGTTGGAATACGGGAAATTGCTTACGGTAGTGATCTTCCCATCCTTGATATAGGCAATTGAATTACTCGAGATTATCCAGTAAACACCGAGCTTGTCGTCATACTTGATGCGCATGATGATCTCAGAGGGAAGACCCTCGTCCTTACCTATGTGGGTAACATTACCGTTTCTTTCAAGTATATACATACCGTCGCCGTCGCTGCCCAGATACACTCTCTCGTCGGGCATTTCGCAGATGGTAAGTATTTCGATATTGTTCAGTCCGTTTGAATTGTCAAAGGTCTTTTCGATCTTTCCGTCCCTCATCAGATGGAGGCCGCCGCTTACCGAAACCGCAAGCAGGCCGCTCTGAAGCTCCACGCAGGTTCTTACCCTGTTTGAATTCAGGCCGGTATTGTCGCTGTTGTAGGAAACAATGTTTCCGCTTTTCTCAAGGCATACAAGAGCTTTTTCGCTGAAGGTACAAAACCACATGTTGCCCTTACTGTCTTTCTTTATCGAACGTATCCTGCAGCCATCGAGAAATTCGGTCAGCTCATTGGTCGTTCTTTTATAGTCCGCATCGAGCAAAATAAGCCCGGTATCGGTTCCTATGTAAAGCATATCGTCCTTTAAGCAGGTCGCATTTACCACTATCTGCTCAAGTCCCGCTTTTCCGGACACATCGGAAAACTTATTGGCAACCACCTTCATAAGTCCCTGACGGGTAGATGTAAACCAGAGGTTGCCCTCATAATCCTCTATCACATGGTGTACCGAGTTTGTCATCGGAACATCCTCAAGAAGCTTTAACTCATCCGACGAATTGATATAGCCGATTCCGTTGTCGGTACACAGCCAGAGATTTCCGGATGCATAGTTTATTGAATTAACGGCATTTAACGGAGCGATCTCCCTGCTGCTTTTTACGGTAAAGCCATCCTTCATCGAGGCATAGATAAGCCTTGAATCGCTGGTTCCTATATAAACCATATCTTCATTTTGGGGATCGGGGAAGATGCAGTTAAGATCGATATCATAGTCGCCCGCGGAATAAAAGGCGCTCACACGCGGACCGCCGTCCACACACTCGATGCAGAAAAATTTTCCTGTCATCGTGCAGCCGTAGACCTTATTTTCACGGCGGCGGAGCTCCAATACATATTCATTCTTTATCTGGGGATTGTCAAGTATGCTCATCTTTCCGTTTTTGTCAACATAGGCAATACCCTCGGTGGTCGCTATGTAAACATTTCCTTCGGAATCCTCCGAAAAGTCCCTGATGGCATCGGAATGCATACCGGTTTCCTTCGAAAAAAAGGTAAACTCACCGTTCTTATAGATGGCTGCGCCGTTATCGTTGGTTCCCACCCAGAGTCTTTCACTCGAGTCCATATAGATTGAAACGACACTCGACACTCTTCTGTCGTTACCTATCTTGGTAAATTCCCTTCCGTCATAGCGGTAAAGGCCCGAATAGCTTCCCACCCAGATAAAACCGTTGGGTGCCTGGATGACAGTCGTTGCCTCGGAAGTCACCATGCCCTTGGAATTATCGTAAAGCACAGCGGTTATACCGGCCTCGGGATCCTCGAAATCGATGGAATCGGGTTCATCTTCCGCGATACCCATCCCGGCAATCATTGTAAGGCAAAGCAAAAACGCAAGCAATTTTTTCGTTAAATGCTTCATTGTTTCCTCCTTTTTACCCCAAACCGAATACGTTTATAAGTAATACCCACGCAAGTCCGTAGTATGTCACAACCGCAACCAGATCGTTAACAGTGGTGATAAGCGGTCCTGAAGCAACCGCGGGATCTATTTTAATTTTGTGGAAAAACATGGGTACAAGTGTTCCCACAAGGCTTGAAATCATCATTGCAACCAGCAGCGCGCAGCCGACGCAGCCCGAGATCAGAAAAGCGTCACGCACGGGCAGATGCCTTGCGAACTTGATGTAAAGACCGATGAGCAGAAATGCAACGCTGCCAAGGAACAGTCCGTTGACTATGCCAACCTTGGCCTCTTTGAATGCAAGGTATATCTTATCCTTTGTCTTCAGGTTTTCATCCATCAAACCCCTGATCGTCACGGCAAGTGACTGCGTTCCGACATTTCCTGCCATATCAAGTATCAGCGACTGAAAGCAGATGACGATCGGAAGCACCGCAACAACCTTTTCAAAGCCGCCCACGACCGTCGACACCAGAATTCCCAGGAACAGAAGACCGATAAGCCACGGCAGCCTCTTCTTCATGCTGTCTATCGTCTTCTCCTTTAAATCCTCTTCGCCGATAAGACCTGCCAGCTTGGCGTAATCCTCGCCCATCTCGTCATCCACAACCTCGATGATATCCTGAGCGGTGATAATGCCTATGATCTCATTTTTCGAATTAAGGACCGGCAGCGAATCCTCGGCGTAGTCCTTGATACGCTCGATGTTCTCGGTCACCTTCTCATGGTCGTAAAGGAAGGGGTACGAGGTGGAGATCAAAGACTCAAGCTCGACATAGTTTCTCGCGATGATCAGGTCCTTAAGCTCGATGGCTCCGTAGAATTTATTGTCTCCGTCAACAACATATATGGTCGAAATATTGTCGTTCTCGCCCGCCTGTCTGACAAGCTCCTGCATCGCCTGCTTGATGGTCAGGTTATTGTGTATGCAGATATAATTTGTCGTAATCTTGCTGCCGATCTCATCGTCATCATAGGACTGGATAAGATTGATATCCGCACTGGTCTCCTCATCGAGAAGGTTTTTAACCTTTTCCTGAGTCGACTCGTCCATTTCCTCGAGAATATCAACCGCGTCGTCGGAGTCCATTTCCCCTATGATCTTTGCGACATTGCGTATGTCGAGTTCCTGAATATACTCTTCGACATCCTCAATATATGTAAAGATCTCGGATACCCTCTCGGCACCAAGTATTTTATAAAGCCTTTGTCTCTCTTCCTTGGTCAGCTGTTCGAAGGCACCCGCGATATCGTTCTCATGATAATCTTCAAGCTTTTCGATCAGCTCGTTGTCCGGGAGCCCGCTCCTTATCAGTTCGACCAGTTCCTCGACAAAGTTATTGTTTACATTTACTTCATTTTCCATCATCTTCTCCTCTCCCGCACAGGATCAGATCTCAAGCCTCTCCATCTCCCGCACGACGGTTTTTTTATAAAAAATGACGGCATATGCTGTAAGGCTCGCCATAACCAGCATATAAACAGCCTTGATTCTCGGAATTGTCATGATCTTCATATTGTAGAGGGCAGCACCGAGCAGCGCAAAAAACAAAACACTGATTATTGCCTCAGCCATATTCATGAACACGTTGAAATTGGCACGAAGAGCATTTGACTCATTTTCCCATATCAGCTTCGGATGCCTTATATCCTTCATAATGCCAAGCATCGTTATGAATACGATCATCAGAAATCCGAGCAGCAGATAGTAAAGCGTGTCGGTGAAGTCAAGGCTGAATGACCTTCTCATTATTATAACATCAAAGAGGTAGCTAAGTCCACAAAAAATTATACTAAGTGACACTTTTATTGACAGCTGGGTACGATAGGAAACGGGGATGTATTTCATGAAGCCGGCATGGCTTCCCTCTCTTGTCACAGCCGAGGATGCAAGACCCGAACCGGCCGCGGTGACTGCCGCCATCCCGAGCATTATGACCATGACGGTCAGATGGGCCAGATAATACCCTTTATGATAGTAAAAAGTATAGCGCGGTATGGTATTGTTGCTTTTTAACATGAGGGCGACTATGAACATCAGAGCAGGCCAGAAAATGTTTATTATGATGCAGTTTGAAAGAAAGGCCGGAGTCCTCAGAAGAATTTTCAGTTCCTTTGCGAACAGCGACACAGCCGGAGAACGGCGCGCAAAATCAAGCTCTGCGGTTTTTCTTGTCTCCTTTTTGTTTCCCGCAGACCTTATGCTGTTAAGGCCTTTTTCATATACCGTGCCCGCAAGCAGCAAAAACAATACCGCGAGAAGAAGGGTAAGAAAGATGCCAAAGGCAAGCTCTGCACCTCCTTTTGCCCTTACAAGCAGGGTGCAGGGATAAAAAAGAATGCTCATCAGGTTTATGAACCTGTTATCTCCGGCGAGCAATGTTTCAATGAAATTATCGACGGAAAGCCCCTTAAGGCCGCCGAAGGAATACATTGCCAGGGCCATCATGCCGATGCTGAGCAAAGTCATGAACACCCTGAGCGCGCCCCTGCTTCTGAATACAGAAACAAAACGTATCATTAAAAAGCAGAGTATGCCGCAGTAGGCGAGAGGAACCGCAGGCATCAGAAAAAGCGCGGTCACAGCCTTAAAAAGCTCAAAGCCTTTAAAACCTGCCGCGGCAATATAGCCCACATAGGCACTTATGATAACGAAAAGCTCCATTCCCGTCTCGGCAATATAGGTATTTATGAATTTGGCCGTTACCACCGAACCGGTCTTTACAGGCAGCGGAAGCAGAAAGTCAATGTCCGAGGTAAAATAAAACTCGTTCATTATGACGGCAAAGCCGAAAACAAAGGCAAAAGCGGACAGAAACAGAACGACAAACAACATGCCCTCCGTCCGGCCGCCTTTTTCGATGAAAGCCAGTGTCATAGCATAGGTAATGAAGCCTGCGGCAATGCAGACCGGTATCATCACAAACAAGGTGATGATGATTCCTATGACAACAAACCTCTTACGGTCTTCTTTTTTTATTTCAAAGCTCTGCCCCTTGCGAAGAAGGGTCAGTATCAATCTGCTTTCCTTCATGGCCTTTACCGTTCATCTCAATGAATATTTCCTCTAATGTCATATGAGGATGGAGCCTCTTCAGTTCTTCAAGACTGCCGTTAAATATCATCCTGCCCTTACGGATCAGGAATATAACGTCGCACAGCTCCTCCGCAACCTCAAGCACATGGGTTGAAAAGAACACGCAGTTTCCTTTAGCGGCGTGCTCCTTCATCATCTGCTTAAGCTCATAGGCCGAGGAAGGATCAAGCCCCGTCATGGGCTCGTCGAGTATCCATACCGGCGGTTCATGCAAAAGAGCCGCTACGATCATTATCTTCTGCCTCATGCCGTGGGAATAATCGCTCATCGTAAGCGGCAGCGCATCCCTGATGCCGAACCTCGTCGCAAGCCTGTCTATCCTCGCAGACCGTACTTTCTCATCCACCCTGTAAATATCGGCCATCAGCGACAGGAATTCACTGCCCTTAAGTCTCAGGAACATATCCGGGTTATCGGGCACATAAGCCATCCGCAGCTTGGCTTCGAGTGGGTTTTCGGTCCTGCTGTAGCCGTCGATCGTTATCTCCCCGGCATCAGGCATCAGAACTCCCGTCATCATCTTTATCGCGGTCGTTTTTCCGGCACCGTTTTCTCCGACAAAGCCCGCGATCTGCCCGGGCGAAACCTCAAAGCTTATATCATCCACCGCCCTGAAATCTTTTCCGTATATTTTTGTAAGTCCTTTTACGCTAAGCATGTTGCATACTCCCGGATTCCGGTATCAGCACAGTCTGGTGATGACTTCATTTATTACCTTGCCGTCTGCTTTTCCCTAAAGCTCCGGCATAACGGTTTTCATTATCTGCCCCTTGTTCTTGGTTGCAAGAACATCTGCAAACTTTTCCTTTAAGACCTTTTCAACCTCTTCCGCACTCATAAGACTGGGAGCATATTCGGAAATAACATCATACCTGAACTGATACTCTGCCTTAAGCTCCTGTCTGTCTGCCGGGCATGAATCGATCTGCTCTTTAACAGATTTAAGCTCTTTGAGGATCACGCGGTTTACCAGCTCCTCGCTGATATCGTCGCGGTGTCCTTCATCGATGGCGATTTTCTTTACCGCCTGGATAACGGAGGAAATTGCATCCTTTCTCTCCTTGTCATGTGCCTTCATTGCAGCTATCATTTCCTTCTGTAACTGTTCCATCTGCATAGCTTTATATCTCCTTTGTGTTTTTTTCTATTTTACTCCTTTTGTGCCGATTTTACAACATTATTTATCCATCGCCCTGTAATCAATCACATCCTTAAAGTGCTTTACAAAAGCAGTGTCTCCTACTACGTTTTTCAGTTCATCGCTTAATGCCCATATTTAAAAGATGTATATATATATCCGCCTTCCTTTGCAGCAGCAAGAAATGTTTGTTACTGTCTCTTATCCTTACTTCCGCACTCAAAACAGTACTTGCCGGTATTGCCTGCCTGTCCGCAGCAGGAACAGGTCCATGTGTCAGCCGGCTGTATCGACTGCATCACCTTATTAAAATATCCTGCAAAGCCCATGGAACCGTCTGTTTCCGTTTCTTCGTTAAGAATGATTTCTCCGGTCTCGCGGCATTCATCCAGTATTTGTGACAGTTCGTTTTCTATCGTACGGAAAGTCATGCCTGCAGGCCCGCAATTTACATAGCAGTGCTCATACGGGCTGCCGCCGACGGAAGAGTCGTCAAAACTCATGGAAAAGGATGCGCTTGTGAAATTGTCGAACACAAGTGCCGGTTTAATATCTTCTTTCGAAAGTCTCGCAAGGCGTTTCTCAGTAACATAATCGCGCATTTTCCGGGCAATTTCGGGTTTGACATTATATTTGGATCTTGTATTTTTCCCTCCTCCGCTGTAACTGCTCGTCAGCGTGACGGTTCCGTCCCCGTTCCATTCAAGTTCGTCTGTTCTCGATGAACCGCCGCCCGCCATCATACTGTTAGAACAGTAGTTCAGACTGAAGCATGTCAGCGGTCCATGCTTCTCTTCTTCGAGGTTTTCTATGGAAACCAGCGGAATCATCTGTTTATCCGGCGCATTACCGCACTCAGCCATATATTTGTCCCTCTGTCCTTCAACAAGAGATACGTCACGGATTTCGAATCTTGCTTCTGTGCCGTCTGCCAGTAACTTAGCGGCAAGCAGATCTTCGAGTATCCTGCGGTTTTCGGGATCCATAATAAGTTTGCCGTCCGGCCAGCATTTAAAACAATCAGGAATCATAGCAGCAATTGCACTTTTTAGTGCCGATACACCTGCGTCACCTTCTCCGTAACAGCCTGTATTGCAGCGCATGATCTCGGCTTTTCCGCTTACCCTTGCCAAAAATTCCGTATCGCTGCAGTATTCTTTAAACGGAACCGGCTGCGGAGTTCCGAAATTGATCATGAAAGATGCCATCTGAAATTTCCTCTCTTTCTCTACCGGCAGGCACAGGCAATCAGGCCTTTGCCAAGCCGTCAGTTGTTTTATCGCTTCTTGCCCGGGTCATCATGACTCCCTGTTGCTTATCTTCCAATTTACTCAACATTCCCTTAATTATACCCAAGAAATTTCTTTAAATCCCGATTTGAGAGAAGTTCCTTCTTGTGCAGTCCGAAGGATTGTCCCGGAACTATCTTCAGATAACGGTCCAGAAATTCCTCATAAGT
>ODAI010311914.1_pt1 | contig 15081 bp, 12 predicted proteins | sample 1539321 | NCBI WGS metagenome assembly ODAI01 (sample SAMN02144231, study PRJEB22623) | gut metagenome | biome: sheep rumen | host: Ovis aries | place: New Zealand
CGGATGGTTCAAGATGGACCTCTCGCAACTCGGCGAGCCGAAGAATATGTCGCACTTCGGAATACCTTTCGATGCCTATCCTTCGGCAGTAACGGCAGACCTGAAATACGTCTCGGGAGGCAATAACGACATGGCGTGCATAGAAATCCACATGCTGCACTATGATGGTCGCGGCACATTCGATTACCATACATTCGGAGAAAAAGACGCCAACGGCATCTACCGTGTCAACCCGTCAAAAGAGCCGGGGATTACTGTCGTAGGACATGGACGCGACGAGTTCGGCTCAACAAACGGTTGGGTAACAAAACGCCTACCGGTGACATGGTACTACGATAATCCCCTCACAGGATATACCAAAGAAGCGCTACCCGTGACGCATATCTACGTATCATACTGCACATCATACCGCGCGGACCAGATAGAAGGTGCCGTGGGGTCAAAAATGTGGGTTGATAACGTAAGACTTGAGTATGATGAGTAGATTTTTGGTGAACAAATAACAAAGAGCAAAGACATGAAAAAAATAATAACCATACTTATTTTCGCGGGCATGATAGCCGTCGCTTCAGCCGAAAAGAAGAACGTTTCCGATGTGCCGAACCCCGTGCCGCTTGCGAGCAATGATGAGGCGAAAAAACAAACAAAGAAATTGAACTACTTCACCGTAACGCCTAACACTGCCGACACCACCCAAATGGTTCTGAGCAAGAGTAAGTATTTTCCTTACTTATGCTACATCCCCACGGTGGCTATTCAGATTGGCACTGACCTTGGCGGCGCAATTCCCGACCTGAAATTCATCCCCAAGACCTTCAAGGCCTACCCGCAAATGCGCGTCGCAATAGGCTTACGTGTCGTTCAGCCCGTTACACCACATTGGACGCTATCAGCGGAAATCAACTATAAGACAGTGGCTATGAACGCTGATGCCGTAGTTGAAAACATGCACGCTTGGGTGCCTGACGGTTTGGGAGGTCACCTCGACCAATTCTATTCAGGACAGGCGAAAATGAAAATGAGTTTCACTATGCTTGAGTTCCCGCTCTACTTCACCGTGAAACTCGGCAAACGGATGCGCAACAAACTGCACGTGGGAGGCTATGCCGCATGGATGATAGACAACCAGTTCGTAACAGACCCCACGAAAGGTTATATCGGCACCGAAAAACCTGACTACGTTGGTGAAGCGATTCCCATGCCGGACCCAAAAATCAGTATGGACTTCGGCAATGTGCTCAAAAATTGGGACGCCGGACTATGTTTCGGATACGAATACCAGATTATCAGTCGCCTGAATATCGGATTCAAACTCTTTGCCGGACTGACGGACATATTCGACAAGGACGTATTCCCCAATGACCCGAAAATCAATAAAGTGCTCGAATATTCCATGAAACAGATGCGCGGAACCTTCGTTATAAGTTGGGACCTCTACAGCCCCGATGGATGGCTCTGGGACTATAAGAAAAAACGTCAGCAAAAACAACAACAAATAGCCTCCATGTTTTGATTGGCGCATTATCCGAAAAAGAATACCTTGCCGTTGAATTATTAATTGAATATGGATATAAGCATGTAGAAAAACAACATACGGCCTACGGTGATTTTTTGTGATTTAAGAAAATAGTGCGTAAAAATTTTGCTGAATAAAAAAATTGTTGTATCTTTGCAGTCCAATATCGCGGAGTAGAGCAGTGGTAGCTCGTCAGGCTCATAACCTGAAGGTCGGTGGTTCGATCCCATCCTCCGCCACAAAGCGATAAAGCCGACAAACAACGTCGGCTTTATTTTTTTGCCGTTTACCTTAAAAATCGTAACTTTGCATTACTATGTTACAAAAGAAACCTACACAAGGCGCACGAAGACCGCGTACACACAAGCACTGCTTCTCGCTCAACGATGATGAACAGCGAGCGCTGGAGAGGTATTGCCAACGCTATCACGTGAAAAACAAGTCAAAATTTATTCGTGAGGCTCTTATGCGTACCATATTGCAGCAATTCGACGAAGATCACCCTACGCTATTCTGACAAGAAGTAAGCGCACACTTATATTTCATGGTCTATAAATCAAATATTTAACAGAAAGCACACTACAATACAATAACTTATGACAACCGTATTTTTGACTGGCGGCACAGGTACTATGGGTCATGCCGGTATGATGGAACTTCTAAAGCATAGAGACCGTTACCGCATTCGCGTTTTGGCCCGTCCCAGTGCCAAGAATAAAACCCTTTTGGCACCACTGACAGACAAGATAGACATCGTTTGGGGCGACTTGCTTAATTACGAAGACGTGCTGCGTGGCGTTACGGGCAGCGATATCGTTTTGCACGTAGGCGGTATGGTAAGTCCTCAAGCCGACTACAAACCCAAGACGACACGCAAAATCAACATCGGCGCAGCGGAAAATATTGTTCGTGCCGTATTGGCACAACCGCTTGACAAGCAGCCAAAAGTAGTGTATATCGGCAGTGTGGCTCAACTTGGTGATCACCGTGCTCCACTGCATTGGGGTCGCGCCGGTGATCCGCTACAAGTTGCCATGTATGACCACTATGGGCTTACCAAAGTCATTGCCGAACGTATCATAGCCCAGAGCGGCATAAAGCGTTGGGTAAGCCTGCGCCAGTCGGGTATTCTCTACCCCGCAATACTTCGCAATTACGACCCCATCATGTTCCACGTCCCGATACGCGGATGCCTTGAGTGGGCTACTGTGGAAGACAGCGGACGCGTACTATGCAATGTGTGCGACCCTAACTTGCCCGACGAGTTTTGGAATCGTTTCTATAACATAGGCTCAGGAGCCGAATACCGGCTCACAAACTACGAATTTGAGTGTAAACTGCTCAAAGCCATTCATTGCCCACCACCCGAGAAAATATTCCGCGCCCGATGGTTCACAACACAGAACTTCCACGGTCATTGGTATGCCGACAGCGATGTGCTTGAGTCGTATCTTCATTTCCGTGCCAACATACCCGTTGACGACTATTTCAGCGCCATGAGCCGCCAGTTGCCGTGGTATTTTGCCTTGGCGCGTATCGTTCCTGCGCCAATCATCAAACTGGCTATGATGCCCATGACCTATAAGGAAAGACACGGCACGCAGTGGTGGATTAAGAACAATGATACACAACGTATTACGGCATATTATGGCAGTCGCGGGCAGTATGAAGCAATACCGGAATGGAAAGACTTTGACACTTCACGACCTTCCGAAACGCCGGTGCTGCTTAACCACGGCTATGATGAGTCGAAACCTCACGAACTATTCACCATTGATGATATGCGTCAGGCGGCTCAGTTCCGTGGCGGGAAATGCCTGTCAGAAACAATGGTCACCGGCGATTGGGACACGCCGCTTGAATGGGAATGTTACAGAGGACACCGCTTCACGGCATCGCCAAGGCTCGTACTGCTCGGAGGCCACTGGTGTCCGGAATGTTTGCCCATGCCTTGGAACTACGATGACGAGGCGCGACACAATCCTTTCCTTGCTCAACAATGGCATAACGTCCATGGCAAAGACGAACATAATGTCTATGACGAACACATCTTTGATGGCTGGGAATGACCACTGACGAGATATATATGCGTCGCTGCCTGCAACTGGCGCGTCACGGCTACCGCGGTGCTGCCCCTAACCCCATGGTTGGGGCGGTACTTGTGTGTAATGATGTCATCATCGGTGAAGGTTGGCATCGGCACTGTGGCGGTCCGCATGCCGAAGTAAATTGCTTCGCGTCAGTAACACCGGGCAATGAGCACCTCATAGAGCGGTCCACGCTATACGTGAGTCTCGAACCTTGCTCGCACTATGGCAAGACACCACCTTGCTGCGACCTGATTATCAGCAAAAAACCAAGACGCGTGGTGACGGCGATGACAGACCCCAATCCGAAAGTAGCAGGCAAAGGCATCGAACGACTCCGGGCAGCGGGAATAGAAGTATGCGTGGGAGTTCTCGAACATGAAAGCCGACAACTCAACCGGCGCTTCCTCAGTCTGCACGAGAGGCATAGACCATACGTGACGCTCAAATGGGCGCAGACAGCTGACGGTTTTATCGACTATAACCGCCTTAACCTTGAACACCGGCAACCGCTACTGGTAAGCAACGACATCACTAAAGTCCTTGTACATCAAATCAGGGCTAATAATATGGCAATTCTTGTGGGGGCACGCACGGCAGTACTTGATGACCCTAAACTGCTTACCACACGATGGACGGGCTCCAATCCACTGCGATGCGTGATAGACAGTCACCACCAATTGCCGCAATATGCCAACCTTAATGATGGCACTGCACAAACGCTTGTTTTTGATACACTTCCTGACCTGAGAACGCAGGGAGCCGAAGCGTGGAGCATTATTCTTGACACATTGGCGCAACGTGGCATTCATTCGCTGATGGTCGAAGGCGGAGCAGTAACACTGCAATCAGCCATCGACAACAACATTTGGGACGAAGCACAGGTTGAGGTCAGCGAGCAAAACATCACACAGGGCGTCAAAGCCCCGGTAATGCCATGTCTGCCAATAAGTAATCAGCAAATATCAGGACATACACTATACCATTTCACGAATGCAAACACACATTCTTGTGCCTGACGGAAAATTTATTTTCCGAATGCGGCGCGTTTGATTTCCGATAGTTTATTGAGCGCTTCGAGTGGTGTAAGGCTATTGATGTCAAGGTCGCGTATCTGATCTCTGATTTGTGAGAGCACGGGGTCGTCAAGTTGGAAAAGGCTCAGCTGATACCCATCGGCATTGGCATCCGAGGCTTTGTTAGTGCCAGGTTGTATGCCGGTGTTGCGGTTGTCTTTTTCAAGTTGTGAAAGAATTGTGTTGGCACGTTTCAGAATACTTTGCGGCATTCCTGCGAGTTTGGCGACATGTATGCCAAAGCTGTGTTCACTGCCTCCGCGCTCAAGTTTACGCAGAAAGATTACCTTGCCGCCAACCTCACGCACCGAGACGTTATAGTTCTTAATGCGCGAGAAAGATTTTTCCATTTCGTTGAGTTCGTGATAGTGTGTGGCGAAGAGTGTTTTGGCATGGTGGCGACCCTCATGTATGTACTCCACTATAGACCACGCAAGCGATATACCATCGTAGGTCGAGGTGCCTCGTCCCAGTTCGTCGAACAGCACAAGACTGCGGTCTGTGAGGTTGTTTAGGATACTGGCCGACTCATTCATCTCGACCATGAATGTGGACTCACCTGACGAGATATTATCGTTGGCTCCAACACGTGTAAATATCTTGTCAACAACCCCTATCTGCGCTGCTTTAGCGGGTACAAAACTGCCTATTTGAGCCATAAGAACTATGAGTGCCGTTTGTCGCAGCAATGCCGACTTACCTGCCATATTGGGTCCTGTGATAATGATAATCTGCTGATTGTCATTATCGATATTTAGGTCATTAGGAACATATTGTTCACCTACGGGCATATAGCGTTCTATGACGGGGTGCCGCCCTTGGGTGATACTGATTGCCAGGCTGTCATTGACTTCGGGGCATACATAGTTATTATCGAGTGCCGTGACGGCAAAGCACAATAGACAGTCGAGCTGAGCCACGATATGGGCGTTGCGCTGTATGTCCGTCACATGTGCGGAAACCTCGTCTATGAGGCTGGTGAACAGTCTGTTTTCGATAATGCTGATACGCTCTTCGGCGGTGGTTATCTTTTCCTCATACTCTTTGAGTTCTTCGGTGATGTATCGTTCGGCATTGACAAGTGTCTGCTTGCGTATCCAGCTTTGCGGAACTTGACCGCGATACGTATTACGCACTTCGATATAATATCCGAAGACATTATTAAAGCCTATCTTGAGCGACGCGATGCCCGTGTTGTTTATCTCGCGTTGCTGTATTTCCATGAGTTTTTCCTTGCCATGCGTTGATAGCGAGCGCAACTCATCAAGTTCGTTATCCACGCCGGTATTGATGATTGCCGACTTTCCTATCAGCGCCGGAGCATCGCGGCGTATGACGGTTTCTATGCGTTGCCCTATCTGATGACACGGCGTGATTTGTTCGAGCATACTATTAACATTATCATCGCCGGAGTCAGCAAGCAGTTCACACAGAGGTTGTATCGTTCGCAGCGCCACTCCCAATTGATACATCTCACGTGGACTGACACGTCCTACCGACACTTTTGATATCAGTCTTTCCATATCGCCTATGGTGCGTAGCATATCGGCTATGGCATCGTGCTGATGTACGGCATGAGTGAAATACCGCACTATACTCAGGCGGCGGCGAATGCTGTTGACGTCTTTCAGCGGTAGTGTTATCCAGCGACGTAACATACGCGCCCCCATGGGTGTCAGGGTGTTGTCGAGCACATCAGTCAGGCTATGGCGCAAACCTTGGCTGTCGGGTAGCAGTTCAAGATTACGGATCGTGAAGGGGTCGAGCCATACGTAGTTATTCTCTTCGATACGCGACAAGGACAAGATATGCGATGTCTTGAGGTGTTGGGTGATGTCAAGATAGTGAAGTATGGCTCCCGCGGCGGTTATGGCAAGATGTTCATGGTCAAAGCCGAAACCTTTGAGGCTCGTGGTGCCGAAATGTTTTAGCAGACGCTCTTCTGCCGAGGCATGGGTCATCATCCAATCCTCAAGTTCAAAAGTATAGTACTTATTGCCAAACAGGTTCTGAAATTCGGCACTCCTGCCACGTTCGTAGAGAACCTCTTTGGGCTGCATGTTTGTCAGCAGTTTATCAACATAAGACTGTGTTCCTTCTGTTGCAAGAAACTCGCCGGTGGTGATATCAAGAAATGCCACTCCGTAGTTCTTGCCCTTGACCATCACCACGCATGCCACGAAGTTATTCTCACGAGTGTTCACCGTGGTGTCAGAATAACTCACGCCCGGGGTCACGAGTTCCGTAACGCCGCGCTTGACGAGTTTCTTGGTGAGTTTGGGGTCTTCGAGTTGGTCGCAGATAGCCACACGGTGTCCCGAGCGCACAAGTTTGGGAAGATAGGTGTCAAGAGCATGATATGGAAATCCTGCCATCTCGATGTTTGCCGACGAACCGTTGCTGCGACGTGTCAGGGTGATACCCAAAACCTTGGCGGCAAGAACGGCATCTTCACAATAGGTCTCGTAGAAGTCGCCGCAACGGAACAAAACTACGGCATCGGGATATTTGTTCTTTACGTCACGAAACTGACGCATCATCGGAGTATCAGCAGGATTTGTGGCCATGAACTATGATTAGAGATTGCTTGATTATTTATTTTATAAACACTTTGGCACTTGTCGCAGCCATGTCGGTAGTTACCATCAGGACATAAACGCCCCTATGCAATGGACTGGTGCTTAATGTGTTACCTTTCGTTGCCGCCACCTGTGCTCCAGTAGCGTCATATAGCGTCATACCCAACACTTCAAGTTCGCTATCGGCAGTTATTGATGCGTTGCCGTAACGCAGCGTGACAGGTGCCGCGGGACTTTCGAGTGATGTTGATATTGCCACACCAAGAAGATAGTAGCAGGCATTATTGATGAGCGTCAGGGCATCGGCGCTGAGGTTTTCCGTCGAATACTCGCTCACTCCGAGCATCAGAAAACGGTGAGAGATTGTCTTTTCACCTATCACCGTACCCTGCGGAATTTCTACCACCGACTGATAGGCGCTGTTGCTGCTTGCTGTGGCAAGGACTTCGACGGCAGTGCCGTTATACCACTGGTCAACGGCGGTCACGGCATTCTTGTTAATGGCTGTGAACAATGGTAGTAAACCTGCGGTAAGGTTGATATTGGAAAATATGGGATGTTCGGGCCGCAGAACGGTAATTGACGCATCGGCGGTGTTTACGGCATTAGCCCAATTCCATGCCGTATTTTTCAGTTGGAAAGGTTTGAGCAGCAATATGGGCAGCTGTGCGCCCTTGGCTGCCATGGTGCCGACACTGGTGCTCGAAGGTGCGGAACTAATCACAAGAAGGTCATAGTCGGCAAAATTATGAGTTGAGACCGAAGCATCAAGAATGGTAACCTGAAAATCAAGGTTGTTATTAAGTTTGGCAAGGATGGGCATGTCGGATGCCGAACCGGGAATGGTGAGATACGCAACACGGTAGGCATTAGCGGGTTTTACATAGAATGTTATTGTCAACGTTGCTCCGTCGCTGCCCTCGTTTTGTGTGGATACCAACGAGACTGTATATACCCCGGCATTGGCTATCGAACCCGTTAGTGTCAGGCTTTTATCGGCTTGACTGATGGTGGCGGAAATCCCTTGCGGGAGATTTTCATAAACAACTCCCGTAGCTCCTCCGGCCCACGTAATTACCACCGGAGATATTTCAGCTCCCTCAGTTAGCGTTTGTTGTTCGGCATTTGCCGTGAGCCTCGAAGGGTAGTTGAGCTCGTCGCCAAACTCATAACATCCGAGGTCGGGAGCGGAACCGGCATAAGGAAGTCCGACATTGACACCGGCATCTATCAAATCAGAATTTTCGGCAAGATGCAGCAGAGGCGTCACAGGCAAAGAACCATCGGCGGCACGCGGGGCAAGAATATAGCGCGCCACATCGAGCGAGGCAAAGTCATCGCTACTGCAACTCACGCCCCGGGTATTCCACGAGTTATGGTCGCTAACAACAGTGGGGCACTGGAACGAATCGTTCTGCTTACTGCTCAAAGACACACTATTACGAATTGTCAGCGAACTACCCGAAATATTGCTAAAACCATAGTTGGGATTGCTGTTATAGCCCGTGCAGTTATATACGGTCATAGCGCCGGCATTATTATTTTGGTCAAAACCTCGGGCGGCGCAACCTACGGCAAGACAGTTAAGAAGGCTGATATTATTGGCTGTTTTTTCTCCGCCTATTTTGAATCCGTTGCCGTTACCGATATTGGGATAGTGGTCAAGCGTGGCGGTAATGGTATTGCCATGGCGGTCAACGACCTGCTTGGGGAAACTATTGAACCACGAAGCCGCATCGGTCTGTACGCGGGGGTTGTCGGACAGGTCATATTCCACAGGACCGCTGTTATAGGCTATGCAGTTCTCAAGGATATTATCGCCGCCGTTGGTGACGCGCTGGAAGAAGTCCCAAGCGTCATCGCTGTTATTCCAAGCACGGCATCCTATGTAGTGGTTAGGAGCGCCGGCAAACTGCTTATCGGCAAAACCGTCGGCATTGCCGCCATAGTTCACTACGGTGCCGCCGGACATGGTTTGGTAGTCGAAATTATCATGGCTGTCACAGTTGAGAATAACATTGTTGCCTCCCGATTTCATCTGAATCCCCGTGTCACCATTACCATACACGTCAAGATTTTCGAACAGGCAGTAACTACCTTGGTTAAGCAGCGCGTTTTTGCCCGAATAACGCAGTGTTAGTCCGCGCAAGTGAATGTATGTCACATTGGTACTTATCACAAAACCTCGCTCGCCATAGGGCTCCTGATAGAAGTCGAAGATGGGCTTGTGTCCTTCTGCGGCGGCTATCACGGTACGACGCGCGGCACTACCCTGCTTGCTGCTACCGATAGTGATGCGGTTGTTGTAGTAATAAATGCCATCAAGGCAGTAGAGGGTATCACCACCACGCAAGGAGCCGAAAGCGGCGTCAAAAGTCGTAGGAGACGATAACGATGTTCCCGAACCTCCACCTGACGGAGAACAATAGTACGTTGCGCCGTAGGATATGGAAAACAACGATAGGCAAACCAACAAAAGTGTACAGTGTTTTGTCATGATATATTTACTTGTTATGATTATTACTACTCTGTCACCTCAACATAGGCAGCACCTTATTGATGGCCTTAACGAGCTGCTGGATATCATCTTGTGTGTTATAAACCGCAAATGACGCCCTTACTGTTCCTAATAGTCCGAGGCTGTCAATCAGAGGTTCGGCGCAGTGATGACCCGTGCGGACGGCAACGCCAAAATGGTCTATGAGCATCCCTAAATCATAGGGATGAACATCATCAATCACAAACGAGATAACAGATGTGCGTGCCGCGTTGGCGCCTCCTATGATATGCAGCCCCTCAATGGCGCTCAAGGCATCAAGGGCATAACGTGTCAATTCCTGCTCATGGCGCGCTATGGCGTCAAGACCTATCTCACTGACGAACCGCAAAGCCTCACCAAGGGCTATGGCACCGGCATAATCCGGAGTTCCGGCCTCGAAACGATACGGCACATCATTGAAACTCGTACTCTCAATACGTACTTTACGAATCATCTCACCACCATACTGATACGGGGGCATGGCATCAAGGATTTCACGCTTGCCATAAAGCACCCCAATACCCGTAGGAGCATATATCTTATGTCCGCTGAAGACAAGAAAATCACAATCTAAATCCTTGACATCGATAGCTATATGCGGCACCGACTGAGCCGCGTCTATCAGCACCTTTGCCCCTGCCTTATGGGCTTCTGATATTATCTCACGCACGGGATTTATCACTCCAGTGACATTGCCGGCATGGGCTATCGCCACAACTTTTGTCCGAGGAGTAAGCATACTCTTATATGCCTCATAATCGATAGAGCCGTCAATCGTTAGAGGCACTACACGCAAAGTGGCTCCGCGACGCTCACAAAGTTGTTGCCAAGGCACAAAATTGCTGTGGTGTTCCATCAGCGACACAATAACCTCATCACCCTTACCAACATGTTCCATACCATAAGTGCTTGCCACGAGGTTTATACTCTCCGTGGTACCGCGAGTGAATATCACCTCTTCCGGCGTGCTGCCAATGAACTGCGCCACTATGCCACGCGAACCCTCAAACATACGTGTCGCGCTATTGCTCATGCTGTGAACACCACGGTGAACATTACCATTATGATGCTCATAAACGTCCAGCAGACTATCCAGAACACGGCGAGGCTTCTGGGTCGTTGCCGCATTGTCAAGATATACAAATCGGTGACCATTCACACGCTCGCCAAGTATCGGAAACTGAGCTATTATGTCCTGAATATTTTGCAACATTTCATTAATACCCGATTTCTCTGATTACTTAAATCCCAAGTTCTTTTTTCATTTCTTCTGTTTTTTTTCTGAACTCCCTCGCCTGATCGCTATCGGGATGCAGAAAACGATGATTAAGACGCTCACGCAACTGCCCGCAGAGTTCCATGCGGCTACGGGTTGAGGCATCCATATAGCTCTCGGAAAATTTTCCGAAAATAATATCCTGAGCCACGGCACTGGGATGAGCCAAATCATCAGCATAGAAACGATAGTCGCGAAGCTCGTCGAGCAATACCTCATAAGCCGGAAAATACGACACATCATCATGCCGCGACACAACATCATCCACGGCAAGCAACAAAGTGCCCTTACTGATATTATTGTCATGCGCCCCGTCACGTAAATGACGAACGGGACTTACCGTAAGAATGGTATGCCGACATCCCAAAGCGCCAATGGCAGACTCGAGAACATCAATGGTTTGCTCCACACTCATGCGACGACGCGTAAAGAGCGACGAAGGCATCTTATGACAATTATTCACAACATCCCCATCACACTCATACACATAAGCGGTACCCAATGTCAACACGGCAACACAATTATCCGCCATAAGCTCTTGATGGGCAGCCTCAAGGCGAGTATTGATACCATCAAGAACAGCATTGCGCTCCGTACCGGAAAAAATGCCATGGTGCATCATACTGTGCCATAGACCGCCATACTCCACAAGCTCATCAGCAACAAAAGGCTCGCCACTACGAATGCGCTGTGCTATACGCATAATACTTAGCGGATTATAAGTCTCACCAAAAGGATTTATATCAGCTTTGAAAAACAAGTCACTCAAGCGACTACCGATATTTTCCGTGAAACAAGAACCCAACAGCAGCAACGGCGTGTCGTAACTCACTAACCCTTGCATACGAGGTATATCAACAGGTGTTGACAGCCGTATCATTGTTCAGAGCTATGTAGCGTTATAACAACGATTTCCGGCGCGGCGCCTATGCGAAAACGCATACGGCTTCCCAGACCCACACTAACAAAAATATGCTGATTACCGCAATGACGCCAACCGGCATTCTCCGTTGACAAAAATTCGGCAGGGGTAATACTTCCCACGCGCAACTGCCAAGCGGGGGTATGACCCGACATAGTCAGTGTCACATTTGTGCTGTCACAAACATTTCCGCGCCACATAGTGGGGTCATGAGTCAATAGCATGGTAAATACCGTACTGTCAATACCTTCCAAAGCCTGTGTCAGATACTGACGAACACTCACACTATCATGGTCAGCCGGACGGGACGATACTCCGGCAAGCGCTATGCTATCAGAGCCACGGCGAAGAATAACATGGTCATTGATCAAAGAACGCCAACCCATGTTGCCCAACAAAGCCAGCAAACTGTCAACATTCGTCTGACGCTCATCATCAGTCAAGCCGCGAACATAACGCTGACAATCATAATTTCCTGTCACGGCATAAAGACCATCGCGGGCTACTATACCTGACAATATATCACTGACAGAATCCAACTCATGGAAATTATTGGTTATCATATCTCCACCAAAACATACCACATCGGCGTTGACACGGTTTATCTCATCTACCACACGCTGTAACTTCTCAGGATTACTATGCCATCCGTCAATATGCATATCCGAAAACATGACTATCTTATAGCCATCAAAACTTGCCGGCAACACGCTGCTGGGCATCTTGAAGTTGAAATTGCGAACCGCAATATTCCAACGACCCACAACATGACCATGAACCATGAAACCAAGCCATGTGAGCGACATCACAACAAATATTATCACAAAAGGACGGGGAGCGGTGCGGCGCTTATTAGCAAACTTATTGACAATAAGCACTATAAGATATATCACACCTACCAAAGCGCCAAAACCCAACGCAAACAGAAGCCAATAGAAAAGTAATTTGAGCATTTTGATGATTAGTATTTAGAACGGCAGCCAGAATAGGCATACCAAATGACAAAGTTAATATTTTTTCCTGATATGGGCAAAAAATGAGAAAAAAGACGTAACTTTGCAATGAGCTACAGTTTTTCCTCTTTAACCTGAAAACTATTTGATAATGAGAACAAAAGAACAATTAGCCAACATTCATTCGCTTGGCAACAAAGGTACAGTGTACTGTGACGACTATACCCCTCAAATACTTGAGGCTTTCGACAATCTCCACCCTGAATACGACTATCTTGTAACTCTTGACTGCCCGGAGTTCACATCACTATGCCCGAAAACAGGACAACCGGACTTCGGACACATCATCATCAGCTACATACCCGACAAGAAAATGGTCGAGAGCAAAAGCCTCAAACTCTACCTCTTCAGCTTCCGAAACCACGGCGATTTCCATGAAGACTGCGTCAACATCATCATGAAAGACCTCATCAAACTCATGCAACCCCGCTATATCGAAGTCACCGGAAATTTCATGCCACGAGGCGGAATATCTATCGTACCATTCGCAAACTTCGGCGACGAAGCCCACAAAGAGCTATGTAAGCAACGCCAACTGCAACAATTCAACAAAATGAGCACCAATAAACATAGCCTCTAAAAATATGAAAGACAGCATATTGATATACTCCGGAGGACTGGACAGCACCACCATGCTCTACGAGTTTCAACACTCCATAGCACTCGCCGTATCGTTCGACTACGGAGCCAACCATAACAGCCGTGAAATAGAATGCGCAAAACAACACTGCAAGAAATTAGCGATAGAGCATATCATCATACCACTTGACTTTATGCACCGCTATTTCCGTAGTAGCCTGCTCAGCGGTGACGATGCCATACCCGATGCCGAATACGACAAAGAAAATATGGCTTCAACAGTGGTCCCGTTCCGCAACGCCATAATGCTTGCCATAGCCACAGGACTTGCCGAAAGCCGGAAACTCAAACACGTCATGATGGCTAACCACGGGGGAGACCATGACATATACCCCGACTGCAGACCACAATTCGTCAACGCCATGAACAAAACCATGCAAGCGGGAACATACGACGCCATTACACTGCTCACACCATACACCAATATCAGCAAAACGGAAATAGCAAGAAAAGGTGCTGAATTAGGTATTGACTACTCAACAACATGGAGCTGCTACCGGGGAGCACAATACCACTGCGGAACTTGCGCAACATGCCGCGAAAGACGACAGGCACTCCTGCAAGCCGGAATAAAAGACAATACCATATACCAAAATAATTAAAACAACCATGTATTACGTACAAAAACGCCTCGAAATATCATCAGCACACCAGCTGTGGCTCAACTATGAAAGCAAATGTGAAACACTACACGGACATAACTGGATAATATACGTCTTCTGCAAAGCCGAACAACTCGACCAAAACGGCATGGTGGTGGACTTCACACACATCAAACACCTCGTGCATGACCGCCTCGACCACCAAAACCTCAACCAGATACTCGACTTCAACCCCACAGCGGAAAACATTGCCAAATACATCTGCGACTTGGTACCAAACTGCTACAAAGTACAAGTACAGGAATCAGAAAACAACATCGCTATATACGAACGATGAACTTCCGCGTCAACGAAATTTTTTACTCACTACAAGGCGAAGGATACCATACCGGCACCCCTGCGGTATTCGTGCGCTTCGCGGGATGTAACCTGCAATGCCCGTTCTGCGACACGGACTTCACAAATTTCACAACCATGAGCGAGCAGGACATAATCCTCAACATCAAACAATACCCCGCAAAAATGGTTGTTCTGACAGGAGGAGAACCAACACTGCAAATCACCGCCAATCTATGCCGGCTAATTCAACAGCAAGGCTATTATATCACAATAGAAACCAACGGAACACGCAGTACAATACCGAATAACCACAACGATAACACACCTGTCCAGCTCAACGAAACCGTCAACTGGATCACTTGCTCGCCAAAAGCGCATAGCACAACAAGACTCCACAAAGCCGACGAACTGAAAATAGTGCTCACCGACGATACACTACCCATGCTCGACGAATATCGCGACAACATCAAGGCAACACACCATTTCTTGCAAC
>ODAI011278592.1_pt1 | contig 15081 bp, 10 predicted proteins | sample 1539321 | NCBI WGS metagenome assembly ODAI01 (sample SAMN02144231, study PRJEB22623) | gut metagenome | biome: sheep rumen | host: Ovis aries | place: New Zealand
GCCCACCATCTACCGTTTCATGATCCGCGAGGACCTCTCGAAGTACGACCTCTCGAGCCTCGAATACTGCTGTACGGCAGGCGAGGCCCTGAACCCCGCCGTCTTCGACAAGTTCAAGGAAAAGACGGGCATCAAGATGATGGAAGGCTTCGGACAGACGGAGACCACGATGACCCTCGGCACCTTCCCCTGGATGGAGCCGAAGCCCGGTTCGATGGGCATCCCCAACGCCCAGTACGACATCGACCTGCTGCGTGCCGACGGCACCAGCTGCGAGGACGGTGAGAAGGGCGAGATCGTCATCCGCGTCGGCGACAAGAAACCCATCGGCCTCTTCAAAGGCTACTACCGCGACGACGAGAAGACCCGCGAGGCCTGGCACGACGGTGTCTATCACACCGGCGACATGGCCTGGCGCGACGAAGACGGCTACTACTGGTTTGAGGGCCGCATCGACGACGTCATCAAGTCGTCGGGCTACCGCATCGGTCCGTTTGAGGTCGAGTCGGCGCTGATGACCCACCCCGCCGTCGTAGAGTGTGCCATCACCGGTGTGCCCGACGACATCCGAGGCATGGTGGTGAAGGCAACCGTCGTGCTCGGCAAGGAGTGGAAGGACAAGGCCGGCGACGACCTCGTCAAAGAGCTGCAGCAGCACGTGAAGAAGGTGACCGCCCCCTACAAATACCCGCGTATCATCGAGTTCGTCGATGAACTGCCCAAGACCATCAGCGGCAAGATCCGCCGTGTGGAGATCAGACGAAAGGACGCCAAATGAATAGAAGAATCGTCATCAAGGTAGGTTCCAACGTGCTGACACGGCCTGACGGCAAACTGGACGTCACGCGGGTGTCGGCCCTCGTTGACCAGATTGCCTGGCTGCGGCAGGAAGGCTATGAGGTCATCCTGGTGTCCAGCGGCGCCATGGCCTCTGGGCGCGGCGAGCTGAAGGTATCCCACAGCCTCGACTCCGTGGAGCAGCGCCAGCTGTTCTCCGCCGTAGGACAGGTAAAACTCATCGGACTCTATTACGACCTGTTCCGCGAGTTCAACATCCATATCGGTCAGGTGCTGACGATGAAGGAGAACTTCCAGCCCGGTGAGCAGTATGAGAACCAGCGTGCCTGTATGACGGTGATGCTAGAGAACGGGGTGCTGCCCATCGTCAACGAGAACGATACCGTGAGTGTGACAGAGCTGATGTTTACCGACAACGACGAGCTCAGCGGCCTCATCGCACAGATGATGAAGGCAGAGACCCTCGTGCTGCTCAGCAACATCGACGGCATCTACGACGGTCATCCCGACGACCCGCAGTCAAGCATCATCCCCCAGGTGCTTCCGGGCACCGACCTCTCGCAGTATATCAAGGAAGAGAAGAGCGCCTTCGGGCGCGGCGGCATGCACTCCAAATACACCACCGCCCAGAAGGTGCAACAGCAGGGCATCCGCGTCATCATCGCCAACGGCGAACGTGACGACATCCTCATCAACCTGGTAAAAGACGGGCAAAACGTACCACATACAGAATTCATACCATGCAACTGAAAGAGACATTCGAACGCGTGAAGAAGGCCAGCAAAGCTCTGGCACTGTTGAGCGACGCCCAGCGCAACGACATCCTGAATGCCGTCAGCGAGGCTATCATGGCCCAGCAGGACCGTATTCTGAAGGCAAACAGCGAAGACCTGGCCAAGATGGACCAGTCGAATCCGCTCTATGACCGCCTGCAACTGACGCCAGAGCGGCTGAAAGGCATCGCCAGTGACATGCGCAACGTGGCGACCCTGCCCACTCCGCTGGGACATATCACGAAGCAGAAGACCCTGCCCAACGGCCTGCGGCTCTGCCGTGTCAGCGTGCCCTTCGGTGTCATCGGCATGATCTACGAGGCCCGTCCGAATGTCACGTTCGACGTGTTCTCCCTCTGTTTCAAGAGCGGCAATGCCTGTATGCTGAAAGGCGGCAAGGATGCCGACTGTTCCAACCGCGAGGAGGTGGCCCTGATACATGAGGTGCTCAGACAGTTCGGCGTGTCGGAAGACGTGGTGGCCCTGTTGCCTGCTACCCACGAGGCTACGGGCGAGATGCTGAATGCCGTCGGCTACATCGACCTCTGCATCCCCCGTGGCGGCAGGAAGCTGATTGACTTCGTGCGCGACACAGCCCGCGTGCCGGTCATCGAGACAGGTGCAGGTGTGGTGAACACCTATTTCGATAAAGACGGCGACCTGGAGATGGGCAAGGCCATCGTCAACAATGCCAAGACCCGCCGCGTGAGCGTCTGCAATGCCCTCGACTGTCTCCTGATCCATCAGGATCGCTTAGGAGACCTAGGAGACCTAGTATCTCCTGTCGCCGAGAAACACGTCATCATCTACGCCGACGACAAGGCCTATCAGGCCCTCGACGGCAAATACCCCTACCTGGAGCATGCGACAGCAGAGAGCTTCGGCACGGAGTTCATGGACTACAAACTGGCCGTGAAGACCGTTGCCTCACTCGACGAGGCACTTGTCCACATCGACGAAAACGGCAGCGGCCACAGCGAGGCCATCATCACCCAGGACGAGCAGGCAGCCCGCAAGTTCCAGACGCACGTCGATGCAGCCTGCGTCTATTGGAACGCCCCGACATCCTTCACCGACGGTGCCCAGTTCGGACTCGGTGCCGAGATTGGCATCTCTACCCAGAAACTTGGTCCTCGCGGTCCGATGGCGCTCGAAGAGATCTGCACCTACAAGTGGCTCATCGAAGGCGAAGGACAGGTACGCCCGTAATAGTGAAGAGTGAATAGTGAAGAGTGAGAAACGAATATTGAATAGTAATAAGATATGAAGACATTTATTAATGTAGAAGATATCGGCCCGTTGGAGAAAGCGATGGCCGAGGCAATGGAGATCAAGAACGACCGTTACAAGTACCAGCATCTGGGCAAGAACAAGACCCTGATGATGATCTTCTTCAACAACTCCCTCCGTACCCGTCTGTCCACCCAGAAGGCGGCCATGAACCTGGGCATGAACGTCATCGTGCTCGACGTGAACGCCGGCGCCTGGAAACTGGAGACGGAACGCGGCGTCATCATGGACGGTGACAAGAGTGAGCATCTGCTCGAGGCCATCCCCGTGATGGGCTGCTACTGCGACTTGATTGGCGTACGCTCCTTCGCAGGTCTGACAGACCGTGAGTACGACTATGCAGAGACCGTGCTACAGCAGTTCATCAAATACAGCGGGCGCCCCGTGTTCGCCATGGAGACAGCCACCGTGCACCCCCTGCAGGCCTTTGCCGACCTCATCACGATTGAGGAGAGCTGGGGCCGTCCCGTATGTGGCACTGCCAGCACCCAAAAGCCCAAGGTAGTCCTTACCTGGGCCCCCCACTGCCGCGCCCTGCCGCAGGCTGTGCCCAACTCCTTCGCCCAGTGGATGAACGCTGCCGACGTGGATTTCGTCATCACCCATCCCGAAGGCTATGAGCTCGACCCGAAGTTCGTGGGCAATGCCCGCGTGGAGTACGACCAGAAGAAAGCCTTCGAAGGTGCAGACTTCATCTACGCCAAGAACTGGAGCAACCCAGGCGTGACCAACCCGGAAGACTACGGTAAGATTACCTCAAGGGATATGTCGTGGACTGTTGACACCGAGCATATGTCATGGACCAACAACGGAAAGTTCATGCACTGTCTGCCCGTGCGCCGCAACCTCATCGTGACGGATGATGTCATCGAGTCGCCCAACTCCATCGTCATCCCCGAGGCAGCCAACCGTGAGATAAGCTGTTCGGTGGTGATCAAACGGATGCTCGAAGCACTGTAAGGGAAAAGGTACCGGCCCCTACTTGGTCTCAGAATCAGCCGCCTTGCGCAGCTGTTCATAGTCATCAAGCTTCTTCAGGTAGTGAGCACGGAAATCCTTCCAATGATAATAGGGGGCCATGTCTGTCGGAATAGGCAGCGTGGCCTCTCTTTCGTTCAGCAGCACCTTGAAAAGCACATCCTCGTCATGAATGTCCTTACGATAGAAGATAAACTGCAGATTGGAACCCATGGGGAACACCTTTGATGCCCACCACCCCTGCGGCTCCAACTCATCAAGGTTGTTGGTCTCAAAGTCAAATCCATTGATACCGATCAGGCAAGTCAGTGGCAGCAGCACCGTCTCGTGACCGAAGCGCAGCTGCACGCCCGGGTTCTCCTGCTTAAAATGCTCATCAGCATCGGTAATGATTTTCCGGAGCAGATAACGCTGGGTGTAGGGCTGATGCCCACCGTTCAGCAGACAGGGTCCGTGCATGATATACCACCATGCGTTCTCCCACTGCCACAGCCGGTAGATCTCCTTGGCAGAAAAAATATCCGTCAGATAGGTCTCCTGGTAAAGATGCGTGTTCAGCTGGAAGAGTCCCATCTTAATGAGATAATAGTTCAGCCAGATATCACTGACGGCACCACGCACCGAGTCTGGATGGATAAAGAGCAGATTCATGAGTCGCTCATTATGTTTCCGTCCGCTTATATAATGCTCGTAGGCATTCTTCGCATCGGCCGTCATTCCATTCTTGCGCAGCAAGGGATCCTGATGATTCATATACCACATGTCTTCCTGGGAGGCTTTTATCGAGATGCGCAGCTGAGGATTGCCCTTCACCATCTCGTTCAGCGCCGCACCCATGGAGAGGATACAGCGCGGCACTATCGTACTGCGGGCATCGACGATCGCATCCCCCTCGAACACCTCAGGGAAATGCTCCATCATGCGACGGGCAATACCACGGTGCTGTCTCTGGCCGAAACTCGTCAGGTCGCCCCAGCGGTTCTCCGTGTCGGCAAAGATACGCTTCATCATACTTAGCACCCGCTTTCCTACGTCTGTCAGTTCGTTCATGCTGTCGGCCTTACAGAGCATCTTATGCGGGATGTCGAAGCCTTTGCGATTCTCTATATAACGGGAACCGTGACGGCCATAATGGGAGATATAGAATGGCCGTTTCCCCTCTGGTGCCGGCGTGAGCTGCGGCAATGCCGAGTCAGGATAGATGCAATAGTTACTGGCAGCAAAACTGTGATTAGCCTTGATAATCTCAAGAGCGGGCTGAGCATGAGTGTAAACGACAAGCGTCAGCAGCAACAGGATAAGTGACAGTCTGTTTCTATTTCTCATAGGTATCCAGCATTTTCATGTAATAGTCTCTGAAATCCTTCAAGCGGTAATAAGGTGCCTGTTTTGTGGGTACAGGCAGCGTGGCCTCTTCCTCGTTGAGCAGCACCTTGACCAGCACATCCTTATCGTCAGCATCCCTGCGATAGAATACCAGCTGGATATTAGCACCCATAGGGCATATCCGATAGTCGGCCCATCCTTGCTTTTCAAGCTGACTGAACTTATGCGTAGCCAGGCCGTAGCCATTGATGTCCATCAGGCTGACAAGAGGTATGAAACTGGTCTCATCGGCGAAATGGAACACTGCAGTAGGCTTCAGCTTCACGGCACTGTCAGAGAAGAGGATCAAGCTGCGCAGAAGTCTATGTTGAAGTGTAGCCTTCTTCGGGGCATGACACTTGAAATTGCCATAGTAGAGATAGTCCTTGGCATTCTGCGCCGCCCAATGGTGAAAAATCTCATCCTGAGTGAACAAGTCGTATAGCGACACCTTCCCGGCAAGCCTGGTATTCTGGATGTTGCCGGCAATCCTGAACAGGGCATCACAGAAGGCGGGCATGTCAACATGACTGCGGACATAGTCACCGTCAACAAAGAGCAAGCTATCCATCCGCCTATGATCACAGCCCTTACCCACAAAGGCATCATAGGCAGCCAGAGCCGAGGAATCGCTTCTGACGGCGAGCCGGTTCTCCTCCTGATGGTCGAGATAGTAGGAATGGTCACGAGTGGCATTACGATAGACCCGGATACGGCTCCTGCGCGCCACCTCGTTCATCACATGCTCCATTGAGAGCATCGTCCGCGTATATCTCAGGCTGCGTGCTCCAAGATGGGCGGCATCCTTATTGAATATCTCTGGGAAACGCTCTTCCATCCGCCATACGATCTCACGCATCTGACGGATGCCTATATCTGTCAGCTCACCCCAATGGTTATTGGCATCGTCACGTATCAGTTTCAGCCGATGGAGGACATCCTGCCCAAGCGGTGTCAGTTTGCCGATACTGTCCGCACTAAGCAACACGTCATAGGGTGCATTGTAGTCGCTCGGCTTACCGAGATAGCAGGAGCCGTGACGACCATAGTGAATGATGGCAAACGGTTTCTTGTCTTTTGGCGCCGGTGTCAGTCCCCTACCCGAATGACTGGGATAAGCCATGTCGCATCCCGCGGAGCGAGCGACATCCTGAGCCAGTTCCTCTTTTACAGACAACTTGCCATGCATGAGATAGGCAGCCACACGGTCGGCTATGTTCTTCTGGATATACGGATGATAGAACCGTAGTTCGAAATTATGATAGTTACCCGGCATCCCAATGACTGGCAGGACCTCATCCGTCTCGAATCCTTTCACAATCAACAGACGGCTGTCTGGGTCACATCTGACAGTGAGGGTATCACTCTTTTCCGGGGATTGATACACGAAAGAGGCTGCCACCGAATCCCTCTGCCAGTTGACAGGATTAATGCACAGTTGATTACCATCCGTTATAAGCGGAATGGCTTTTTCCAGCGATGCCACAGAATTGAAGCCGACGGTTACGCCCCAGTCCGTCGCTCCCCGTGCAGGCCGGAGGAGCGGTATGTCAGCCAGATCCTCCTTTGTTACCTTATAGCCAATCACATAGGCAGCAACCATCCTGCAGGCGATGCTGTCAGGCATCTCCCGCATCAGTTCCACGACCGCAGCAGCACCCTGGCTATAGCCTGCCAGGATAAAGGGCCTGCCCTGATTGAAATGCGACAGGTAATACTGCCAACTGCGCTTCACATCCTCAATGGCTCTTGATGTACGTGCCGCCGCAAGTTCCGGTGAAACAAAACTGTTCATGGAAGCCTGCCGATAGAAGGGAGAATAATAGTTCAGCTTACCTGTATAGAAAGAATCGACAGCCGCCATCTCCACGAGCATCTGACTCCGCTGTAGAGAATCATACGTATTGGCATAATGGCAGTTTTCCTTTGCTTCCAGATGGTCTCCCGTCTCTGTAGAGATAATATAGAAGATGTCTGCCACCCCATTCTGATCATGGATATACCACTGAGATGGCTCCTCATAACGAGGGGCTGGCGGCATCAACTCTGAATTCAATGATTGCACATCCCATGAGGAAATCATAAGTGCCAGTGTTGTACAAATCAATGGTATCAAAACAGTCCGAAACCTACTCATACTTCTACATGAAAATGGTTTTTGACTGCAAATATACAATTTTCATCTTTAATCTGCAAATAAATCGGGAAACTTTATGTAATTTTGCAGGCAAAATAAAGAATTCCAGACATGATTTCATTCGAATGTGACTACAACAACGGAGCTTGTCAGCAAGTGCTAGACAACTTGGTGAAATATAATAACGTCAAGCCGACACCCTATGGTTTCGACGAGTTCAGTGACCGTGCCAAGGCACGCATCCGCAAAGCCTGCGGCATGCCCGACGCCCAGATTTTCTTCCTGACAGGTGGCACCCAGACCAATGCGACGACCATCGACTCGATGCTCTATCAGTATGAAGGTGTCATCTGCGTAGGCTCCGGACATATCAACGTACATGAAGCCGGTGCCGTAGAGTTTACGGAGCACAAGATTATCGCCCTGCCCGAGAAAGACGGCAAGCTGGAGGCCATGACCCTCGACAAGTATCTCGACGATTACATGCACGACGGCAACAAAGACCATGCCGTACACCCAGGCTTGGTCTATATCACCTTCCCTACCGAGTTCGGTACGCTCTACACGGCTAAGGAGCTGGACGACATCTATCAAGTATGCCTGCGCTACGAGATACCACTCTATATCGACGGTGCCCGTCTGGGCTATGGCCTGATGGCCGAGGGTAATGATATCTCGCTGCCCTATCTGGCCCGCCACTGCGACGTGTTCTATATCGGCGGCACAAAGATCGGGGCACTCTGCGGTGAGGCCGTCGTCTTCACCAACCGCAAAGCCCATAAGCATTTCTTCTCCATCCAGAAACAGCACGGCGCCGTCATCGCCAAAGGGGCACTTATCGGCCTGCAGTTTGACGCTTTATTCACAGACAACCTCTATCTGAAACTCTCTGAACACGCCATCAAGATGGCAATGCGCATGAAGGAGATCTTCACCCGCAAGGGCTTTGAGTTCTACGTCGATTCTCCCACAAACCAACAGTTTGTCATTATAGAGAATGAACGCGTAGAGAAACTGGGTAAGTTGATAGCATTCAGTCATTTCGGTCAGACAGATCGCCATCACACCATCTGCCGCTTTGTGACGAGTTGGGCCACGACTGAAGAGGAGATAGACGAGTTAGAGCGCATACTGGGATGAAGGATGCCATAAGAAGATACTATGCACCTGCTGTGATAGTCCTCTGGGCTATTGCCAGTTGGGCATTCTTCCAGTTCTGGTATCCCTACCATTTCTTTTTCCAGGAACAGAACCAGCTGTTCCTCTGGTCGTCGGACTACATCTCCAGCTACTTCAAGACAGGAGGACTGGCACTGTTCATCGGCGATTTCCTGACTCAGTTCTATTACTATCTCTACACTGGTGCCATTATCCAAACGCTCTGTATTGCCGTCATCGGACTGCTGACCTATCGGGCCTCCCGGAATTTCCATATTGCCCGACCCTTTGCCCTCGTCATAACCCTGACACTGATGACTTTCGTGGCCGTCTGCCACTTTAGCACAAGCTATCGGTTAAGCAGCACCATTTCCATCATGGGCTGGACACTGGTACTGTGGATACTGTCATTGGCTAGCAACAATAAACTGCGGTTGGTTATCTCCGTCTGTTCCCTTCTGTTGCCGGCATACCTACTCTTCGGGCTTCCACAAATCAAGTCCGTCAAAAAGCCAGACTTCATCTTGGAGAAGGATTTCGCCGTCGATTGCGAATATTATTTCGGCAATCACGACAAGGTCATTCGCATGGTAGAATCGGCAGAAGAACTTACGCCACAGATGCTATTCTTCTACAATCTGGTGCAGGCTCAGCGTGGCCAACTGCCCGACAAACTGATGAAGTTCACGCCCACCGACCTGGGCACTTTCTATAAGATTGGCCCCGATACGCCGATGCTCACCATCCGCAACATGAATGAACTCTACTGGGTGCTGGGCGACATGACGTTCACTGAGCGTGCAGCCATGATGACGAATGTCTTCTCCTACAACAACCGTAACGTACGTATGATACGACGTCTGGCTGAATGTAATATCGTGAGTGGCGACACACTGGCTGCAGAGAAATACCTACGCATCCTCGACAAGACATTTGTCTATCACGAATGGGCAGACCGTCTCAGAAGACACGGCAAAGACATCTACGCCGAGAAGATACGTCTAATGAACTACCACGACACCATCACCACCAGCGACAATGCCCATTTCCTGATGATGCAACTGCTCGATGCCCACCCCGACAATGCGATAGCCTTCGACTATATCCTCTGCAGCACACTGCTACTGAAGGATATCACAAATTTCAAGCGCGACTACGACCGCTACTGTGACGGTGACAACCAGCCCGACCGTGACGTGCTGCTGCATAGGATACACACCACACAACTCTACCAGGAAGCCCTCTGCATCTGGCTCGCCGGCACCAATGCCCCACGGGAGGAATGGTTGAAATATATCCATCGTCAGGACGTGCTGCAACGGTTTGATCAATACAACCGTCAGCGCGGCAACCCTGCCTTCAAGGATACCTATTGGTATTATTTCGACAAGATCAAAGCACCGGAAGTATGAAGAAACTAGCCTATCTCCTGACAATACTGGCCCTTTGCCTCGCCTGCGTTCCTACCCCGAAAGATGTGCAGCAGAGTGACGCCCTACCGCCTATCTACCCAGACTACTGCGACGTGACCATCCCGCAGAACATCGCCCCGCTGAACTTCCTGCTACGCACCAACTGTGAGGCCATCGAAGTGAAAGTCGGCGATATCACCATTAACGCCAAAGGCAACGAAGCAGTCTTTGACATCGACGACTGGAAGACGCTGATGGAGGAATCGGCAGGCAAGGAAGTCGATGTCGTCGTCACCGCACTCATCGACGGACGATGGACAGCATACAAACCCTTCCACTGGCAGGTCGTAACAGACAAGGTAGATCCCTACCTCACCTATCGCCTCATCGAGCCCGACTATGAGATATGGAACAACGTGCAGATACAGCAGCGGTGCGTGGAGAATTTCGAGACCTACGCCCTCGGTCACTATGAGCAGCTGGAGAACCGCTGTATGAACTGCCACACCTTTGCCAGTCAGGATCCCAACCTGTCGATGATGTATGTCCGCGGTAAGGGCGGCGGTGCCATTCTCAACCGAAACGGCAAGCTCAGCAAGCTCAATATCCCCGGCAGTGTCTATTTCGGTTTCAGTCCGAGCGGACGCTACATCACCTACTCCACCCAACAGATCATTCCAGCCTTCCATAGCCTCGCCAGCAAACGGTTGGAGGTCTTCGACGCGGAATCGAATGTCTTTGTGGCCGACATGGAGCAGCACCGCATCATCTCTTCCCCCTTGTTGAGCGACAGTCTGAAATTCGAGACCTTCCCGACCTTCTCGCCCGACGGGAAATACATCTATTACTGTGCTGCCGACAGTGTCTCGCTACCGATGGAAATCAAACTTCTGCAATATAGACTCGTGCGTATCCCCTTCAACGAGGAAACAGGCACCATCGGCACCCAAGTCGATACGCTTTCCACCTCAAAATCATCCGTCTGCCATCCTCGCATCTCACCCGACGGTCGCTACCTGCTCTACACCGTAGCCGACTACGGCACCTTCCCCATCTGGCACCCCGAGGCAGACCTACAGATGATGGACCTGAAGACTGGAGCTATCGACAGCCTTGCCATCGTCAACAGCCAGAAGAGTGACACCTATCACGCTTGGAGCAGCAACAGCCACTGGTTTGTCTTTGCCTCCAAGCGCGACGACGGACTGTATGGCAAGCCTTATTTCTGCTATATCGACAAGGACGGTAAGGCACACAAGCCTTTCTGCCTGCCTCAAGAGCATCCTACGTTCTACGACAACAACCTGAAATCCTTCAATGCGCCGGAACTGGGCAAGGGCAAAGTGCCCTTCGACGTCGATGATGTCGCCAAGGCCATGAAGCAAGAGGCACTTATCTTCAAATAAGCATCCCTTACTCGCGTACCTTCGTTGCAACGCGTTTGTCAGAGGCGATTTCGAGACCGGCATGATAGGCATCGAAATCCACTTTCGCTTTCGTGAAGTCAGGGGTGTTGAAGGAGTAGATGCTCTCCTCGTAGTACTCCTTCGGATTCCGCTGTGGCAACATGAAGGGCTTGGAGAAATGCCCCTTATCGTCGATGCATGCCAGATACAGCCGACTGTAATAGCCATCATCGCGGCGGCTTGTGAAGACAATCCAGCGCGAGTTTGTCGTCCAGTTATGATAGCTGTCGGCCTTCGGACTGTTAATCTCCGTCAGTTCACGAGCCTCGCCCGTCTGAAGGTCGAGCAGCCATTGCTGACTCTCCTCGTGCCAGATAGAGAAGTATCCATAGTCCATCAGTGTAAAGAGCAAATACGTTCCATCGTAGGAAGGTCGCGGCCACGTGAGGCTCTTCCCCATCGCCACCGCATTGAAGACAGTATCCACCTGCTCACCGTATTTGCCAGTCTCTGGGTCGAAGGATATCTTGCAGAGATTATACTGCTCATCCTTGTAGTGCAGCGGGTAGTCCTGCTGCTTGCAGGTCATGTAGTAGAGCGTCTTGCCGTCGGGGGAGAAGACGGGCGAGTTCTCACTCCAATCCTTGGTAGAGAGCAGTGAGTCCATCAGTAACTCATGCGTAGCAGGATTATAGACGAACACATCACTCGACAAGTCGAAGACCTCGATGCGCTCATTGGGCACCACATGGAAGCCCTGCTTCGTCTGGTTCGTCGAAAAGGCACAATACTTGCCACTGGGATGCCAGTAGGGATACACCATCGAGCCCCCAAGCTGGTTGTTGCCTGCCTTCAACCACTCGCGCTGTCCGTCAATCTGGAACATCGTGGCCCCATGATCGCCTCGTACGTGAAATACGAACTTCGAGGGATCGGCCTGATGGGCAGCGTGACAGTTGACGCACATGCCAGGCACCTGCGTATTCTCGATAATGGCATACTCGTCAAACGAAGACAAGTCGCGCTGATAGAGTCCCATCTTGCTGAACACCTCGTAGCCTGGAGCGATACGGCGGTACGTCAGTCCCCACTCATCCAGCGGATAGGTGCTGACATCGACCGTAAAGTCCTTGTACTGCAACCACTGGCCGTCCTTCCGTTCACAGACCGTAAAGGTGAGCTTCCCGCCTGCGTTCTGTGCCGTCAGCTGGTGCCACTCGTCGATGTCGAAGTCGGCAAAGTCGCCGTTGGCATGCAGTTCGCCACCTTTAGAACCCTTCACTACGACATCCAGGCAGTCAACTGTCTCATCCGTGCTGTTGAAGTTCAGCGGGGCTATCTCCACCGGAATGGTTACGCCGGCATAGTCAGGATAGATAGACGGCAGCTGACCAACCATCGTAGGATTCTCGGGTCCGGAACTGCACGACATTAACTGGAACGCCGCGACACAAATATATAGGGATAATAATAGTTTCTTCATTTTCCTACCGTTAAATAATACCAAGCCGTATTTCTGAACTGTTCCAGTCCCGGTGCATGCTGGCCCCCAGCAGAATAGATCCGTGAGAAGTCATTCAGCCGTTGGAGGACCAACGGACTGACAAGTCCCTGCGGAGGTTGTTGGCGCTGTTGCATAAAGGCAAAGGCGATGGTCTCCTGACAGCTACGCGGGTTGTACTGGATCTGACTCTGCACATACTGGGCATATTGCATGAAGCGAGGCACGTCTCTGTCCAGCAGCGGCATCATCAGCAGATACTGGGCTGCCATCTGATTCTGATGGTTATGCATGAACAACTGTCCGCAGATCTTATCCAGTTCTGTGTCGCTAAACAGGAAGTCCTCCTGTAGCCTATACTGTCGCAGCGTTCCGTAGAGCGGATGCGCATTGATGGCCTTCTCGTCGCCCAGCATGGCTCGCATACGTTCAGCCCAACGACGATAGAAGATAGTCTTCTCCAGTATCTTTATATATTTCTCTGCCACCTTGTACTGCCCGTTGATCATATTGGTCTCTACCAGCCGTTTCATCACACGCCCGCTCTTATTATAATTAGGTATCGCCTCCATCGCCTCGAAAGCCAAGCGCTGGGCGGTGTTCACTAATCCGAGGTGGAAATAGATCTCCCCCGTCAGCTGCGTGGTGGCGAAGTTACGCTCAAACGGCGGTAGCAGCCCCTCAGAGCCACGCTGGTAGAAGTCGAAGATACGCTCTCCCAACTGATTGGTCATCGCCAATGCCAGATTCGTGGCACTCACACTCATCGGCTTGTCGGGTGTCTGTTTCTCCGCTTTGGCAATGATACCGTTCCAGTCCTTGATGCGCACCAGATAGTCGTATTCTATCAATTCGTACTTCTTCGCCTCAAAACCATAATACTGCGGCACGAACAAGAGCACAGCCAAGCTGAGAGCCAATGCGTATTTCACCTTCTGTTTCGGCTTTGGCAGATGGCGACAGCCATAATACATAAGGGCGATAAGTGCCGGAATCAACAGCAAGAAATATGAAATGCTCCCAGGGAAACGATAGTAGCCGATGCCGACGGCGAGACGCGCCAACGGATAGGGTAACATCCAGGCGCTGGCCAGTACAAGTGCTACGACATAGAGAGCACCCAGGCCTGCCAGCCACACGGGCGACAGGCATACAACCACCAGCATGACAAGTGGTCCGATAAGCCAATACAGCACGGGGACGGCTATCAGGAGTATGACAACCTTTGCCAGCAGGTTTGTCCGTTCCAGCTGTCTTAAGCCCAGAAGACATGCCATCGCCATGACCAGTGCAACGACATACGTCAGCATCACGCTCTCGTCGCCCATCGTGAACCAAAGCACCAAGGCCGGGATAAAACTCAGCACATAATAGCCCTCACAGCGCATCAGCCGCCAAGTGAGACGCTGCACAAGCATATACAAGACAGCAAGTATCAGCGCGCCATAGAAGGTGGCGTTATAGAACTGCACCAGGAACTCCGCCACGTAACGGGCAAGTCCACCCGGCTCTGCCATCCGCTCACAGAAATAGTCTGCGTCGAACAAGAATAGCTGCAACTGCTCCTGATAAGTCAGCGCAAACGGGTAGCGGAATTCCCAGAAGAGGAACACCACCACGCCGAAGAACAGCGTCAGCAGCCAGTCTGCATGCTTACTCAGGAATCTCTTCATTCGTATCAGCATTCATCGTTACGATGCGCCCGTCGGGCATCTGGCGCTTATAAGTCAACGGGAACAAAGCCTTCAGGAAATCCCCCAGCGTCGTACCCTCCATATTCTTTGCCATCTGACGGGTATAGTTCTTATAGACTAAGTGGAAGCTGTCGGCACGCTGCTTGATATAATTAGCCTGCACCGTATCTCCACGCTTCGTCAGGTCAGCTATATTCCTGCGCATCAGTCCCATCTGACGGTTATGTATCTCCGTCTGCACCTTCCACTGTTCGAGTGAATCGTTCTGCGGCGTACCTGTCGCATGGCTGACGGAGTCTATGGTGACCGTGATATTGCCGGGCTCACCTACCACGATCAGCGGTTGCAGTCCCATGCGATAATGGTAGTCAAGCAGGATCTTATACATCTGCATCGAGTCTGGTTCAAAGTGGAACTTTCCATTCGTGATCTCCATCGAATCAACCGTCTCCGCCGTTGCTGGACCAGAGAAGGGCACGAGGAAAATGCGCTTACCTTCGTACTGCTCACCATTCACGGTACCAGCAATGTAACACTTTCCATCATTTACCTGCTTGCAGCTGTAAAAC
>ODAI013241308.1_pt1 | contig 15080 bp, 7 predicted proteins | sample 1539321 | NCBI WGS metagenome assembly ODAI01 (sample SAMN02144231, study PRJEB22623) | gut metagenome | biome: sheep rumen | host: Ovis aries | place: New Zealand
ACCTGTGGCTTGCTGTACAGGAAAAGATCAGCACTCATCAACTACCCAAAAAGAAAGGCTCCGTTACCCGATCTTTTCTTGTAGGAACGATTCGCTGCCCGCACTGTGGAAGAGCACTAAAAGTTGATTATTCCTACAATATGAACTCAGGCAACAGTTGGCGTTATCTCTCCTGTACCGGCAATAATTCTGTTGCTGGCTGCGTTCAGTTTATCCTCAAAACCAAAATATCCGATGTCGAAGAATTAGTCTACACTGCTATGAAAGAGCACATTGAACAGTTTGAGATATCAGGGAGCAAAACTGAGTCCCGTTCGGATGAGGCAGAGAAGCTCAAAACCGATATTATACGCATTGATACCGAAGTCGCAAAACTGATGGATAAGCTGGCCGATGCCGATCCGGTACTCTTTGAGTACATTCAGAACCGTATCAATACGCTTCATAATGAAAAGACTGCACTCGAACAAAAACTCTTCACTGTAGAACGCAAGGTAAAAAAGGTAGATACAAAGCCTCTCCTCGAGCCGTTCAAACATTGGGAACAGCTTTCCATAGAAGAACAAAACAAAATAGCCCGCCTTATCCTCGACAAGGTGTACGTCTCGGATACTGAGGGCATCGATATTCATTTTGCATTTTAATGCTATGTAGTATCATTTTGTGGTATCCAGTGATACCGCATCAACACTGAATTGTATCTTGTTGGGGCGGGATTTCCTGCGCACAACGCCTTTACCTCTGCATAGTCAAGTGCCTGCTCATCTATGTCAGTGCATGTCCTCTCAGGTGTCTTTGATGTCATGATCTGAGAAATGAACCTCTGCTTGCATTCAAGTATCTGATACAAATAGCTGTCAAAGGATTTATCTGTCACATAACGGAAGATCTGAACCTTCTCATTCTCATTGCCCTGACGCTCTATACGACCTGTTCTTTGTTCCATGTCAGTAGGACATTCAAAAAGGGGCATACACAAAAGCCGTGATATAACAGAAAACCGTCGTTCTTATGATTTTATAAGAACGGCGGCAAATAATATATCCTATAAACATATAAATAATGAAAATACAGAGTCTTTGAAAACTACATCAACGAGATAAAAGAGCTCTACCGTCCTTTGAATACGATGATGGAGCTCTCTTGGACAATCTTGTTGACTACTTGACCGTTTGGGAAAAGGCAAAATATTTTAGAAAGTGGGAATTATGAATCAGCCGTAGAAAAGTTCATAATTTTGTGATATAATATATTAAAATCATATAGTATCCTGCTTATGTTAGGATATTATTAGCCATGCTGATGAATAATATAGAATTGGAAGTATAACAAAATGTATCAAGGAATCAATAATGCAGATGAAGATTGCGGAAGGAATATTGCAAGCTTAGAGCGCGCACTTACAATTCTCATCAATGAATTCTACCCTTACACCAAATCTTTCTCCGAAGAATTGTACACCTTAGAAGATGTGGTTCATCAGCTTATTTTTGAAATCATTAATAAAGAATATGATCAATATGCTCCGAAAAAAACGATAATGGATTTTCTCGGAGATTATGATGTTGATGGAAGTAATCGGAAATATACACGAGCCATTCAGTATGCACAGCATTACCGAGATTATGATAATAAACTTATTGAAGACACACTTGGTATGCGTGTTCCAGAATTAGAAGCTCAAGATATGAGTGGTTCAAATGTATTCAAAGGACATCAATTTACTGCTCGGGAATTCTTGGGATTTAAACTACAAGCTGAATGTGGATTACTAAACAAATTCCACGAAAAGCAGATAGAATCTTCAAAAAAAGTATCAGAGAGCAGGTTTCGAGAACTCTTTGATGAATATGCCAAAAAAATAGATGAACTTGAACCATCAGTTAATGAACCGGCCAACGTAATTTGTAACACCTATGTTTATTATGGTACGGAAACACATTTCTTGACAGAATTCTTATACAGAATAACGCTGGCAGCTGAGGAAGCTGGGCTTCCTGAGGAATGTCCAGTAAATCGCATTATCACAGTATGCTCGATCACTTCTGTTATTCCTGATACCTTTTGGTGTCCTGCAGCGTTTTTTGCCAATTTCCCTATCATTCCCAAATGGCAGAATTTTTGTAGTCCAATATATTTTGATAATGAGGAAGAATGGGGAAAAAAGGCGTTTTTAGTACGAGACTGTAAGCACATAAAGACCTTTGTCCTCCAGAAAGGGTTAGACAAATTTATTGAGATTGTTCATTCTTGTTCCCTTGCTGACAAGGCTCGTTATATTGAAGATCACTATTGGATTTGGGATAATCGTGTTGAATACGAATGGACTCCTGAGCGAATCAGATACTACAGAAAACTCCACGCAGCCATCATGCGCGATTTTCCAAAACCTCATATCCGGTAGCATCCCGATTTTTGATAATGTAAAAAAACAAAAGTGTGGTAAACTCTAACCATCGACAGGCGATACCAATTAAGCCTTGAGACAAATATTATAACAGGAGGTTATCACAATGGATAACAGAAATGCAGTAGTTGTTAAGCACGAATGGGTTGAGGTAGCTCTGGACATCATTCGGTTCTTCTTCCAGCACTCTACAGTGGAATTCGATGGAATCACTCGGAAGGCTAAGATCAATTATCATGGACCGAACGGATGGAATATCTCCTTAAACACATCTTTTGATCCAAGTAATCAACTCGATGATGGAACGGAGGTATTGGATCAATAGCAAGATGGACTCAAGAAGGTTGTGCATAAAAACTGTGTTATAACATATTCGCCGCCGTTCTTTTCATAAGGACGGCGGCGAATAATATTACAAATCACCTGATTTTCTATTTAAGCAAAATATTTAATTCTATAATAGCAACTATATCCTATATCGTCATAGCCATAATTACCAAATTATGCATTTATCATCAAGAAATAATTGACAAATCCGTCGAGATATGATAAAATAGACACTATAATAGGTTAATTATGCCCATTTGAACGGATGTGAGTTATATGTGCAGGCTTGAAGATATACAAGTAGGCAAGCGCTTTATCGGAATGTTCCCCGGTGATGCTGTTGAGATCGTTGCTGTGCAATGGCACGGAACGGAGTCTATAAGCGTATTTGCTACAAATGACCGTGGACAGCCCCTCAGCCGTATTCTGTACAGGAACGATGAGGACGACATAGAGCTCCAGAAGGAAGGCCTGCCGTGGACATTTGATGCAGACGGCGAATTTGTCCGACTTGCATCGGAAGCGTACCGTATAGACCTTGCACATATATTTGATCCGTATCTTGCTGTACACTCATCCTCGGTAGAGCCGCTCCCGCACCAGATCTCCGCGGTCTACGGTGAAATGCTCGATAAAATGCCCCTGCGTTATGTCCTGGCAGACGATCCCGGTGCAGGAAAGACCATCATGACCGGCCTGCTGATAAAGGAAATGATCGTAAGGGGTGACCTAAAGCGCTGTCTTATCGTTTCTCCCGGCAGCCTCTCGGAACAATGGCAGGACGAGCTCATGCAGAAATTCGGACTGGATTTCAAACTGCTCACCAATGACAGCGTGGAATCCGCCGCGTCCGGCAATGTATTCACCGAGATGGACAGGTGCATAGCCCGTCTGGATAAGCTCTCCCGCAATGACAGCTTACAGGAAAAGCTGAAAGCAAGCGAGTGGGATCTTATTGTGGTGGACGAGGCACATAAAATGTCCGCCAGTGTTTTCGGTAATAAGATAAACGCTACCAAGCGATTCAAACTGGGACAGCTTCTGGGCGGCATTACAAGGAATTTCCTGCTGCTCACAGCTACTCCCCATAACGGCAAAGAAGAAGATTTCCACCTGTTCATGTCCCTTATAGATCCTGACAGGTTTGAACATCTTCATAAAAATACAAATGCTCCCGTCGATGTATCAGATGTAATGCGCAGACTCGTTAAGGAGGATCTGCTGAAATTCGACGGTAAACCACTGTTCCCCGAGCGCCGTGCAGTCACAGTCAATTACGATCTCTCCCCCGATGAAAAGTCGCTGTACGAAGCTGTTACTGACTATGTTCAGGAGGAGTTCAACCGCGCGGAAAATCTCGATAAGGACAGGAAAAATAATGTAGGTTTCGCGCTGACGATACTCCAGAGAAGGCTCGCATCTTCTCCAGAAGCTATATATCAGTCACTCAAACGCCGTCGTGAACGCCTTGAAAAGAAACTGAACGATATTATAAACGGCAAGAATATCGCTGATGAGAGCTTCTTCTATGATGAATACGATGAGGATGATATCCCATTCGATGAAATGGAAGAGGTAGAGGAGGATATCGCCGATAAGGTAACTGCTGCCAAGACACAGGCAGAACTTGAAGCGGAGATACAGACACTCAAACGCCTTGAACGCTCCGCTCATTCAGTCCGTGCCAGCGGTAAGGACAAAAAGTGGGATGAATTATCTTCACTTCTCCAGAACAACCGTGAGATGTTCGATCCCGACGGACAGCGGGAAAAGCTGATAATATTCACCGAGCACCGCGATACACTCAACTACCTTGCTGCGAAAATACGCAACCTTTTCGGGACCGAAAACTCAGTTGTTACAATACACGGCGGTATGAACCGTGACAGCCGCCGCGAAGTACAGGCTAAGTTCACGCAGGAAAACGATGTCCGCGTACTTATCGCTACGGATGCCGCAGGTGAAGGCATCAACCTCCAGCGTGCGCATCTTATGGTGAATTATGATCTGCCGTGGAACCCGAACCGCCTTGAACAGCGTTTCGGAAGGATCCACCGTATAGGTCAGCGCGAAGTCTGCCACCTGTGGAACCTTGTTTCAAAAGAAACAAGAGAGGGTGCAGTATTCCAGAGGCTGTTCGACAAGCTTGAAAGAGAAAAAGCAGCCCTTGGCGGACAGGTGTTCGATATCTTAGGCAAGGTCACATTTGATAATAAACCGCTCCGCGATCTTCTTATAGAAGCTATTCGCTACGGTAATCAGCCTGAGGTGCGTGAACGCCTTGATCGTGTGGTAGATGACTCGATCAACACGGATAATCTCCGTGAGCTGATAAACGAAAAAGCCCTCACCGATGATACTATGGACTTCTCCAAGGTCATGAAGATCCGTGAGGAAATGGAAAGAGCACAGGCTCGCCGCCTTCAGCCTTATATGATAGAGAGTTTCTTTGTCCGCGCGTTTGATGATCTGGGCGGGCGTATACGGGCAAGGGAGAAAGGGCGTTATGAGATAAGCCATGTGCCGCAGAAGATAAGACAGCAGGGCAAGGCACATTCTGTTATACCCATAACTCCTAAATATGAGAGGATATGCTTTGACAAGGCATTTTCCGACATACAGGGACAAGTACACGCTGTACCCATTATGCCCGGTCATCCACTGCTCGACGCTGTAATAGAGCTTACCCGTGAGAAATACGGCACACTGCTAAAGCAGGGAACGATATTCATTGATCCGAATGACGACAGTGAAATGCCACGCCTGCTGTTCTATATGGAAAACTCCCTTTCCGACGGAAAGAGGAACAAGATATACCAGAATGTCCGCTTTGTGGAGATATATGAAGATGGCAGGTCAACTAATGCAGGCTATGCCCCATACCTTGACTACCGTCCCGCATCAGGTACGGAGAAGCCCGTTATCATGGGATATATAGCCGATCTCCCGTTCCTGTCGGGCGATATTGAAAAGAAAGCCGTTGATTTTGCGGTGAACAATATCGTATCAAAGGAACTGGCGGAAGTACAGGCTCGCAGGCAGAAGCGCCTTGACAAGATAAAATTGCAGGTAACGAACCGCCTAACTGCCGAAATAAACTACTGGGATGCCCGGGCAAACGAGCTTCTGGCACAGGAGCGTGCAGGAAAGCCCAATGCAAGGCTCAATTCCGATAATGCAAGAAGAAATGCGGATGATCTGAACATCCGTCTGAACAATCGTTTAGCTGAAATAGAGCAGGAACGACACATATCCCCGGAATTGCCCGTCATCACAGGCGGAGCGCTCATCATCCCGCAGGGGCTTTTGAATAAGCTGATACCACCGGAGACCGCTCCCGATACATTTTCACAGGGCGACAGAAAAGCCACCGAAATGGCAGCTATGGACGAAATCATGCGTATCGAGCGTGAACTGGGCTTTGAGCCTGTGGATGTGAGTGCGCAGAATGTGGGATATGATATAGAATCGAAGATACCCGCCAAAAAACAGGACGGCACGGCTACACTGCGGCTTATTGAGGTAAAGGGACGGGCGAAGGGCTCAAAGGATGTTATCATCACGAAAAATGAGATAACTACGGGGCTTAACTCACCCAACTTTATACTTGCTATCGTTGAAATAGATGAAGACGGCTCTCCCCTGCATACCGTCTATCTCAAAGAATGCTTCAAGCAGAATATCGACTTCAATGCCACTGCCGTTATATATGACATTGACAAGCTGATAAACGGCTCTACTGTGATATACCGTTCAGAATAATATTTAACTTTCATGCAACTTTCATCAGAGCCATTTATCAGCAAAAAGCAGCTATATATAAGGAAATTTTAACTTGCCGGCAACTTTCATGGCAATAAAGGATGTGCAGAGATAACTCATGGAAAATTTAGAAAAACTTGTCAGGGAAATGCTGGATATGCCCAATGAAACTCAATGGCTCGAATTCAAGCATAACAATTACGACCCCAAGATGATAGGTGAAGATATAAGTGCCCTTGCTAACGGAGCTGCTCTGCAGGATAAAGACTACGCCTATTTCATATGGGGAGTAAATGACGAAACTCATTGCATAGTCGGCACGGAGTATGATCTGCAAAGCCTTAAAAAGGGCAATCAGGAAATAGAAAGCTGGCTCAGAAATCTGCTGTCAGCACACTCCGATTTTGAATATCAGACCGTAACGATAGACGGAAAAAATGTCGGAGTTATGAAGATACAAGCATCCGTGAATCTCCCGGTAACTTTTGAGAAGCAGGAATATATCCGTGTCGGGAGCTACACTAAGTGCCTGAAAGATTACCCTGCATTACAGGCAAGACTGTGGAACAAGCTTCAGAACAAAAAGTTTGAAGAGCAGATAGCTGTAAAAGACCTTTCAGTAAACGATGCTCTCAATGCTTTGCGATACGATGTATACTTTGAACTCCTGAATATACCGCAGCCCTCATCATCTGAAGGCATACTGCATTTTCTGCATGAAGATGATATTATTATCAGACAGGATAACGGAGCTTACAGTATCACCAATCTTGGTGCGATACTGCTTGCAAAAAAGATCTCCGAATTTCCCCGTGTTTCGAGAAAAGCTCTGCGTATAGTGCAATATGCAGGAAAAGACAAGCTCGAACGCCTGCGCGAAAGCCCTCCCGAAGTCGGCGGCTATGCTGTGGCTTTTAAGGAGAGCATGAATTATCTCAATACTCTCATATCCAAAGAGGTCATTGAAAACGGCATACGAAAAGAACAAACAGCATATCCTATGCTGGCTGTCAGGGAAATTGTAGCCAATGCTCTGATCCATCAGGATTTTTCCGTTACAGGTGCAGGCCCAACTGTTGAAATATTCTCAAATCGTATAGAAGTGACAAATCCGGGGCAGCCGCTTGTAGATGTATTCAGGATAATCGACACTCCCCCGAGGTCAAGGAATGAAAAGCTGTCCGCATTGATGCGCCGGATGGGTATTTGTGAAGAACTCGGAACAGGGTGGGACAAGGTCGTGATCTCATGTGAAAGCCGACAATTCCCCGCGCCAAAAGTGGCTGTATATGAAGAGAGCACAAAAGTAACGCTGTTTTCGGAAATGGATTTTTCCGATATACCGCTGGAAGACAGGCTTTGGGGCTGTTATCTTCACGCTTGTATCAGATACCTGCAGAGTGATTATCTTACCAACAGTTCACTCCGCAACAGATACGGTGTAGAACAAACATCCTCCGGAACCATCTCCCGCATAATAAAGGAAGCCGTATCCAAAGGGCTTATCCGTGCATTCGATCCTGATACCGCCCCGAGATATATGAAATATGTCCCGATATGGGGCTGATCTAACTTTCATATAACTTTCATGAGAGCAGCTTTATTGTCAAAAGCCGCTATATATCAACAAATTTTAACTTGCCGGTAACTTTCACGCTCAAAGATAGACAAAGTACCATGAATGGTTTGAGCTCACAGATCGTGACCTCAATAGAAAGGAAAACCAATGCCGATAAAAAAACTGATAGAAGTAGCCCTGCCGCTGGAAAAGATAAATGAACAGGCGGCAAGGGAAAAATCCATACGCCACGGACATCCGTCAACGCTGCATCTGTGGTGGGCTCGCCGTCCTCTTGCAGCAGCAAGGGCTGTTATATGGGCATCACTTGTAGATGATCCGTCATCACATCCGGAGCTGTTCCCTACCGAGGAGGAGCAGGAAAAAGAGCGTAAGCGCCTTTTCAATATCCTTGAAAGGCTCGTAGTGTGGGAAAACTCCAATGATGAGAATATACTTGCAGAGGCAAAAGCGGAGATAATGAGATCGACCGGCGGGAACCCGCCCGCACTCCTCGATCCCTTTGCAGGCGGCGGTGCTATACCCCTTGAAGCACAGCGTTTAGGGCTGGAGGCTCACGCACACGATCTCAACCCCGTTGCCGTTATGATAAACAAGGCTATGATCGAGATACCGCCGAGATTTGCCAATAAACCGCCTGTGAACCCCGATGACAGGGACAAATTCGGCATGAACACATACAAGGGCGCTGCGGGGCTTGCCGCGGATGTGCGCTATTACGGCGAACTGATGAAGAAAAAAGCCTTTGAGAAGATAGGCCACCTGTACCCGGAGGTCAGAGACGAAAACGGTGTACCGCACACTGTTATCGCATGGATATGGGCAAGGACTGTAAAATGCCCTAACCCTGCGTGTGGGTGTCAGATGCCACTTGTAAAGACATATGATCTATCTACAAAGAAAAAGAATGAATATCACGTCGATTTCAGTTATGAAGGCGAAAAAATAGTATTTACAGTAAAGCAAGGTAAATCAGATAAACAAGGAACGATAGACAGAAGTGGCTGCACTTGCCCGAAATGTGGTTCACCAGCCGGATTTGATTATATTCGCAACTGTGGTAAAGAAAAGAAAATCTCATCACGGCTTATGGCAATTGTAGCAGAGAGTGATAAAGGCAGATTATATTTCTCACCTGATGAAATACAAATAAATGCAGCATATGTTGATAAACCCGATATTTATCCAAGTGGTGCCTTATCAGGTAAAGCAACGGTAAATGTCGGTTTATATGGTATCCAAGAAACCGCAGATCTTTTTACTTCTCGGCAAATCAAATCCCTTACAACATTAAGCGGCCTATTATCCGAAATTTCTGAACAGGTTAAATCAGATGCGTTAGCAATAGGAACACCCGACGATAATTCTACACTTGAAGAAGGTGGTAAGGGTGCACTTGCCTATGCACAGGCAATTTGCGTATATCTTGCATTTGTAATAGACAAACTTACAGACTATAATTCTTCTATTTGTTCATGGCACACCTCTGGCGAAAAGATGAGGAACACTTTCGGAAGACAAGCAATCCCTATGACATGGGATTACACGGAAGCAAATTTATTTTCAAATTCAACAGGCTGTTTTGATAATATGCTTGAATGGGTTTATAAATGCCTTGATAAGTTCAAAAGTGATACACAAGGCTATGTACGTCAATTTGACGCACAAAGTGACTGTGAATTGCGGAATATAATGATTTCATCCGATCCCCCTTATTATGATAATATCTGCTATGCGGATTTGTCCGATTTCTTTTACATATGGCTTAGAAACAGCTTAAAATCCATATATCCGAAACTGTTCAGAACCATGCTTGTTCCTAAAGATGAAGAACTTGTTGCAAATCAATTCAGATTTGAAAGTAAGGAAAAAGCAAGGACTTTCTTTGAGAATGGTATGCTGTCTGCCTGCAAACAGATGTATATCTATGCACGAGATGATATTCCTGTTACAATTTATTACGCTTACAAACAAAGCGAAACAGAGATAGATGAAGCCGACACAAAGACAGCCTCAACAGGCTGGGAAACAATGTTATCAGCTATAATAAACGCCGGATTTGCTATCACAGGCACATGGCCTATGAGAACAGAACTTGCAAATAGAACAATAGGAATGGGAGCAAATGCCCTTTCCTCCTCAATCGTCCTCGTTTGCCGCAAACGTCCTACCGATGCACCGCAGATAACCCGCCGCAACTTTATCAATGAGCTGAAAAGAGAGCTGCGCCCCGCACTGCAAAAACTGCAGTCCTCCAATATAGCTCCTGTTGACCTGGCACAATCCGCTATAGGTCCCGGCATGGGCGTGTTCTCCAAATACAGTGCTGTTCTTGAAGCAGACGGAACGCCTATGAGCGTTCGTGCAGCACTGGCTGTGATAAATTCCGAGCTTGATATATTCTTCAATGAGCAGGACGGCGAGCTTGACCGTGAGAGTCGTTTCTGTGTTGATCTGTACACTCAGAAGGGCTTTGACACCATAGATTTTGGTACCGCTGATACACTGGCAAGGGCTAAGAACACCTCCGTCAACAAGATAGCCGCTACCGGAGCGCTGTATGCCCAAAAGGGCGAGGTACACCTTGTTGACCGCAAGGAACTGCCAGAGAAGCCAAATGAAAGCATGACATGGCTGTTCACACAGCAGCTCACCTACGCTATGGAAAAGGGCGGCATAGATGCAAGTGCGGAGATAGCTGCAAAGGCTCTCACAGGCCTGCAGCAGGCTAAGGACCTGATATACAGGCTCTATCAGCTCTGCGAGCGCAAGGGCTGGACAAATGAAGCCTATGCCTACAACAATCTCATCGTTTCATGGAACGATATCATACAGAAGGCAAATGACCTCAAGAATGCAGGACTTGTAAGTGATGATGATCAAATGAAGCTGTTCTGATAAGGGGGAAATATGGAAAATATAGAACTTATCCAGAAGGGTATAAGGATATTGCTACCCTATTATGCAGGGTATGTTGCTCAGGAGATGCGCCAGACTTATAAGGATGACTGGTGGACAGAGATACGCAGACTTTTGGCAGATAATCAGTATGATGTGCCATACACAGGCGACTATGCGGAATGTGTAGACTCTCTTGACATATCTAACTGCATACGGATCCTTGACCGCGGGTGGAACGATGTTTTCAAGAGAAAGCTGTCTATAGACTACCGCACATGGTCAAAGGAGCTCATGGGCATCCGAAATAAGATATCTCATGCGGGAATGCAGGATTTCTCCGATGATGATACATGGCGTGCTCTTGACACTATGGCAAGGATATGCGAGGCATTTGATAATGAGGCGACTGAGGAAATACGTGAGCTCCTGCGCAAATTCCGCTACGGCTCCGAAAAGGGTACATCCGGTGTCACAGAAAACACACAGACAGCACCCAAAAGCACAGCCGCAGTTCTTACTACTGCTGTAGCAGGCCTCCCGAGCTGGCGTGATGTTATAGAGCCGCACCCTGATGTTGCACAGGGGCGCTACAAGAATGCCGAATTTGCCGTAAATCTTGCACAGGTGGCGAGAGTATCCGTTGACAGCAAGGATACGGACTACAAAAAAATAGCATACGAATATGTGGATCCGGTGGAATTCTTCAACCGCACATATATAACCGAGGGCATGACGGGACTGCTCGTACAGGGCCTGAAACGTGTCACGGGCAAGGACGGCGAGCCTGTAATACAGCTCAAGACTGCTTTCGGCGGCGGCAAGACGCACTCAATGCTTGCACTTTATCATATGATGAAGGGCAATCTTCCGCTTGCAAAAGTGCCGCAGCTGCAAAAGGTACTGGATGCTGCGGGAGTGACTTCGCTGCCCCGAGCGAACGTAGCTGTGCTCGTAGGTACGGCTCTTGACCCTGCCAAGCCGAAGCGTCCCAATAATTTTGCCGGAAACTCGATAAATACCTTATGGGGCGAAATGGCATATCAGCTCTGTATGTCCGCAGGCGATCCGTTGCTCTATGACTATGTGAAGGAAGCTGACAAAAAAGGCGTTTCTCCCGGTTCTGTAGCGCTCACAGACCTTTTCAATGCCTGCGGTCCCTGCCTTATCCTTATGGATGAGCTTGTGGCATACGGCAAAAAGCTCTATGGTGTAGAGGGACTTCCTGCGGGAACATTCGATAATTTTATCACATTCATACAGGAGATCACCGAGGCTGCAAGTGCGAGCAAAAACAGTATAGTTGTTGCATCTATCCCTGAATCCGAACGCGAGATCGGCGGCGATGCAGGACAGATAGCACTGGAGCATATCGAGCACACCTTCGGAAGAATGGAATCCATATGGAAACCCGTAACCGCAGGAGAAGGCTTTGAGATAGTTCGCCGCCGTCTGTTCCTTGACTGCAAGAACGAAAGTGCAAGAGATCAGGTATGCCGGGCATTCTCTCAGATGTATGATACGAACCCCTCAGATTTCCCGCCGGAATCAAAGGAAATGGATTATCAGAGGAGAATGGTGTCATGTTACCCCATACATCCCGAGGTATTCGACAGGCTGTATGAAGACTGGGCTACACTGGAGAGTTTTCAGCGCACAAGAGGCGTGCTGAGGCTCATGGCTGCCGTTATCCACGAACTTTGGATGTCAAACGATGCCAGCCCCATGATAATGCCCTGCTCTATCGCCCTTGATGTGCCTAATATCCGTGATGAGCTCACACGCTATCTTCCCGAGGGCTGGAACGGTATCGTTGACAAGGAAGTCGATGGCAAGAACTCTGTTCCCTTCCAGAAAGATAAGGGTACTCCACGCTACGGTAAGATACTTGCTGCAAGGCGTGTGACAAGAACGATAATGCTGGGCTCTGCTCCCACCGACCGCACACAGAAAGTACGAGGCATAGAAAAAACTCGTATCCGCCTCGGTGTGGTACAGCCCGGGGAGAATATCGCAGATTTCAACGATGCTCTTTCGGAGCTCAGCAGATCACTTGCATATCTCTATACCAACGACAGCGGCGACAGATACTGGTTCGACACCCGTGCTACACTGCGCAAGACTGTTGAGGACAGGATATCCAAATTCAGCCTTGATGATGTTTATTATGAGATAGAAAAGCGCCTGAACAAGATACACCGTGAGCCGCCGTTTTCCGGGATACATATATGTCCACGTTCATCACTGGATGTGCCCGACGATCAGAGTGTGCGCCTTGTACTGCTGCCGCCCGAAAAGACACATAAGACAGGAAAGACAGACAGTGACGCAATGAACGCAGCACGGGAGATACTCGACAACAGAGGAACTTCACCGCGACTGTACCGCAATATGATCGCATTCGTAGCGGCAGATCAGAACCAGATGAACGAGCTTATATCCGAAGTGCGCCGTTATCTTGCGTGGGATTCGGTAAAGCAGGATACGGAGATACTCAATCTTGATACAACTCAGATAAGGGAAACTGACAGGAGCATAAAACGATGCAGTGATACAATAAACCTGTCTATCAGCAATGAGGTATATTGTCACCTGCTGACGCCATATATCGACCGTCTGAATGACATAAAAGAGATCGTATGGGAGGAAAACCGCATAAACGGCAGCGGCGACAGTATCATAAAGAAAGCCGCTCAGAAGATGGTTCAGAACGAGGCCCTTATCACCAACTGGGCACCTGCCCTGCTGAAAATGGCACTCGATGATCTGCTTTGGAAGGACAGCAACGACATTACGATCAAGAAACTGTGGGATTATCTATGCACATACTGTTATCTGCCGAGACTCGCAAATGTTGATGTGCTGTATGATGCGATACGGAAGGGTATGCCGTCGGGAGAGTATTTTGCACTTGCAGGAGCATATCAGGACGACAGATACATTGATCTTATCCTTGCAAAACCCGAATCCGTATTGAGCAATTCCGACCTGCTTGTAAAAGTGGATGTGGCAAAAGAGCAGATAGAACGCGAAAGCAAGCCTAAGCCACCCACAACTGCCCCTGGTGGAGGAGATTCTCCTTTCGGCAGGGATAATGGCGGTGATACCCCCCACATAGGAGATGACGGCGACTATCATGGCGGAGAAACTCCACCTCCCACTCCACCTGCACAGAAGAAAACACGGTTCTATATGTCCGCAACACTGGACAATACAAGAATAAACCGTGATGTACAGAACCTTGTGGATGAGGTGATAAGCCATATCTCCGCGCAGGGCGGCAGAGTTAAGATAACCCTCGATGTGGAAGCAGAATGCTCCGAAGGCTACACACAACCCACTATCAGAGCGGTAAATGAAAACTGCAAGACACTTCATGTAAAAACATTCGAGTTTGAAGACTGACTTATCAATACAGCCCATATCTCACACCGGGACATGGGCTGTTTTTTACATATAAAGCTTTAGATTGCGAAGAATCACTCTCTTACCACATCAGAATACTCTTTCAGCTCAAATTCATACTCATCGCACATAGCCTTAAAGGTCTTCATCTTTGCATAAGGGCTGGTTTCAGTTAAATTCTTCTTGAATGCTAAAAGCTCCTTTTTCCTTGCGCTGAAGCGGATATCATACTTTTTACGCTGCTCCGGTGTCATTTTACGGCGGTAGTTGCTGCATCGGGAGCTGAATTTAGCATAAACTTCGTAGAAAGGATTTGCCATCGCTTTTTTGCGGGATCTCACGTTGATTATAGTATGCTGTTTGCTCTTACACTCGGCATCCCCGCAGACCGTGGGATAACGGTTCTTTTTGCATACATACAGCTTTCCGCATATATCGCAGTTACGAACCATGAGATTTGCCTGTGATAATTGCTCGATATACAGGCTCATAAAGGCTGTAAAGGAATCCTCAGCTATATAGAAGGTCTGCCAGCCCTTTGCCTTGTGAGAGCGCACTATATGTATGATGGAATCGCATTCGTTCTGCTCTATCTGTTCCTTTATGCTCCAGTAGGACTTCTTTTTCTCATCTTCCTGCAGTAGTATAAACGGTCTAATCAGTTCATCATATTCCACAAGAAATTGTGCTGATAATCCATCC
>ODAI012022881.1_pt1 | contig 15079 bp, 11 predicted proteins | sample 1539321 | NCBI WGS metagenome assembly ODAI01 (sample SAMN02144231, study PRJEB22623) | gut metagenome | biome: sheep rumen | host: Ovis aries | place: New Zealand
GCTGCTGTTCTCGGTGTAAATATAATTGCCATCTTCTATGCATCTGATGGTATGTCTCTCCCCCTGGAAAATTGCAAAATCCAGAAGGAACAGAAGGTCCTCACCAATCGCCAGGCCTTCCTTAAAGCGGATGTCACCCTCCAGGATGCTCTCTCTCTCAAAGAGCTTGCCCCATACGTGGGTGTTGTGATCAAGCACCGAATTCTCTATGTACTGAAAACCGCTGAGCTTGGTGTTTCCGGCAAAAGACCTTGTCTCATCCACAAGGCTCGTCCCTTCATCCGCATACTTCATAAGTGTCTCAAGATATCCTGCCTTGACCTCATCATCGGAGTCAACAAAGGCCACAAACCTTCCGCCGGCTCTCTCAAGTCCCAGATTTCTTGCGTGGGAGACACCGTGATTACCTGTGTGCAATACCTTTACGCGTCCGTGCTCATCCTCTTTTTCAAGCTCGTCGCAGATTCCTGATGACCCGTCAGTAGAGCCGTCATCCACCATTATTACCTCAAGCTCACCCTTTTCGACAAATTTCTGATTTAAACAAGATAAGACACACCTCTTAAGTGTGTCTTTTGCCTGATAGACAGGAATTATTACACTGACTAATATCTCCCTGTTTTCTTCCATACTTCCCTCGAACTACTTTTTATACTTTAATACTCGGTCCAGTTCTCCCTCTCAACTCCCGATACGGAATTAAATCCGTAGTGCTCGGCATAGGCCAGGTTGAGCCAGTTGAGCGGATCCTCTGTTATATCCATGGAGTACGCAGCCGAATATCTGGTATCCCACAAAGGACGCAGCATCGGAGCAGTTACATCGGTAACGCCCTCCGCAGACATCTCTGTCAGGTATGCGTCACGTTCATCAAATTCGCGCTTAATCCTGGCAAGGTTTGCTCCCTCCTCAACATAGTTAAAGATAAGGAATACCCCGAGTATTGTGACAAGGCTTGTTGCCATAGCCTGAGCCAAAGCCTCCTCATAGCCCTTGTTGGAAATCCATGCAAAGCCTGATGCAACAGCTGTCATAAGGAACAGCCCTGCCCCGTAGTATGTGCGGAGCTGTGATTCAGGAACCATAATGAGCGCGTAACAGGTAGCAAGGAACAAAAATCCAAACAGCATCATTCCTCTTGTCTTGTCAATAAAATCCTCTCTGTTCCTGGTCCTGTAAGCAATGGTAATTGCTATTACTATAAATGCGAATATCAGGATCAGATACCCTTCCTTGATGTTAAGGGTTATCTTAAGGAATCTGGCCATCAGTGCAAGGAGCCCTGTATGTGCTTCCTCAGCTGCAGCTGCTCTGCTGAAGTTTCCGGGTGATGAGAGCATTATCACAAAACCAATCATGGTTCCGATAAGTCCCGTCACCATCCAGAGTCTGATACCTGCAAAGCTCTTTTTCTCCCTCCACTTTGCAAACATCATGATCAGGATAAAAAGTATCACTCCGCCGGAGGTATTCTCATTACACCAGCCTGCTGCCAGCCCGAAGAAGAACATGCCAATGATAAGCCCCGGGCTTCCGGCCTTCTCCTGTCTGACCAGTTTTCTGAACAGAGTGATAAATCCCATCACGATGCAGCCTGTAAACATATAGTTGCAGGCACCGTCCATCCAGAAAACGCTGTTGCCGATAGTCGGATCAAAGAGCCACAGCATCACTGCTATCGCTGCATAAAGCCTGATGTCATAAGCCTTCCTGTGATCCACGTTTAAATAGATCAGAATTGTGATCACTATAAACACAACCGCCGCAGCAACGTCATAAACCAGCTTGTTGTCAGCATACAGGAATATCCTGAGCAGTATATGAGCGATGCTTCTTCCGATGTGCTCAAGGTAGTGATAATACTCCTGTACAAACAGATCTGCAAAACTATCGGCCCTTGCCACCACATCTCCGTAGATAATGTCGTCGGACAGATAAGGTGTCAGGTACTCATATATGAAAACCATTATGAAATTTACAAGGACTGTCAGACCAAACAGTCGCTTTCTACGGCCTTCCGACATCTGATTCCCCTTTATCTTTAAAGTAGTAACCAAGGTAAACACCCGCGATCAGCAAAAAGAAATCACGGCCCAGATACCTTGTCACAAAAGTAGCCTCAACTATAGTATACACGGACAGCGCAAATATCAGTATCATTGTCCAGATATCGCCCTTTTTGTAGCTGACATAGATAACAGCCAGCAGGGCAATAACAAGAAGTGCCACCGGAATGATTCCGTACCAGTAAAAGAGCCTTACCCAGCCCATATCAAAGAACGAGTCAGCGCCCTTTGCAGAAAACAGGCTCCAGCGACTAAGGATGGCATCCCTGTTGGCTGCCCCATAGTAGATCTCACTGATCCTGTAGTTAAGAGCCGACTCAAGTTTCCAGAAATAATCCGGCTCCGGAAAAGCCCCGTCACCGTTGTAAATATGTCCGCTCCAGCCTGCTGCATATATGGCAAAGACAATGCAGAAGATCGGCGAAACCAGGATCTCCAGGGCATATATTATCCTGCTCTTTGAGAGCTTTGGAAGAAGCCTGAAAAAAATAGCAAGAGCCAGTGTTGCAATAAGTATGATCGCGCTGGTCCTGGACCTGGTCAAAAAAGTGGTGACAGCGCAGGCAACAGTTGCCACGATGTAGGGAAGCACTCCTGCCTTGCGGCCGTAGAGCCATATCCACATAAGCATCAGTACAAAGAGTGAGCTGAACAGTGTGTTGGGATGTCCAAAGCCAAACACATATCTGGTCTCGTTTTCTATGCCTCTTCCATAGTCGGCAACCAGCACCACATTGCCCATAATGCCCGCGCAGGACAAAAGAGCTATTGCCAAAAAGCCGGCCACGCACACATAAAACGTATACTTCATGGCACGCTTAAGATCCAAGTCCCTGGCAGCCATCAGAAAAGTGGTGACTCTTAGCATATCGTTTTTGCCGCTTATCCTGTAACTTACAAGTGCAACCGCCCAAAACAGGGCAATGGCGATCCACTCCTTCCGGTTGTGCTTCATGACAAGCACTGCCATGAAGGTCAGAAGAAACGTAAGCCTGAACACCAGGCCTTCATGAGAAAAAGAGAACTCGCTCTTTTCTACTATCATCAAGACCAGCTCTATGGTCAGTGCCAGATAAAACAGCACATCGACGGTTTTCTTTCGGTTTTCATCAGTAAATATCTTCATCTTACAGCTCTTTTTACAAAGGTCTTAATATCAAATATCAAAGCGTGGCGCATAAGACTACCAAGCGGGTTACTGCGCGTCATAAGGTCATGAACAAACACGGATTGATTCGGAGCCCAGTCCGGAAGATCCTGCGTTGCATACTTCTTATAAAAGTCATCCTGCATCAGCTCTTTTAACGCTTTTTTCTTGTTGCCAAGCCCGATGCCGGAATAGATAATGCTGCCTGCAAAAATGGCACAGGTCAGGGATTTTCTGGCACTTACCCACTTCTTAAAGGTATCGTTCCCTATCCTGTCCAGAAAATTATCCATTGCTGCCCATACGATTTTCTGGTTGTCCAAATATGCCGGATTATAGGTGGAAGTCATGCTGGGATTTCCAACACTGTACAGGTAGAGAGTTCTGTCCACAAAGGCTATGTTCTGAGCCCTGCTCAGATATTTCGTAGTCTGATAGAGATCCTCTCCGTTGTTTAAAAAGATGTCGCCCTCAACGGCAGCGATGCTTCTCTTTATGCACTTGGTCCACATGCTGTTCAGAGAATCATCGTGGCAGAATATCTTGTAAAAAGCTTCCTTCTCAGTGCCGCTGTAGACTTTGTTATCCTCATAGTCATAAGCGGGAATAGCCCGTCCCTCTCCTTTGCCCCCGTTACTCTTTGCTCTGAATATGATAAGGTCTACATCGCTCCAGCCATCAAGCGTCTGGGCAAGCCTCATACTCAGCTCCTTTATCGCGCTCTTCTCCAGCATATCATCGGCATCAAGAGACAATATCCACTCGCCTCTTGCCTCGCGAAAGCCGGCCTGTCTCGCTGCGAAAAGACCTATCTTTCCCCGGTGCAAGGTCCTTATAAATGGATACTTTTGGGCATAATCATCCGCGATGGCAGGAGTATTGTCTGACGATCCGTTCTCAACTATGATGACCTCCATAAGGTCTTTGGCAGGACCATAGAGGGTCTCCTGTTGAGAAAGGACAGAAGATAGGCACTTATCTATATACTTTTCTCCATTATGGACAGGAATAACGATAGAAAAAAGCATTGTCTCCCCTTAACCGAATACTTTATGAAATGCCTTTCTGAAAAAGCGTCCCACAGTCATATCCAACTTGTGGGTAAACTTCATGAAAGGTGTTATCTTCCCCAAAACAAAATGCTGATACTCATCAAGATGGTCCCTTAAGTACTGAGGATAGGAATCATCCACCTCAACTCTCTCAAAGTGAGCATCTCTTCCGAAAATGTCTCTGCCGAGAATAAGGTGATCCATGGTCTCTGCCAGGATCTCGCGCTCATTGTAGTTCTGATGAGCTGCGGCCTTGGTCTTGACGCCGATCCTCTTCATGGGGTTCTTCTCCCCGTAGCCACCCATGTATCCGAAATGCCAGCCGCCGTTTGCGACCCTTACACTCCTTGGATCTGTCACGGGTATGATATCGCGAAGCCTTACCATTCCTTCCTTCGGAATGTTGTCTATATTACAGATCTTGGTTCCGAGCCAGAGCCTCTTCTCTGCAGGGATCTCAGGAAACTCTCCCGTTATGGAAAGGAGCTTTCCGCTCTTTTCCTCGTTGTTGAGATACACGTAGAAGTTGCGCTGAGCAAGGTGATATACCTTGGTCTTGTCAAAGTTTTTAATGATCTGCTCAAGGGTCTCCGGACATGGGATCTCATCGGCATCACTGAAGATGATAACGTCATCGCTTGTGGCATCCTTGAGTCCCTGTATGAGCTTGTTCTTCTGGAAATAATCCCTCTCGTGGGTATCTGCTCCCTCAATTGGCGTGTCATCTACCACGATGTAGGTTATCTTGTTAAGATACTCCTTAAACAGATACTTGTATTTCTCAAAGACAAGTTCCTTGGGTTCACCGGAAAAAGTCACCGTGGACTCCTCAATGACAAACCTGTCAACATAAGGATCCATTATGCCGAGCCTTAGCTTTAATATGTCTACTTCGTTAAAGAACGGAAAACAATCGTATACCAATTAAAACTTCCTCCAGAAAAGAAATGGTCTGACAAAATTCTTAAATCTCTTATAGGGGCTTATAAACCTTGGATAGCCTGCATTCTCGCCTCTCCACTTGTGGAAGGCAAAGGGCTCGATCCCCTTGTTCTCGGGAAGAGCATGCTCTCTTGCAAAATGCACCGCCACCTCGATAGGTGCCCACTTAAGGCCTGCTGCCTCCATCTCGTTCTTGTGGTCACAGCATAGGAAAATATCCTCGTTGTACTGATCGTCCTGAACCTTGTGCCAGGGGATGTTATGGACTGATGGATAGTCAAGAAGTCTCTTTGACCTTATGGAAACACTGTTTCCTACGCGGCTGATATCGCCGTTTTTGTCCCTGTAAGCGTAGTCATTGGTTGGCAGTGGCCAGGGCGATCCTATGTAGTCATAGTCAAGAAACTCACCTCTCCAAAGCTCAGGATGTATTACAAATCCATCTGCGTGGACTACCAGACAAAAATCCGTATTTATATGGTCCTTGAGCTCATAGACCATCTTGTAATTAAAAGCATCAATACTGTCCAGCTTGCTTGTATGGCTGTAGCTTATGCTCTTCGGCAGATACCAGGGCTTTTTGTCTGTGACAAGCACAGCATCGCCGAACTCGATATCACGCATACTGTAGCACATTGCCCTTACAGTCTCATATACATTTACGCTGGTCATAGCTACCAGTGTGACTCCCGGCAGCTTTAATTTTTCTTTCTCAGACATATTTTCAGTGAATTACCGTTCTTCCCTCTAAACTTGTGGGTGCGATCTTGCCATCCTTGACCTCATAGATCACATCACACTTCTCTATCGTGTTAAGCCTGTGAGCGATAATGACCATGGTCTTGCGTCCGTGGAAGCTGTTGATGGCCTCCATGACTGCTGCCTCTGTCTCATTATCAAGGGCGCTTGTTGCCTCATCAAATACCAGGATCTCAGGGTTGTGATAAAGAGATCTTGCAATACCGATCCTCTGTCTCTGACCGCCGGAGAGTCTTACGCCTCTGTCGCCGACCTTGGTATCAAGACCCTCGGGAAGGCTCTTTACGAAGTCGGCAAGCTGAGCTTCCTCCATAACTTCCCATATCCTGTCGTCATCAATCTCCGCAGCATCGATACCAAAGGCGATGTTCTCCCTTATGGACTCGTCAACAAGATATATGGACTGCGGTATGTATCCGATCTGCGAAAGCCATGACTCATAGTTGCTGAAGATATTGCTGCCATCGCACAGGATTTCTCCTGACTGTGCATGCAAAAGACCCAAAAGAATATCAACTATAGTGGACTTACCTGCGCCGGAAGGCCCCATGATCCCCACGGACTGTCCTTTTTTGACGGTCATGTTTGCCTTGTCAAATATCTTTACATCAGAGTCGGGATAAGCAAATGTTATATCCTTAAGCTCTATCTCCTTCTCAAGATGAAGGGCAGGACCTGCTATGGCAGCACGTTCTGCGCGCATAGCCTTGTCGGTCTTCATGGAATCGGTGAGGTTCTCATATACAAAGTCAAGACTTGATTGATTATATGCGATGTTAGTGATGTAGGTGTTTATTCTGTTTGCAGAGGGCATGATCCTGGTGGCAGCCACACCGAAGGCTGTAAGCTGAGGAAGAAGTTCTGTCGCATCTCCGCCGTTTAAGATATAGATAAGGACATAGAGCATTACAACTGCCATGAACACGGTCTCGATCATAAGTCTCGGCAAGGTGTTCAGAACGATATATGTTCTGTCTATATCTGCACCTATCCTGCCCTGTTCATAGTAATTGCGGATAAAGAAATCCTGTCTGTTTAAAACCTTAACGTCCTTAAGTCCGTAGATAGCCTGAAGTCTCCACTTGGCGATCCTTGACTGGGTTGCCTGGTTGCGTCTTCCGATGGCATTGAGCCTTGGCTTTAAGATCTTGGTGCTTATAAAAGTAAGGAGCAGAAGTACCAAAATGATGAGCAGCGTCATCTGCCAGTTTACAAATAAAAGCACTACTCCCAGGAAGACTGAAACCACCATCTCTGTTGAAAGCGAAAGAAGTGAGAGCATAAGTGTAAAGGTCTTGGGAATATCCGAGTCGGTAATCCTGAAGACTGTCGGAATATCTGCCCCTAAGTAGTCCTCATAAGGCCTGTTGAGAAACTCTCTCATTACCCTGCTGATCATGTCGTTTCTGGCCCGGGAAATAAAGGTGTTCTGCCTGTAAACCAAAAAGAGCAGGTACGCATTCTTGACCACAAACATGACTATCAAAAGGATGAGCAGCATACATGCCAGCTTCAGATCGTCATTAAATCCCAGATCCTCAAGGAGCTGCTCAAGCCACGGGAACTTCGCGATCCCCTTATGAAGAGTCTTTGGTGAAAGAATAACAGAAACAACAGGAAGTATCATTGAAACACCCAGCGTTTCAAAAACACCTCCAATGAGTATAAGGACAGCCAGAATTGCGAGCTGTCCCTTTTGTCTTTTATCGAATATGTAATTTATCTTGGCAAATAAATTTACCTTTTTTGAATCGTTCATTATATAGCAACCTTTGTCATTCGCTCAGTATAGATGTCATCCATATTTTTGTTGTTGATCCACTTGGATGGAGCGATGACCATCTTTTCGGGTGAGTCGTTGAGCCATGCTGACCACCAGCTAAAAGAGCTGTTGGCTATGATGTGATGCTTGCACTTGCTCATAAGGAGCATGTCCGCAACATCGGTAAACTCACCTTCCTGTAATTCCACTGTAATAAATTTGGGTCCCTTGAAATGGTCCTTGCACCACTCTTTGTCATCGGTAAATATGAAGAACACTGCATTCGGGTGCTGTTTCCTTATCTTGCTGATAGCGTTCTTGTAGTATTTCTCGGAACACAGATTGTGTATCTTGATATGCTCCGCATCGATGTAATCGGTCCTGCGGACATGGATGCTGACTGATTCGCAGCACTCTATCTGCTGAAGAGTCGACCAGCTCACGGAATCGTGCATGATCTCCTGAGGGCGCTTTCCAAAGGCCTCCTGGATCTGCTCGATAACTTCCGGTGAAGAGAAATATTTCTCGGACTGCCAATAGCCTACAAGGTAGGCATTTTCAACCTCTAAAATCGATGGATCAAAGATTCCCTCCATCTCGTCTATTCTGAAGCTCTTGCGTCCTGTCAGCTTCCTTCTGATCCTGCTGAAGATGTCCATCTTGGAATCAGTAAGGGCAATGACTTCATCTCTTGAAGCCCTTTCGTACTCAATGCCAAAGCGGTCAAGTACGGGGACTCTTAGCTTGTCATTCACAAAGCCCGACACATCATCAATCTTTACTTCTTTTCCTCTATATTTAAGTTCTTTGTATAAGGCGTACTGGAACATCTGGTTTCCCAGTCCGCCCTTAAGCTGAATGATTATCATAGCTCCTCCGTGTAAACATACGCATGCTACGTTACATTATACCATAACTTAGCCACTGCTCAAACATGAGTATGTACCATATGAGAGGCTGGTATTTGCCGCCTTCACATGTAAAGTCATTCCAGATCTTATGCACCACCTTGGAATTTAAAAATCCTTCTCTCTTTAGCTTATCTTCCGCTATCAGATCCTCTGCCCAGCTTCTTAGTTCCGGCGTTTTGAGCCATTCGCCTATAGGGATTGAAAAGCCTTTCTTCGGCCTGTCCACCATCTCTTTCGGCACATGTCTGTAGAGAACATTTCTCAGGACCTGCTTGCCCTGGCCTGTAGTCTTGTCTCTTAGAAGCTCTATTGGAAGACTCCAGGCAAACTCAACCACATCCGGGTCAAGGAGCGGAATCCTGCTCTCAAGGGAAACTGCCATTCCCGATCTGTCCACCTTGACCAGTATATCGTCGGGGTGATACATCTTCATATCAAGAAGCATTATGTCGTGGCTGACTTCCGAGAGATAATCAGAGCCTGCAAGGGTCAACTTGTAGGGCAGACGAACATGGCTTTTTGCAACATCAAATGCAAGCGGAGTCAGCTCCGTCTGGGACTGTATCCTGTACAGATCTTCAGGGCTTCTTGCCTGCATCAGTCTTGCCTTATTAAGGAACACCTCATCTCTTTTTGCCTGCCTTGAATGAGCAAACATCTTGCCTGCCGGGGCTCTAAGCCCCGTCGGTATCGCCCTCATCTTATTCCATATCCTGTCAACGGAAGCATACGAATTATATCCGCAAAAGAGCTCGTCGCCTCCGTCACCTGACAGAGAAACCGTAACATGCTCCTTTGTCATCTTGCTCACCAGATAAGTCGGTATCTGGGATGAATCCGCAAAAGGCTCTCCGTATATGTGAGGGAGCTTTGGGATAACATCTTTTGCATCCTGCTCCGTTATGTAGAGTTCTGTGTGCTGCGTGCCAAGATGGGCTGCGATCTCTTTTGCTATCTCAGCCTCATTGAACCCCGGATCCGGCATACCTATGGTAAAGGTTCTTGCGTTTCCGCCGCATACCTGCTGCATCAGCGACACAACAGTACTCGAATCGATTCCCGCAGACAGAAAAGCTCCAACAGGAACATCGGATACAAGCTGACCTCTGATGGCCTCTTTTAAAAGACGCTCCAGCTCATCCGCCGCTTCCTCGGCTGACCCCTTAAACTTATCTCTCTGCCCCTTAAGAGCAACTTCACTGATATCGTAAAAGGTCTTAAATCTGTATGTTCCGCCTGATCTCTGGATCCCGGTCACTGCGCCGTTTTCATCATCTTCATGTATGGGTCTGAAATACGAAAAGGGTGCTGACACCGTAAGGATAGTGCCCGGTTCAAGTTTGTAGATATCCTGATATATCGTGTAGGGCGCGGGAATGTATCCATGACAGAAATAGAGGTTGAGCGCCTCCTCAAATATCTTGTTCTTAAAGCCTTCAATGGCCATTATTGCGGAAATCTCCGAAGCAAAAACAAAGCTTCCGTTTACAAAGCCGTAGTAGAGAGGCTTCTCACCGATTCTGTCCCTTGCAAGGCTGATCTCATGGGTCTCTCTGTCATAGACAGCAAGTCCGAACATGCCTTTGCAGAACTTTAAAGTCTCAGTAATTCCGAGATGTTCAATTGCCTCCAAAAGGATCTCGGTATCGGAGGTTCCTCTGAAGCTTGTGACATAACCCTTTTGCTTTAGAAGATTGGAGAGCTTGTCGGCGTTGTATATCTCGCCGTTGTAGACAATAACCGTCTTTCCGCTTTTTGACTCCATAGGCTGGGCTCCGTTTGCAGACAGATCCCTTATTGCCAGTCTCCTGTGGCCGAGCCATACTCCCTCACCGGGGCTGTTCCAGATATCTCCGGCATCGGGGCCCCTGTGATAAAGGCGCTCAGTCATGCGCCTTATATTCTTTTCACCGCTGTTGTTTTGTCCGCATAATCCTGCGATTCCGCACATATTCTTCCCCTTTAGTCGATCAGCGAATTGTAGTCGTAGTTCATAAGAAGGTCTTTTTCTGTATCACAGTACTCCTGAACGTTGTCGCGGGTAATCCTGTAGGGTGAGCTGTTCTGCCCGATCTCTGCCTCTGCGATCTTTTCGATTATCCAGGAGCTTACATCCGCATCGTAGTGGGCCTGATCCTTGTATCTGTCAAGGTCCGCCGTTATATCTGTCTCCATCGTAAAGCTGTAAACATGAATGTTGTCGCACTCAAGCATCATGTCGATAGCTTCTTTTTTGTACGAGAGCTCTTTTTCCAGATCCCCGTCTTCCTTAAGCCCGCCAAAGTACACCATGGAATAGGGCGGGAAGAAATAAAGGAACGTGGTCTCGGGGTGCTGCCTTGCAACGCTGAGGACATTGGACTCAATATTATCCCTAACCATGTCCATCTCCTGCTGCGTCACCTCATTTATCACGGCCGGCTCATCAAAATGATCCTGTCCCATCAGGGCCTGCTCTCTGCTGTAGGTACTCTGATCCGCTGTGTAGCTGTACTTATCAAAGCTTGTATATCCGCCCTGTTCCCCTCTTATATATCTCTTGATCATTGGTAGAGAATAGGTGAATATCGCATCTCTGTTTAAAAGATATTTTACATCATCAAAGGGATTTTTGTTGGTAAGGTACTCCGGATACTCCCCCATATCGAGCCTTAAGTCATCCTTGCCCCTTACAAGAAGAGTATAGTCAAGTCCTCTTAAGACGTACTTCGGAGTATGTCCGCTCTTATAAGAAACCCGGAGGTTTTCCTCAATCTCTTTATAGGTAGCGCCGGAAAAAGGCACCTTGATGGAGTTTGTACCAAAGGCGCTGTCAAACTCTGAAGCCGAGAAATTCTCAGTCATTGAGGTTCCCGTTATTATTGCATCGTAGTCGAAGTTTTTGGTTATACCGTCATTTTGATATCGCTGCTCTTCAAGAACGTAGTAAAAGTAAGGCCTTGGTTTTCTGTAATGGAAAAAAGGGTCTGTCCAGAAGACAAATCCTGCAATGGCAAAAAGGGATACCGCCAGCAATATTAAACATGAATAAAACCATTTTTTCCCGTTCATAATAAATCCCGTTTAGAAATTAAAGTAAAGGAAAGTTGATACCGAGCTCAGCGAAACGATACATGCGAGCAGTATCACCCATGTAAACACCAGTGAAAGAGCGTTGGTTTTGTACTTTCTCTCGTAGTTGTTGGGAAAGCACAGACAGAGGATGAGCGCCATAAAGGCAAAAACAGAAAATCCGCTCCAGTAAACAATGCTGTCAGTCGCAGGAAGCCCCAAAATATCGAATATGCGCCTGAAGAGAGGAAGCCTGAAGCCCTCTATGATATCCAGTCTCACTTCCCTTATGTCAAAGTGAAGTCTTCGAAGAAGAAGCAGCCACATGGTAACATTGTCGGATCTGAAAAGAAGCCATGCGACGTTAACAAAGGCAAAGGTTACGATCCACTGCACCGTCTTTATAAGGCCGCACAAAACCTTGCTCAGAGCGCCGCTACAGTTTTCTGCCCATCCGTATATCTTTTTGTAGATTCCGGAGGTTAACTTGTTAAAGCACTGAGCAAGTCCGTGCAAAATGCCCCACAGGATAAAGGTCCAGTTTGCTCCGTGCCAGATTCCGCTGACCAGAAATACTATCATGATGTTGAGGTAGGTTCTGGCCTTACCTTTTCTGTTGCCGCCAAGTGGAATATAGATGTAGGTAGTTAAAAACCTTGTGAGGGTCATGTGCCATCTCTTCCAGAAATCCGCAACGGAAAGAGCCTTGTAGGGCGAATTGAAGTTCATCGGAATATCCAGATTGAACATTGAGCCAAGTCCGGTTGCCATATCGCTGTAGCCGCTGAAGTCAAAGTATATCTGGAAGGTATAGGAGAGCATGACGATGATGATCTCCACCCTTGTAAGGGCGCCGTAGCCTATCTGTATGGCAGCTGCTTTCTGCAGGGCCACATCCACCGCAGTGCCGAAGACATCCGCAATAAGAATCTTCTTGCCAAGGCCTCTTGCAAACATCATTATGCCCTTTGAGAGATTGTCGTAACTGTATCTGTGTTTTGACTTATCCCGAAACTGTGGCACAAGTTCCCTGTGAAGTACGATGGGTCCTGCCACCAGCTGCGGGAAGAAGGTTACAAACAGAGCATATTCAAGGAACGAATAGCCCTTAGCCTCCCCTTTATATGCATCAACTATAAAGGATATCTGCTGGAAGGTAAAAAAGCTTATTCCAAGCGGAAGGGTGATGTTGCGAAGAACAAAATCCGTCTTGAATGCCGTATTTATGTTGGAAATAAAGAAATCGAAATACTTGAAATAAAAGATAAGTCCTATGTCAAAAACAAGCCCCAGAATAAGGAGAGCCCTGCGCCGGGAATCTGAAAGGCCGCTCTTTTGCATCAGCCTGTAGACGGCGTAATTGACAAGGATGCTGGCACAGATTATCGGAAGATAACCGATGTTAAAATATGCATAGAACCAAAGGCTCATAAGCAGGAGAAAGCCCTGCGCAAGCCTGTCTTTTTTAATATGATACAGCCCAAAATATCCCAGCAGAGTAATGGGCAGAAAACACAATATAAAAATATATGAATTAAATTGCACTGCTTCTCACACTGCCTTTCCGGGGACAATAGTTACTTTTTCATCACCTGCTCAAGGTAGTCCTTCCACTGAGCATTTATTATGTCAGGGTTGTAGATGTCTCTGACTTTTGCCGCATTATCAGAGAGCTCTTTGGAAAGCTCCCTGTCTGTGATGACTTTTCTTAATGCATCCGCAAGCTCTTTTACCATCTTATCATCAGAAGCCATAGGGATGAGAATTCCATTCTTACCGTTGTCGATAAGGTCTCTTGGCCCGCCGCAGGGGCAGTCCGTGGATATAGAAACCAGTCCCAGTGACATAGCTTCAATGAGGGCATTGGGATAACCCTCCTGCCTGGATGTCAGGACAAATATCTCAGAGCCTGAGATCAGATTCGGAACATCCGAAACACGCCCCTTAAAGAAAACTCTCTCAGGAGCCTGACTTTCAAACTCTTTTCTCTTTTCGCCGTCTCCGTATATGACTACGCTGTAGTCCGGAAACTCTTTTTCTATCTCTTTAAATGCCTTTATCAGAAGTATCTGATTCTTGTTATCATCAAGCCTTCCCACGGTCACGATCTCTTTTGCCCGGCTATCAAAGGGCACGATGTCGCGATTTATGAAATCCGGGTGGATGGAGTTGGGAAGGATCTTCTTTTTAACTCTGTCTCCAAAGTACTCAGCAGCTTCCGTGGTCTGCACCACAACGCCTGCTGCCTTTGGAAAGTAATATCTCATGGAAAGGTCAAGGCTTCTTGAGCCATACTCCCTTGAGGGGTTTGACCTCACTGATACGACAACGGGAATCCCAAGCCCGTTGGCGGTCTTTATTGCCATGATGTTGTTCTTGCCAAGGAATGACAGGATAACATCGGGCTTAAGCTCCTTCCAGGTGTCTCTGAGTATCTGCTCTCTCTTAAAGAAATTGCTGATCCTGCCCTTGCGGTCATTTATGGGAAGTGCGGTAAATACTCTGTCAATACCATCGCCTTTTTGGTCGATCCAAACCTTTACAGGCTTATCCTCAGGAGTCAGTACCTCTAACTCACTGCATCCGTCTGCGGGCGTGCGATGCCAGTTGCCCTCGGGCACATCGTACTCTTCATCTGCAAGGTAAGTTGTGACCAGAGTAACCTTATAGCCCTCACTATAGAAGTACCGGGCCAGATTACACATGACCCTCTCTGCACCGCCCTTTACAAGGGAGCCTATGTACATAGCTATATGCTTCATAAGTACCTCTCATACCACTGCTGGAAATTGAAAAAGCTCCAGACAAGACCTGAAAAATTAGCTCCGCTGCCGTGTCCTCCGTCTCCGGTTGACAGATAGTCTCTTACAAAGCCGGATACGTAAGAAGGATCAAAGACTCCCTGGTTTTTCAGGAAGTTCTCCTGACTGTATGTCATGAGCTTTTCTTTTAACGGTCCCCTGAGCCATGCATCAATCGGCACACTAAAGCCCTTCTTGGGGCGCTCAAGGAGATCTCTTGGAATATAGTCATAAGCGATATCCTTGAGGATATGCTTCTTGTCGCCGTTCATAAATTTAAATTTCTGAGGTATGGCAAAGCTGTACTCCATGACGGAAGTATCCATAATCGGACATCTGCACTCCAGGGAATACTTCATGGAAGCCCTGTCCATCTTAACAAGAATGTCTCCCGGAAGATAGGTATCCATATCAAGGAGCATCCTTCTGATCACCCAGTTATCTACGCCGTAGTCTGTCTCTACGGGATATTTACAGCTGTAGTCGCCCTTATTGGAGGGGGCAAAATCTCCCTCATAAACTCCCGTCATAAAGGCGTGCGCTGCCTTCAAATAGTTCTCAGATGCAAGCTGTGACTTGGTCCTGGGA
>ODAI013099757.1_pt1 | contig 15079 bp, 15 predicted proteins | sample 1539321 | NCBI WGS metagenome assembly ODAI01 (sample SAMN02144231, study PRJEB22623) | gut metagenome | biome: sheep rumen | host: Ovis aries | place: New Zealand
CATTCTATAGCGGACTCCATCTGCCTGAAAATCGATACCCCGGCAGGAGCCATCTTCCATACCGGCGACTTCAAGATCGACTATACGCCGGTGGACGGCAACAAGATCAACTTCGGCCGTCTGGCCCAGATCGGAAACGAAGGGGTACTGCTGATGATGGCAGACAGCACCAACGTCATGCGGCAGGGGTACACCCGGTCGGAGATGAAGGTAGGGGAGACCCTGGACATCATCTTCCGCAGCGCCAAGAGCAGGATCATCATCGCCACATTCTCATCGAATGTGCACCGGATCCAGAGGATCATCGATATCGCCCTCCAGTGCAAGAGGAAGGTTGCCATCTCCGGACGGAGCATGGTCAACGTGTTCGAGCTGGCCAAGGAGCTGGGCTATATCCGGATCCCGGACCACATGCTGGTGGACCTGAACCGGACCAGGAACATCCCCGACGACCAGCTGGTCATCATCACCACCGGAAGCCAGGGCGAGCCCATGTCGGCTCTGGCCCGGATGGCCTCCATGGAGCATAAGACCATCCACATCAAGAAGGGGGACATGGTCATCCTGTCCTCAACGCCGGTACCCGGAAACGAGCTGACCGTATCCAACGTCGTCGATCAGCTGATCGAGAAGGGGGCGGAGGTCATCTATTCCGACATCGCGGAGACTCATGTATCGGGCCACGCCTGCCGGGAGGAGCTGAAGCTGATGCACTCCCTGATCCGGCCTAAATTCTTCATGCCGGTCCACGGGGAATACCGCTTCCTGCAGAAGCACGCCCAGCTGGCGGAATATCTGGGCATGGACCCGGACAACATCTTCCTGCTGGAGAACGGCGACGCCCTGTCCGTTTCGGCGGACAGCGCCAAAAAGACGGCCAAGGCAGTCCAGGCCGGACCGGTCATGGTCGACGGCCTTGGAGTCGGCGATGTAGGCAATATCGTCCTGCGGGACCGCCGCCTGCTCTCCGAGTCGGGACTGGTCATCCTGGTGGCGGCCATCGACAGCAATGAACAGAGGCTGGTCGCGGGTCCGGACATCATCACCCGGGGATTCGTCTATGCCCGGGAAAACGAGGACCTGATCGACAAGGCCTGCAGCATCGCTGAGGATTCCATCGTATCCTGTCTGGACAGGAACATGACCGACTGGAACGCCATCAAGACCAAGGTCCGTGAAGAAGTAAGAAAATACATATACCAGAAAACAAAGCGCACGCCGATCATACTTCCCATTTTCCAGGAAGTATAGGGAAAGGAGCATGAGATGAACGTATACGATCAGGCCCATCAGCTGGCCAGAGCCATCCGTGAGTCCGAGGAATTCAAGCAGTTCGACTCCACCAAGAAACAGATCGAGGCAAATCCGGATCTGGACAAGGCCATCAAGGATTTCATGAGCAAGCAGCTGGAGCTGCAGACCATGCAGATGATGGGGCAGGCCGTCGATGAAGAAGCCTTCCAGCAGCTGCAGCAGCTGAGCGTAGTCCTGATGCAGGACCCCCTGGCTGCCAACTATCTGCAGTGCCAGATGCGGTTCACCATGATGATGTCCGACGTCTACAAGATCGTCGGAGAGGTGTCCGATTTCGGACTGGACGGTCCCTTCAAGATGGGCTAACAGAGTAATTGACTAATACGACATTGTTTTGGTATAATCGTTACGTTAATGATATCGAAAAAGAGAAAGGCGAGATACTATGATTTATGCAGGTGATTTCAGAAAAGGCATTACATTTGAAATAGATGGCGATCCCCATGTGGTTCTGGATTTCCAGCACGTGAAGCCGGGCAAGGGAGCTGCTTTCGTCAGAACCAAGCACAAGAACATCCTGACCGGAGCCATCAAGGAAGAGTCCTTCAACCCGGACGCCAAGTTCCCGAAGGCTCACATCGAGACCAAGACCATGCAGTATCTGTACAACGACGGAGAGCTGTACTACTTCATGGATCCTGAGACTTTCGATCAGATCCCCCTGGCATATGATCAGGTAGAAGAAGCCATCAAATATCTGAGAGAGAACGACGAAGCGACCATCAAGTTCTATCAGGGCAACGCCTTCCAGGTAGACGCCCCCAACTTCGTTGACCTGATGGTCACAGAGACAGAACCAGGCGTCAAGGGCGATACAGCCACCAACGTCACCAAGGCCGCTACCGTGGAAACGGGCGCGGTGGTCCAGGTCCCGATCTTCATCGAAGAAGGGGAGCGGATCCAGATCGATACAAGGTCCGGCGAATACCTGGGCAGATCTAAATAGTGATTCCGAAAAAGGAACGATCTGTCGTTCCTTTTTCTTATAGGTTATTTTCGCGTAAGAGGTGATTTATGTCCGAAACTGGTGCTGCTAAGAAAAAAGGATCGAAGCTCAAATGGATCGCGATCATCATCGTTGTGATCGTCGCCGCCTTTTCCGGCGGGATCCTGTATTACCTGAACGGTCTGGGCGCTCCGGACCCGTCCAATACCGATGAGATCACAGTGGAGATCCCCTCCGGAAGCGGAGCCTCCTATATCGTGGACCTGCTGGATGAACAGGGCCTGGTCAAGAACCGGACCGCCGCCAAGATCAAGGCCAAGATCGGCGGATACGACTCCCTGCAGGCCAATACCTACCTGCTGAACAAGTCCATGACCTTCCCTGAGATCATGGAGGTCATCAACACCGGCAACTTCGACTATCTGCTCAAGGAGTCCATCAAGGTGGCCGACGGGGCCCGTCTGGAGCAGGTGGCCAACGATATCTCGGAGCAGTTGGGCTACTCTCCCAAGGAGATCATGAACAAGTGGTGCGATCCGGAGTATCTGAAGGAGCTGATCGACAAGTACTGGTTCCTGACCGATGAGATCCTGGACGACAAGGTCATGTATCCTCTGGAAGGATACCTTTACGCGGATACTTATTATCTGACATCCGACGATGTCACCATCGAAAGCTTCACCGAAATGTGCCTTGACCAGATGGACGAGGCCCTGACCGAGAGGAAGGCTCAGATCGAAGCCAGCGGCTTCACCGTCCATGAATTCCTGACCATGACATCCATCGTCACCAAGGAGGCGACGGCCGATGATCAGGCGGGAGTGGCCGGCGTATTCATGAACCGGCTGGAGGAGGGCATGTCCCTTGGCAGCGACGTTACCGTATGCTACATCTTCCAGGAGGACAGGGTAGACCTCAAGGTCAGCCAGCTTTCCAGCGACAGCCCCTATAACACCAGGAAGGTGGCGGGACTTCCGCCGGGGCCCATCTGTCAGGTGATCTCCGACGCTATGGATTCGGTGATCAATTACGAAGACAACGACTATCTCTTCTTCTTCGCGGGACCGGACGGAACGGTCTACTATGCCAAGACAGAAGCGGAGCACGAGAAAAACATCAGTGAACACCCATGGAGCGAGGAGGATCTGGCTCAGTAAATGGACAGTGACAATATAGTAAGCGAACTAATATCTTCTTATGTGGATGCCTTTTATCAGGAGCCGGACCAGTCCCTGATGGAACTGAGGTCCTTCGCGGAGGAACATCATGTGCCCATCATCCAGAAGGACACGGAAGAGCTCCTGCGCATCCTGGTCGCCCTGCAGAAGCCGGCGCGGATCCTGGAGATCGGGACTGCGATCGGCTATTCGGCGTGCTTTTTCGCGGAATGCTGCAAGGCGGACATACTCAGCATCGAACGGGACGAGTCTCTCTACCGGACGGCGTGCTCCAACATCCGTCAGCTGGGCCACAGCGGCCAGATCTTCGTGATCAACGGCAACGCCCAGGACGTCCTGGAGGAAATGAACGATTCGGAATTCAGGGCCTCGGAAGAGGGCTTCGACTTCGTCTTCATCGACGCCGCCAAGAGCCATTACCGTGAATTCTGGGACCTGTGCCTGCCCCTGGTCAGCGAGGACGCCCTCATCGTCTGCGACAATGTCCTGATGAGGGGACTTACGGCCATCGCTCCCGAGGAGGCGGCCCATAAGCACCGGACCAGCATCCGCAATATGCGCGACTTTCTTCAGTTTCTCAAGGAGCTTCCCTACGCGGACACCTGCATCCTGACCGTTGGGGACGGGGTCTCCATCAGCCGGATCGACAGGGAAACCTATCAGGAGTTTATCAGATCATGAAGCATATGGAATTACTGGCGCCGGCAGGCGATCCGGAAAAACTGAAGATAGCCATCCGCTACGGGGCTGACGCCGTTTATTTCGGCGGCAAGGAATTCAGCCTCAGGGCGGGAGCAGGGGGATTCACCACCGAGGAGATCCGGGAGTGCACGGCCTACGCCCACGAGCGGGGGGTCCGCTGCCACATGACCCTCAACATCTACGCCCACAACGAGGACCTGCAGCCTTTGCAGGAATACCTGGAGACCATTTCGGATATACCCATCGACGCCTTTATCGTGTCGGATCCGGCGGTCATCCAGCTTTTGCGGGAGCATTTCCCGGAGGCTGAGCTCCACCTGTCGACCCAGGCCAACACGACCAACTATCTGTCGGCCCGGTTCTGGTACGACATGGGGATCCGCAGACTGGTCCTGGCAAGAGAGCTTTCCCTGGAGGAGATCGGCCAGATCCGCCGGCAGATCCCGGAGGACATGGAACTGGAGGCCTTCGCCCACGGAGCTATGTGCATCTCCTATTCAGGCCGCTGCCTTCTGAGCAATTTCATGACCGGCCGGGACGCCAACCGGGGAGCATGCGCCCATCCCTGCCGCTACAAGTACAGGCTGGAGGAGGAGAAGAGGCCGGGCGAGTACTGGCCGGTGGAGGAAGATGACCGGGGGACCTACATCTTCAACTCCAACGACCTCTGCATGCTGGACCATATCGGAGATCTTGCAAAGGCTGGAGTGACCTCCCTTAAGATCGAGGGGCGGATGAAGAGCATCTTCTATATCGCCCACGTGATCGGGGCCTACCGGAGGGCCATCGACGCCTATGAGGCGGGGCAGGATTTCGATCCGGCCTGGATGGAAGAGATGATGAAGGCAAGCCACCGGAATTTCACCACCGGTTTCTACTATCATCAGCCGGGGGCGGAGGATCAGAACTATTCCTCCAGCGCCTATTCCAGGGACTACGCCTTCGTGGGCCTGGTCAGAAGCTATGATCCGGAAAGCGGACTGGCTGTGGTGGAGCAGAGGAACAAGATGGTCCTGGGCGATGAGATCGAGGTCTTCGGCCCCGGAAATGCCGGCTTCAGCCAGAAGATCAGCGAGATGTATGATGAGGAGGGGGAGGCTATCGAAGCTGCCCCTCATCCCCAGCAGATCCTGAAGATGAAGATGGACCATCCTGTGGATACCGACTGGATCCTACGCAGGAGACAGGACTGAATATAAGTGTTTGATATACAAAACAAAAGGAGTATTTCATGGAATCCGATATCGTGCCTATATGGAGTATAATCTGTTTCATCCTGATCATCGCGGCCAACGCTTATGTGGTCGCGGCGGAGAGAGCCCTCTCCGCGGTCAATAAAGTCCATATCCGGTCACTTGCCGAAGAGGGGAACACCCGGGCGGAAGATCTGGAAAAGATCATCGATGATCCGGGGACCTATATGCCGGCCATGCGGGCGGCCAGCGTCCTGCTGGCCCTGTGCGCAGCCGCCTTTTCGGTGCTTTTCTTCCTGCGGCCCATTGAAAGAGGTCTGGTGTACGCGGGCATGCCCCGGGGAGACATGCTGGGCGTAGTCGCCCTTGCCATCCTGATCCTTCTTCTGGCCCTGGTCATGTGCGCCTTCACTGAGCTTCTGCCCAGGCGGCTGGCTGTCCTTCATCCCGACGGGATCGCTATGTTCAGCGCCGGTTTCTGCCATTTTCTCATCGGGATCATGAAACCCATGACCGCCATCTCCTCAGGGATCGTCTTTCTCTTCCTCAAGCTTTTCCGGCAGAGGATCGAATACGATTACAATGAATACTCAGAAGAAGACATCGTCTCCATGCTGGAGGCGGGACAGGAAAAAGGAGAACTGAAGGAAGAGGGCAAGAAGATGATCACCGGAGTCTTCGCCTTCGACGACCTGCTGGCCTACGAGGTCATGACTCCCCGTACCGATGTCTTCGCCATCGACATCAACGATCCTTCCGAGGAATATATCGATGAGCTGATGGAGCTGCGCTTCTCCCGGATCCCGGTCTATGAGGACGACAGCGACAACATCATCGGCATCCTCTATATCAAGGACTATCTGATCCAGGCCAGGGAATCCGGCTTTGACAATGTGGATATCCGGTCCATTCTCCGGACCCCGTATTTCGTTCCGGAGACCAAGAACATCGACTCCCTGTTCGTGGAGCTGCAGAAGACCAAGCAGCACATCGCCATCCTGATCGACGAATACGGCGGCTTCTCCGGCATCGTGACCATGGAGGACATCATCGAAGAGGTCATGGGCGACATCGACGATGAGTACGATGAGGATGAGCCGGAGATCAAGCAGATCCGGTCCGACACATGGCAGCTGGACGGCAGCATGGATCTGGATGATATCGATGAGGAACTGGGCATCGATCTGGAGTCGGAGAGCAGCGAGACCATCGGAGGTTTCCTGATCGACATCCTGGGCGAGATCCCCGATGACGATGACCTGAACCAGCCCATCAGCTATGAGAATTATGTGTTCACGATCCTGTCGGTCAAGGACCGCCGGATCGAGAGCATCACGCTCAAGATCCTGCCAAAGGAGATTATCGAGGAGGCAGAGAAGGACAAGGAATGACGGGCCATGGCCGGTCCGGCCGGACCCCAGGCACCGATTGCCTACAGACGGTTTTCTGTGGTATAATAGCGCTGTCCTGTTAGTTAAATGCGGGACGGGAAGAATAAGCATCAGAGTGAAATGACAGGAGGAGGCTTGGCCTTCCTTCCGGAGATAAATGAATGAGTGATAAATATGTGTTTTCGGACGAGGTGGTCGCGGTCTGCGCAGTCAACGCGACGCTGAAGACCGAAGGTGTTTTCGGTATGGCCGGCGGCATGTACGACGCTCTCTCCAGGAACCTTCTGGGAAGAGAGAGCGTAGCCAAGGGCACCAAGGTCAGCCGCAGCGGCGAGGAGACAGCGGTAGATGTTTCCGTCATCGTCGATTACGGCTGCAACATTCCTTCCGTTGCCTGGGAGATCCAGGAGAACGTGAAGAATGAACTGAAGGATATGGTGGAGATCGATGTTTCCGCAGTGAACATCCACGTGCAGGGGGTCGGTCTTTCATCGGACAAAGAGAGGGATCCTGACGGCGAAAAAGGAGCCGGACAGGATCAGACTATCGTCGAGGTGCAGGAGGATTCAGCAGATGACGAGAAATGATGCAAGAGAGATAATGATGCAGATCCTGTACGAAATGGAAGCCGCAGGAGAAATGAACGAAGAGACAGCGCGCCGGCTGGCCGGTGAACGCCTGGCGGGAAATCACGTTGAGCGGGGACAGTCTCTTCTCACCGACATCGTCAGAAACATCCATCAGATCGATGACAGCATCAACGGATGCAGCACGCGATGGAAGACCACACGTATGCCTAAAGTCGATCTGGCAGTCATGCGGCTTGCGATTGGCGAAATGACTTATGCGGAGGATATTCCCGATGCGGTTGCCATCAATGAAGCCATCAATCTGGGCAAAAAGTACAGCACAGGAGAATCATCAAAATTCATCCACGGTGTCCTCGGAGCTTTTGCCAGAAGAAACGATGCATGAACCTGAATACATCCTGGGCATAGACACGAGCAATTATAAAACATCGCTCGCTGTGCTGAGCCCGGATCATATCGTATGCGACATCAGGAAGTTCCTGGATGTCAAGCAGGGAGAACGGGGCCTCAGACAATCTGATGCTCTGTTTCAGCATGTGAAGAATCTTCCGGACCTCTTCGAAAGGGCCCGGGAGGAATTCTCGGGAGAGGGAGACCTGCGGGAGGAGATCCGCGGCATCGCCTTTTCCTCCAAGCCCCGGCCCCAGGAAGGCTCCTATATGCCATGTTTCCTGGCGGGGGAAAGCTTCGCCCGGTCCCTGGCCGCCGTCCTGGATGTGCCGGTGATCGGCTTCTCCCATCAGGAGGGCCACATCCAGGCCATCAAATCCTATACGGAGATGTCCAGCATGGACGAGTTCCTGGCCTGCCATTTTTCCGGCGGGACCTGCGAAGTGCTTAAGATCAGGAACAGAGAATACGATCCCTATAATCTTATCCGGGGAGACCGCTTCCAGTGGATCCACGGAGAGGGTGCCTTCTACGATGTGCAGATCATCGGAGGATCCAAGGACATTTCCTTCGGTCAGGTCCTTGACCGGGCCGGAGTGGCCATGGGATTCGCCTTCCCGTCAGGGGCCAAAATGGATGAGATCGCCATGAAGACAAAGAAGGCGACCAACATGCTGACTCCCATCAGAGTAGAAGGGGGACAGATCAACCTGTCGGGGATCGATACCCAGATCAAGAACAAGCTGTCCAGACTTTCCCTGACCAAGTCCATCGTCAACGTGGACCAGCAGGTGAGGGACGAACTGATCCGGGAGATCTTCGTCCGGATCAGCGACTGTCTGGTGGAGCTGCTCCGGCAGGCGGCCAAACGAAGCGGCCTGAAGGACATCATCATGTCCGGCGGAGTATCCTCCAGCAGATTTATCCGGTCCTATGTCAGCGACCGGCTGGAAGAAGAGGATATCATCGTCTTTTTTGACGACAACGAGAATGACCTGGCCACCGACAACGCGGTAGGCACAGCTCTTCTTGGAGGGAAACTGCTATGGGATTGAACCCGATCCGGGTAGGACAACTGAATCAGTACATCGGACGGGTCCTGAAGAATGATCCCCTGCTTTCGGACGTGTCGGTGGTCGGCGAGATCTCCAACCTGAGATTCCACAGTTCCGGGCACCTCTACTTCTCTCTGAAGGACGAGACTTCCCGGATCGACTGTTTCCTGCCGGCAAGGACAGCTCCTCAGATCAGCTGTCCTCTGGATGAAGGACTGGAAGTCATCGCCTCCGGCTACATCTCGGTATACGAGAGAGGTGGGCGGTACTCCCTGAACATCACTGACCTTGAGGCCGCCGGCATGGGCCAGCTGGCCATCCGCTTCGAGCAGCTGAAGGCAAGGCTGGAGAAGGAGGGACTCTTCGATCCGGCCCATAAGAAAGCCATACCGGCCTTCCCGTCCAGGGTGGCGGTCGTCACCTCGCCGACGGGAGCAGCGGTCCGGGATATACAGAAGATCATCCGGAGCAAGAACGACTATGTGAGCATACTGATCGTTCCCGTCCTGGTCCAGGGGCCCTCAGCGGCCGCCGACATCGCATCAGCCATTGATGAAGTGAATGAGCGGTGTCCGGACGTGGACGTGATCATCACCGGAAGAGGAGGAGGAAGCGCCGAGGAGCTGTGGGCCTTTAACGAGGAGATCGTGGCCCGGAGCATCTACGCTTCGAAGATCCCGGTGATCTCCGCGGTAGGCCATGAGACGGACTTCACCATCTCTGATTTCGTGGCGGACCTTCGGGCGGAGACGCCGACCGCGGCAGCGGACAAAGCGGTGCCCGATACGGGCGAGCTTCGCCAGAACCTGCTCTACTACAGAGAGGAGATGACCAGGGCCCTCCAGCACAGGGTCGAGATCGGACGGCAGAGGCTGTCCGCCCTGGATCCGGCAGCCTTTGCATCCGGGATACGGGGGAGGATCGAATATGATCAGATGTACGCCGACCGGCTGGCGGAGGCCATGGCCGAGAGGAGGGAGCAGAGGATACGGGACTGTTCCCACAGGATCGAGATCCTGAGAAGCGCCATAGAATCAGCCAATCCCTACGATATCCTCAGGCGGGGATATTCGGTAGTGACCGGAGAAGACGGTCAGATCCTGAGGTCGGCAGCAGAGCTGAGCCCGGGACAGGAGATCAGGGTCCGGATGGCGGAGGGAAGCGCCAGGGCACAGGTCACTGGGATCGATGAGGAGGATAGAAGATGACCAAGAGCAAAGTTTCGTTTGAAGAATCGCTGAAACAGCTGGAAGCTGCTTCCGAGAAACTGAAGAGACAGGACGTACCGCTTGAAGAAGCGATCAAAAGTTATAAAGAAGGTCTGAAGTATTACGAGCAGTGCCGGAAGATCCTGGACGAAGCGTCAGCCCAGATCGAAACGCTGACCAGAGAATAGGATCCTGTTTGTTGAAATGGGGGGATTTACGATGAACGATTATACTTTTGATGACTACAAACAGATCGTTGAAGAGCATCTGACGGATTTTCTGCCGGATATCGATCACAAGAGCATTAGCCTGTTTGAATCCATGAAATACAGCCTGATGGCCGGAGGCAAGCGGATACGGCCGGTCCTCCTGCTGGCGGCCTGCGATTTCTGCGGGGGCAAGATCGAGGAAGCCATTCCTTACGCCTGCGCCATCGAGTACATCCATACCTATACGCTGATCCACGACGATCTGCCCTGCATGGACAACGACGATCTTCGCCGGGGAGTGCCGACCAACCACAAAGTCTACGGGGACGCGGTGGCGACCCTGGCGGGAGACGGACTGCAGTCGGCGGCTTACGAGGCCATGCAGAGGGACATGCTCCTTTATCTGGACGATCCGGCAGCCCTCAAGAAGAGGATCCGGGCGGCTTATGAGATCACCAAAGGCTGTGGATGCCGGGGAGTAGTCGCCGGCCAGATCGCCGACATGGAGGCGGAAGACAAGAACTGTTCGCCGGAGATGCTGGACTTCATCCACCTGAACAAGACGGCCGCCATGATCGTTGCCGCCATCCGGGCGGGAGCGGCCCTGGGAAAGCCCGATCCGAAGATGCTGGAGAATCTGACCATCTACGCGGAGAACCTGGGTCTGGCCTTCCAGATCTGTGATGACATCCTGGATGTGGTCGGCAACGCGGAGGAGATGGGCAAGAAGACCGGCATGGACCAGGAAAAAAAGAAGTCCACCTATCCGTCCATCTACGGCCTGGAGAAATCACGGCAGCGGCTGACCGACCTGACCGATACGGCAGTGGACGCCCTGAGCAGCTATTACGATAACGCGGAAGTCTTCAATAAGCTGGCAAGACAGCTGGAGACCCGGGGGAAATAGATATGAGCAAATACCTGAAGAAACACGACTTTCCTTCCGATCTGAAAAACATGAGCTATGACGAACTGGAACTCCTGTCCTATGAGATCCGGGATTTTCTGGTGGAATCCGTTTCGAAGACCGGAGGACATCTGGCCTCCAGCCTGGGGGTAGTGGAGCTTTCCATCGCCCTGCACCGGGTCTTCGATTCTCCCAAGGACAAGCTGATCTGGGATGTGGGCCACCAGTCCTACGTCCATAAGATCCTGACCGGACGGATGGATGGGTTCGACCACCTGCGGCAGATGGGAGGGATGAGCGGATTCCCCAAGCGGTGCGAAAGCGACCACGATGTCTTCGATACCGGTCATAGCAGCACCTCGGTCAGCCTTGGCCTTGGCCTTGCGGCCGCCAGGGATCTGGCAGGGGAGGACTACCGGGTGGTGTCAGTGATCGGAGACGGGGCCCTTACCGGAGGACTCTGCTTTGAAGCCTTCAACCACGCCGGCCACCTGGAGACAGACATGATCGTCGTCCTCAACGACAACGGCATGTCCATCTCGCCCAACATCGGAGGCCTTTCCAATCACCTGGTCAAGCTGAGCGGAACGGCGGGCTATTCTGCCGTTAAGAACCGGATCAAGACCGGAATGTCCAAGGTCCCGGTCATCGGCGATGAGATCGTCACCGGGATCCAGCACGCCAAGGAAAAGATCAAGTATTCCGTCCTGGAAGACGGTGTCATCTTCGAGGAACTGGGATTCAAATACATCGGACCGGTGGACGGGCACAACATCAAGGAGCTGTGCGAAGTCCTCCAGAACGCCACCAGGATCGGCGGCCCGGTCCTGATCCATACACTGACGACCAAGGGCAAGGGCTATTCCCCGGCCGAAAAGGATCCGGGCAGGTTCCACGGCACCGGTCCCTTCGATATCTCGACCGGCAAGGCCCTGAAGAAGGGGGCAGGACCCTCCTGGTCCGCCGTATTCGGCGACAAGCTGATGCGGATGGCCTTCCAGGACCAGAAGATCACCGCGGTCAGCGCGGCCATGATCGAAGGAACGGGCCTTGAGATGTTCAGCCGGACATTCCCCAGAAGGATCTTCGACGTGGGCATAGCCGAGGAGCACGCCGTGACCTTCAGCGCAGGCCTTGCAAAGGCTGGGATGAAGCCCTTCGTGGCCATCTATTCCACCTTCCTGCAGAGGGCCTACGACCAGATCATGGAGGACGTCTGCCTGCAGGAGCTTCCGGTGGTCTTCTGCCTTGACCGGGCGGGAGCAGTGGGAGCAGACGGAGAGACCCATCACGGGATCTTCGATATCTCCTATCTGCGGACCATGCCGGGCATGACCATCCTGGCCCCGGCGACGGCTAAGCAGCTGGAGCAGATGATGGAATGGGCTGCTCAGAGCGAGGGACCCTGCGCCATCCGCTATCCCAGAGGGGAAGCGCCTCAGGAGCCTGAACTTCCTGATTTCCAGGCCGGGAAGGCCCAGAGGATCAGGGAAGGAAAAGACGTTGAGATCTGGGCCTGCGGGTCCATGCTCCCTCAGGCGGTCAAAGCAGCGGAGCATCTTGAGAAGGAAGGGATCATGGCCGGAGTGGTCAACATGGCCTCCGTCCAGCCTTTGGATGAGGAGGAACTTGCAAGATCCGCTGCGGAGCATGACATGATCGTTACGGTAGAAGACAACATCATCACCGGAGGGATCGGGGAGCACATCTGCCGGCTGCTCTCGGAGAAGGATGTCCGCGTGGTCAATCTGGGCTGGCCGGACCGCTTCATTCCCCACGGCAGCCAGGAGGAACTCTATGAGGCTTTCGGACTGGACGGAGCATCGATCGCGGCAAGGATCGCGGAAGAAAGGAACGAAGACAGGAAGTGAAAGACAGACTGGATATTGTAGCTGCCCGGCGGGGGCTCTTCGAATCGCGGGAAAAGGCAAAGACGTCGATCATGGCCGGCCTGGTCATGGTGGACGGGCAGAGGGTCGATAAGCCGGGGACCAAGGTCGACGAAGAGGCCGACATCACCATCATTCAGGCGGCCTGCCCCTACGTGAGCCGGGGAGGGCTCAAGCTGGAGAAGGCCATGGAGTGTTTCGGCCTGGACCTGAACGGGGCAAAGGCTGTGGATATCGGCGCTTCCACCGGCGGATTCACCGACTGCATGCTGAAGAACGGGGCCAGCCACGTGACCTGCATCGATGTGGGCTACGGCCAGCTGGACTGGAAGCTGCGAAACGATCCCCGGGTGACCAATATGGAGAAGACCAACGTCCGTTATCTGGACGTGGAGGCCGTCGGCACCGACCACGACTTCATTTCCATCGATGTATCCTTCATTTCTCTGAAGCTGGTCCTGCCTGTGGCGGCACAGCTTTTGGGCGAAGAGGGGAAGATCGTTGCCCTGGTCAAGCCCCAGTTCGAGGCCGGAAGGGACCAGGTGGGAAAGAAGGGGATCGTCCGTGATCCGGCGGTCCATCGCCAGGTCATCTCCCAGGTGATCGGCTACGGAAAAGAGTGCGGACTGAGCCCTGCGGGCCTTGATTATTCCCCCGTGACAGGAACCAAAGGAAATATTGAATATCTACTTTTCATGACCAAGAAACTGTGCGATAATACAGTGGGCGAGGAGGACGTTTCGCAGGTAGTGGAACGGTCTCACCGCGAGTTGAAATGACAGGTTTGCCTGTGTGCTTTTTATATCATTGAGGATTTGATTGGAGGACAATGACAATGGAAGTATCTAAGAGAGTTGGCGCAATGCAGTTTTCACCCATCCGCCGCTTCAACACCTACGCGTTCGAAGCTGAGGCTGAGGGCAAGAAGGTCTACAGACTGAACATCGGTCAGCCGGACGTTGAGACACCGGAGTGCTTCATGGAAGCCATCCGCGGTTTTGACAAGAAGGTCATCGCTTACGCGGAGTCCGGCGGAGTAACGGATCTGGTCGACGCCATCATCGATTACAATAAACAGTATGACATGGAATTCGAAAGAGGGGACATCCTGATCACCAACGGCGGTTCGGAAGCCCTGACCATGATCTTCACCGCTCTGCTCAACCCCGGCGAAGAAGCCGTGATCGCAGAGCCTTTCTACACCAACTACAACACATTCTGCAACCAGGTCAACGGCAAGCTGGTGCCCATCACCACAAAGGCTGAAGACGGATACGCATGGGCAGACCGCGAGTTGATCGAAGCTTCCATTACACCCAACACCAAGGCGATCTGCTGCATCAGCCCGGGCAACCCGACCGGCCGTGTCCTGACCCTGGACGAGATGAAGCTGATCGGCGAGATCGCTAAGGAGCACGATCTGTGGATCATCTCCGATGAGGTCTACAGAGAGTTCGCTTACGACGGCAGAGAGGTCACATCCTTCGGTATGCTGGATGATATCGCGGACAGAGTAGTCATCGTCGACTCCGTTTCCAAGAGATTCTCCGCATGCGGCGCCCGCATCGGCTGCGTCATAAGCAAGAACAAGGAACTGATGAGCGGCATCCTGAAGCTGGCTCAGGGAAGACTTTGCTGTCCGACTCTGGAGCAGGTCGGAGCCGCGGCTCTGTACAGGATCGACAAGTCCTACTACGACGAAGCAAAGGCTGAGTATGAAGGCAGAAGAAACGCTGCTTACGAAGAGCTGTCCCAGATCCCGGGCATCGTATGCCAGAAGCCGGGCGGAGCATTCTACCTCACCTGCAAGCTGCCGGTCGAGGACGCTGAGGACTTCCTCATGTTCCTGCTCAAGGAATTCGACGACAACGGAGAGACCGTTATGTTCGCTCCGGCGGCCGGATTCTACGCTACACCGGGCCTGGGCAAGAACGAGATGCGTATCGCCTACGTTCTCAATCAGGACTCCATGCGCAGAGGCGCTGAGCTGATCAAGCTGGGCATCGAAGCTTATAAGGCAGCAGGACATAAATAAATCGATAGAAAGGCGCAGGTATGGCATCAAAACTGTCACCGATGATGCAGCAGTACATCGAGATCAAGGAAC
>ODAI011139860.1_pt1 | contig 15077 bp, 8 predicted proteins | sample 1539321 | NCBI WGS metagenome assembly ODAI01 (sample SAMN02144231, study PRJEB22623) | gut metagenome | biome: sheep rumen | host: Ovis aries | place: New Zealand
GAGTTCGGGTTGGAATCGCTTGCGCGGTCAGCACCCCAGCTCTTTACGGGAACCTTGGTGTCGTTAGCCTGCAGATAAGCATTGGAGAGGTTGTAGCCCAGGTCATAGTTGGCTGAGACATTCTCGTTCCAACCATCGCGGAAGAAGCCCTGAACGCTGACCTTGTAGAGGCCACTCTCCAGACCTTCAACAGCCTGAGTGAACTTACCGGAACCTTCGTAGAGCTCTGTACCGAATTCGTTGGTGGCAGTGCTCTTGTTGCGGTTGGCTTCAGCCGTGTAAGCCCAAGCCGAACCAGTCTTGAAGGTCAGCTCAACGGGCTCGCCTTCGGTGAGTTCAGCATCTTCGGCCACGCCAGCAGCTTGGAATACGGCTGTCTTGGCAGCTGCATCGCGAATAGCGACGAGTTCCTTGTACTCATCCATCGAGATGAACTGCCATACAGCAGCATTGGCGTCGGTGAAGTTATCACCCTCAACACCATTACCGTTGACGAGGTTGTTCTCGTTGACATAGACGAGTTTACCATTGGAGGTGTTGGTAAGCTTGAGGCCATTGGCTACCTTGCTCACGCTGTATGAGCGAACGTTGCCACCGTTGGCATCGGAATACATGTCATCGTCGAAACCATAGATGGCACCTGAACCCCAGTCAACACTGTAGAGACGGAAGACACCGGCACCATCTGCCATAGCAACTGTGATGGGGAATCCATAGTCGTCGACCATAGCACGTGTACCCCAATTGTCGCCGCGGCTGAGGAACTTGCCAGTAGCCTCGTTCACTACGTAGTAGACACCCTCGTTCAGGGCATAGTCCTTGATGTCGAACCACTGGATCTCGGTCTCGTTGACAGCGTCGCCACCCGTGTAGATGGACTTGATGCCAATCTTGTTCCAGCTGTCGGAATAGAGGCCGTTCAGATAGATCTGATCAGTGTAGAAGTCATAGCTCTCGGTGAATGCATAAGGAATAACAGTCATGTCCTCGGTCAGTCGCTCGTGCGTTGCAGGCGTGAAGGTCAGCGGCTGCACGTTGCGCTCCACATCGGTAAAGATCTCGTACGAGAGCTTCGACGAAACGAGGGGCTCGCCATTGACGTCGACATTGGGAACATTAAAGGTGATGTAGTAGCCATAGCTACCGTTATTCAAGCCAGTGATTTGAGGATTAGCAGGCATCACAGCCTGATCGACGGGCTTTCTCAGCACGGGATTGAAACCGTGGAAGTCATAATAGCGGTCGCCCAGAACGGAGTATACTTCGCCCTCGGCACTGTAGCTCTCGTCTTCGGGATTGTAAGTGAAGACAGCCTCTTTGTAGAGGTAGTCGTCCATATCGGCATAGTTACCAAGGTACTGCACGGGGAACGTAACAGTGTTGCCGTCCTTCGTACCCTTGATCAGAGCATCGGGCAGATAGGTGCTGAAGCCCTTGAAATAGACATCGTTGCCATCGACAGCAACGCCGGCCACGCCACCTTCGGTAGCTTCGCCATCGGCGGTGGAGGCGTAGTTCAGGACATACTCTACGAGCTCAACGCCTTCGGGCAGAACCACAGCCTCGGGTGCCTCGGGTGCTTCTGTGGAGAAGCTGGGGCTTTCCCAATATGCGTAAAGGCTGAGAGAGGTCTGAGAGCCAGCTTCGCAAATATATTTAGTGACAGCTGTCAATGTTCCGGCCTCCTGGTCGAAGGTGAAGACAATGTTCTTAGAAATAGTAGAGCCGTCGTCAGTTCCAAGGATCCATTCGGGATATTCGGCATCGTCGTCAACCTGCTGTCCGCTGGGGAACGTAGCCGTTGTGCCATCAAGGGTGCCCTTGATCCAAGAGTCCTTGACGTAGTAGGCCAGGCCTGCAATGTAGATGTCGGAACCATCGACGATGACCTCGACCGACTCCATGTTCTTGGTGTAGTTAGACCACTCGCCGGTGTAAAGTAAGAAGGTTCCACCCTGTGTGTAATAGGTAACCGATTCGGCACCTTCAGGTGGGGTTACCGTGCCAGCACGACGGGGAGCCTTGCGAGCTGTCGTAGCGGTGCGTGTCAAGCCTTGTGACTGTACCAATGCCTTTTGGGCGATGGCAGGTGTGAAGGGCTTGAAGGCCTGCTTCGACTGCTGAGCAAATGCTACCACTGCAAAGAGCATGGCAATGGTGAAAAGTGTAAATCTCTTCATAAGCTTTTACTTTTTTTAATGAAACATATAGTTAAGGATTAAACTAATTTCTGCAAAGGTACTATATTTTTTATCAATATGACTTCTAATAATTGTTAAAATAATAAAATAATGTAGTTCCTGCGGCCTAAAAAGTTTAATTTTGTAACTATTCGGCCTGTGTAGATGACTATTGTTAGCATTAGCCATCTGCACAGGCTGATTCAAGATACTTCGTTGGGTAGGGACGGGAAGAATTCTGGTGGTCAGGCAGTTACTTCTTCTGCATGTCGAGTGTGATACGGCCGATGTAGATGGCGTTCTTTCCGTTTTGGTCGACAGGTACCTGGCGGCCATCGAGGTCGGTGATGTAGCGCAATTCCTCGAAATAAGTGTGCGAGTGGCCACCCAGCACAAGGTCAATGCCACGTGTCTTTGCAATGGCACTGTTGTCGCACTCAGGACGTCCGCCGCGTTCCGACTCGGGACGTGCATCCCATCCGAGGTGGCTGATGCAAATTACAAGGTCGCACTTCTTTTTTCCTTTCAACAGGCTGACCATTTCGTTGGCACAAGTGGCAGGGTCCAGGTACTTAATGCCCACGCAGTTCTTGTTGGCGACAAGTCCTTTCAACTGTGGATCCAATGCAAACACGCCAATCTTCACGCCGTTGCGACGGATGATGGTGTAAGGCTTCACGATGCCTTCGAGCACAGTTCCCGTGAAGTCGTAGTTGGAACAAAGAATGGGGAAGTTGGCCTTGCGGAATATACGTGCCATGTTGTCGAGCCCGAAGTCGAACTCGTGGTTGCCGATGGTCGATGCATCGATGCCCATCTGGTTCATCAGTCCAATCTCGACGTCGCCTTTGAACAGGGTGTAGTAGGGCGAACCCTGGGAGAAGTCACCGCTGTCGAAGTAGAGCAGGTCGGGGTTTTTCTGTCGTTCGGCCTTGAGCATGGCGATACGGCGGATGAAACCTCCACGTCCTGCCAACAACGTGTCGGCAAGGTTTTCGCTGAGTGGCATGATGCAACTATGCGTGTCGTTGGTGTGCAGGATGAGCAGCTGCTTGTGCTTCTGTGCGTGCAAGCCGATGGGCAGTGCCACGAGCATTGCTATGAGGATGAGTTTGAAGCTATGTTTCTTCATAATAATTCTCAATTATCAATTTTCAATTCTTCATTTCCAATCTCAATTCCCAAGTGGAATGTCGCTGGTGTTGCTCTCTGATATGATTCGACCTTCGACCTCGGCTGAGACAGCACGTCCCTCGGCTGCTTCAGCACGGATGTAGTTCATGATGACGAAACGCACGTTGTTCTCCTCAGTCTTCGGTGACAGCACGTTGGTGCCATCCTTGAAGGCCAAAAGTCCGTCGTTGCCCTGAGCCAGATAGTCCAGCGTGGCTATGCGATAGCTCTCGTTCGGGTTGATAGGCTTCCCGTTGAGCGTTGCCGACAGCAACTTTCCATTGCTGATGCGCATCTGGACACCTCGGCTCACGCCTTCGCCTCCACGGCTTGCAATCTGAGCGAAGAGTTCCATGAGTTTATCACCCGTTAGCGTGAGGAAGCAGATTTTGTTCTCAAATGGAGCCACGTCGACCACATTGCCATAAGTCACCGTACCTTCGGCCAATGCGGCGCGTATGCCTCCTACGTTGTAGACAGACAGATCCGGCTTCTCGCCAAAGGGCTTTCCTCCCCACACGAGAATGTCGGCGAGCAGGTTGGAAAGAGCGCTTTCAGGTTTGTTTGCCGACATGTACTTGGCTGCCCTTCCCACCACGGGGCTCATGATGGAGTCAACTTCGTGCTGGTAGGGTGCAACGAACGACAAGGCTTTCGCATCAGGTTGTGCATCGTAGCGCTTGTCAATCAGCATACGTGTACGCTCGATGCCAACCAACTGGTAATGAGTGGTGCACGACGTCAGCAGCAATGCTGCCACAAGAAACTTCAGGTATTTCATTTTGTTCATTGATTAGTTGACTGCAAAGATAGCAAAAAATAATGAGAAAGAAGAAAGAAACGACAAAAAAACTTGGAAACATTTGGTTAATTCAACTAAAAGTAGTACCTTTGCACCCGCTTTTCGGCGTAACCGCTGGTCGTGGAAGAGTCGCGGGCCATGTTGCGTTGGAACGACAACCAACTTTTTAATTCATTGAAAACGATGAAAACTGATTTAATCAAAGTTGCTGAAGAAGCATTTGCAACCGGCAAGGAGTTCCCCAAGTTTGGTCCTGGAGACACCATCACTGTCGCTTACAAAATTGTCGAGGGTTCTAAGGAGCGCATCCAGCTCTATCGTGGTGTGGTGATCCGCATCTCGGGTGCTGGCCAGAAGAAGCGTTTCACAGTGCGTAAGATGTCGGGTACCGTGGGTGTTGAGCGTATCTTCCCCATCGAGTCGCCGAACATTGATAGCATTGAGGTCAACAAGCGTGGTAAGGTTCGTCGCGCCAAGCTGTACTATCTGCGTAATCTCACGGGTAAGAAGGCCCGCATCAAGGAGAAGCGCAGCGGTGCTCCCAAGGCAGAGTAAACCCACGTGGCCCCGCAGGCAGGTGTTTCCCCCGATGGGGCACTGCCCGTTTTTTCAGAACGAAAGCACAACAAGAGATAAAGGCTTTGACGCATGGCGCGGCAAGGCCTTTTTCTTTTTTCATCGGATTGTAGTGATAGTAAATAGGTTAAGATTGGTTAAAGATTTGCGATAGCAATGCCTTTTCACTACCTTTGCAAATGAATTGCAGTCATTATTATTATAAAAGCAAAACACAGAACGATGGAGAAACGTCATTGGGAATTGCGCAAGTTGCGCGAAGCCATCGAGCGTGAGGTGAATTGGAAACCTGCGAAGCCGGCAGCCCTGAAGAAAGTCCTTGACTACCTGCATGGCATCGAGAAGCCCAAGAAAGAAACGCTCGACAAACTTGCCTTGTTCGTGGGATTCCAGGACTGGGAAAGTTTCCGACGTACGCTAAACGGCGAGGCTGGTGCCGACGAGAACTATAACGACTGATCTCGTCTCCTTCCCCGCTACGTTTTTCCTCCTCCATCTCACGGTCATATCACGCGATATCATAAAAAAATCACATAACACCGATCAATTAAAAACCATCTATGAAAAAAGACTACATGAAAATTGCACGTGTATTCCTCTCGGCAGCACTGCTGCTTGCGATGCCGGCGATGGCTCAGACGCAACGTCTTGGCGTCATCTCTTCGGATAAGCAGGAACAGTGGAAAACGATGCAGGAACGGAAGCACACCGCAGTCGTCACGACGAGGGCTCAGGCCGATGTCAAGCCTCTGGCTCCCGCTCCCGAGACGCTGCTCGACCAACCTTTCAAGGTCGAAAACAGCAGCCATCAAAAACATTTCATTCCGACCGTGAGCGCCGACTACAAGATGCCTGCGCAGGTCTATGGCATTCTGGCTTACAGCAGCAAGTGGCCTAATGGCAGTGGAAAAGGCCAGTATGGCGTCTATCCCTTCACCGCCGATAAGCCAGGCACGTCGACAGCCGTCGTGAAGGACGATTTGTTTGCGGCCAATGGCGGAGCCATCTTTGGCGAAGGCAAGTACAACGTGCTGAACTATACGGCCTTTTGGGGGACCATCATTCTTGATTACGACTATTATCAGTATGACACCTACTACTGGGACCAGCTGAAGAACGTGCATGCCGAAGACGTGACACGCCTGATGTCGGCATGCGGCAGCTACGATCCAGCCACAGGTCAGTATTACGCCATCATGTACACCGAGGACATGAAGGCCCAAGTGTTCGGCACGCTCGACTATGGCAAGAACAGTCGTCAGATTATCTGTCAGCTCGACTCAGCCAATAACATCTTGGCGATGGCCATCAGTCAGGCAGGTGTGGTCTATGGCATCCGTATCGACGGTATGTTGGTACAAATCGACAAGACTAACGGCCGGATGACCGAGGTAGGCCCCACTGGCGTGCGCCCCCTCTACTTGCAGAGTGCCGCCATCGACCCCCGCACGGGGCGTATGTTCTGGGCTGCCTGCTCGCAATTGGATCCGTTGGGCTTGTACGAGGTTGACCTTTCAACAGGTAAGGCCACGCTCATAGGAACCTTCCCCAACAGCGAGGAGTACGTTGGACTCTTCATCCCCTCGCCAAAGGCCGAGGAGGCTGCACCTGCTGCACCCACGACGCTCTCGCTGACCTTCCTGCGCGACTCGCTCGAAGGTTCGGCCCGCTTCCGCATGCCTAAGCTGACGTTTGCCGGCGAAGAAATCACGGCTGCCGAGGTGGGCTACCGCGTCTACGTGGCTCCGAAGGACGACGAAGGTCAGGTGGGCGAGTTCACCCTTGCCAGCGAGGGAAGCGGTGCGCCTTATGCCTATGTCCGCGATACCTTCAACGTTGCTGAGCGAGGCTTGTACCGCATTAGCGTGTGCGCTTACAACGAGGCAGGCGAGAGCCCCCGTGTGTGGGTTGACAAGTTCCTGGGCAACGATGCTCCTAAGGCTCCTGGAAGCGTCAAGCTGGCCAAGGGCGACGACGGTGTGGTGAAACTCAGTTGGACGGCTCCCACGCAGGGCGTCCACTCCGGCTACGTGAACGCATCGAAGATGAACTACACCATCGTTCGCTATCCCGACGAAGTGGTCGTGGCAGAACATCAGGCCGAGCGCACCTTCGAGGAGACGCTGAAACCGGAGAAGATGCAGAACTACTACTACAAGGTGACTGCATGGAACGGCGATGTCGAGGGCCTCTCGGCAGAATCTAACCGTCTGCTCCTTGGCGAGGTCATCGAGCCTCCCTATTTCGAGGACTTTGAGGACACGAAGGCAGGTGCTTCGATGTTCACCTTCGTCGATGCCAACAACGATGGCAATACTTGGCAATATGGCTTCTGGAACGGCACGCAGAATGCCGATATCTACTACATCACGAACGAAGATCGGACGACGCCTGCCGACGACTGGGCCTTCACGGCTCCCATCCATCTGCAGAAAGGCAAGTTCTACAACCTCACCTTCGACGTGAACAACGACTACTACTTCGGTGGCACCGAAATCATTTCGGCATGGATAGGCGCTGACAAGACCATCGCTGCCATGACGACTTCCATCGTGCCACGAACAGAAGTGACCAACGGCGATCCCGCACCGCTGACAGGCATCATCAAGTCTGATGCCGATGCCAACTACTATATCGGTTTCCATGTGCAGAGCCCTGCTGACCAGAGCCTGCTCGAGCTCGACAACATCCGTCTGGAAGAAGGCGGCGTGTTCGAGGCTCCCGACACGGTGCAGAACCTGAAGGTGGTGCCTGCCGACAGGGGAAATCTGACGGTGGGTATCGACTTCGACGTGCCTACGACCGACTTCTACGGCAACCCCATCACTCAGGTGGATAGCGTCGTCGTCTATCGCGGCAGCTCCAAGCGTCGCCTCTACGAGAATCCAGAACCCGGAAAGAGCATCCATCTGAACGACACGCAGGTGCCGAATGGCAACAACACCTACTACATCTACACTTACAACAGCTACGGCCACGGCATACCTGCACAGCGTACTGTCTGGGTGGGCATTGACATTCCTACAGAACCGCTCGACCTGACGCTCACGATGTCAGGCAGGCAGGCACGTCTGAAGTGGACTGCCCCGACAACGGGCATTCATGGAGGTTACGTCAATCCGCAGCAGATCACCTATAACATCGAGGACAACCACTCGTACATCAAAGGTCAGAACCGCACAGGTACGACCTTCAGCGAGACCATCACGCAGACTGAGCAGGACTATCTGTACTACCGCGTCTCGGCACAGAGTTCGGCGGGTGGCGGCAACTATGCTTACTCCAACACCGTGATTGTGGGCACGCCTTATGCGCTGCCGTTCAATGAGTCGTTTGCCAATGCCAAGACCGACAAACTTTGGAACCAGCAGGCTACGGGCGGTGCCATTGGACTGACCGACGGAGTTTCGGTCGACGACGACGGTGGCTGTGCCATCTTCAAACCCGATGCAGTCGGACAGACGGGCATGATAACCTCTGGCAAGATTAACGTCAGCACGGCCAAGCACCCGTTGCTCGAGTTCTACTACTACGCCATTCCGCGTCAGACCACGACCATCACCATCGGTGTTGTTCCCGATGGCAATGCCGACCAGCTGAGGGCCGTTCAAAGCATCGACTATTCGAAACTCACCGGACAGCCAGGATGGCGCAAGGTGCAGGTAAGCCTCGACGAGTTTGCCTCGACCAACTTCATCTACATCGCCTTCATCGGCACCAGCACGGGTTCGACCTTCGGCGACATCGCTTTCGATGCCATCACCGTTCGTGAACACTACGATACCGACCTCAGCGCAACCATCAACGTGCCTGCCTACGTCATCACGGGCGGCAGCATGGATGTGGTGGCTCACGTTGAGAACATAGGCCGTCAGGCAACTGCCGACTATACGGTTCAGCTCTTCAAGAATGGAATCTTTGCCGACGAGCAAAATGGCGTCAGTGTTGCTGCTGGCAAGACGGCCGACATCGTTTTCAAGGTGCCGACACTCGTCACCGACGAGCAGGACAACGTCTTCGAGGTGCGCATCATTTGCAATGCTGATGGCGACCAGACCAATAATCGCGCCAGTGGCGACGTGGTTTATGAGATGCCCATCTATCCGGCACCAGCCCCCGTCAGTGCTTCCAACGTTGACGACGAGCTCACGCTGAACTGGCAGGCTCCTGATCTGACGGCACGCGATGTACGCATCACTGACGACTTCGATAGCTATCCCTCGTTCATCGTCGATGGCATGGGACGTTGGACAACTTTGGATGTTGACGGCATCAATACGGGTGTCCTCTCTACGGGCGACGGCACGCCTGTACGCTATGCCAACGCCGGCAAGCCTTTCGCCTTCCAGGTGTTCGATCCCATCGCGCTTGGACTTTCCACCACGCAGCTGGGTCCTCACTCCGGCAATCAGATGCTGGTGAACATGACCGAGACGCCCTACGCAGGCAACGACTGGCTGTTCTCGCCCGAGCTGAACGGCAAGGCACAGACCATCAGTTTCTGGGTGCGTAGCGTGGCCGATGGCTATATTGAGAGCTTTGAGGTCATGGCATCGCAGACCGATATGAACCCCGAGAGCTTCACGAAAGTTGCGTCGTCCACCACTCAGGCTCCTGTGGCCTGGACCGAGGTGACTGCCCAACTGCCCGAGGGCACGAAGTATTTTGCCATCCACGTGGCCAACAAGCAGAAGTTCATGCTCATGATCGATGATTTCAGCTACGTCCTCTTCAATACGCAGGACCTGAAACTCTTGGGCTACAACCTCTACTGGAATGGCGAGCGCATCAACGAAGAGCTCATCCCGACAAACAGCTTCCAGGGCTATTGGTATGGCGAGGGCGACTATCAGGTTACTGCTGTCTACGAGCAGGGCGAGTCTGTGCTGAGCGAACCGTTCAGCATCAGTACCGATGGCATTCAGGCCGTTGACCATTCACCGTTGAACATCGACCGTGCCCGCATCTATAACATCGGTGGCCAGCGCCTGAGCAAGCCTCGTCGCGGTGTCAACATCGTCGATGGACAAAAGGTGGTAGTGAAGTGATTTTCGCAGCTTAACTGCTTGATACATAAAGCAAAAGGGGTACATTCGCATGCCGAATGTACCCCTTTTTCTAACGTTATAAAACGTCACGTGACTCATTGTGACGTTTTGCCCATCATAAGATGTAGATGTAGATGTTAGATGTAGATGTTAGATGTAGATGTTAGATGTAAATGTAGCAGCATAGCTGCTTAGCTTAATATATATATCGCGGCGGCTTTGCGGCTTTGCAGCATTTTTTTTATTGAAAAGTGAAAAAATGTAAAAAAGTTTATGCGTGAACTTGGTGGTTCGGCTATATTTTTGTATCTTTGCACTTGTAAAAGTCCATCCGCCCAGCATACAGAGATATAGGCAAAAAGCCTGACAACAATCAACACAAGGCATAGCAGCAGCCACGAAAAACAAGCCAGCAATTCGATGAGGGACAAGCCGGCAGTTCGATGAAGGAACAATCAGGCAGTTCGATGAGGAAACAATCCGGCAAAGTAATGAAAACCTGACGAGCATCGCAGCCACGAAAAACAAGACTGCAATCCCGTGAAGAACAACTCTCAAAACATTAACAAAAAGGGAACAAGCATCCCGCTATTCAAAGCCGCCGACGAAATGAGTTAAGCTTTGGCCAGAGCTTACGTGCGCACAAGATTTCGTCCGGCGTCGATGCGCAGGAAGATGAATAGCAGGAACGTGAAGCCCCAGAGGTTGGAGCCACCGTAGGAGAAGAAGGGCAGGGGGATGCCGATGACAGGCGTGAGACCGAGCACCATGCCCACGTTGATGAAGACGTGGAACAAGAACACCGACGCTACGCAATAGCCATAGACTCGCCCGAACTTGTAGGGTTGTCGTTCAGCCAGATGGATGAGCCGCAGAATGAGCAGGAGGAACAGGATGAGCACGCCGGCCGAACCGAAGAAGCCTTCCTCTTCGCCGACGGTGCAGAAAATGAAGTCGGTGTCCTGCTCGGGTACGAATTTCAGTTTGGTCTGCGTGCCGTTGAGGAATCCTTTGCCAGCCAGTCCGCCCGAACCGATGGCAATCTGACTTTGGTGAACGTTGTAGCCTGCGCCCGCCAAGTCCTCCTCGAGGCCCAGAAGCACGTTGATGCGCACCCGCTGGTGAGGTTTCATGACGTCGTTGAGCACGTAGCTGGCAGAATAGAAGAAAGCAATGGACCCCAGCGCAAACGCGGCGATGAAGAAGTAGTTGCGCAGGCGTGTGCCGAGCCCCTGATAGATCAGGATGCCGATCAAGACGGCTGCGAGTGCCAGTTGCACATAGACGATGTCGAACGGGATGACGAACTTCGAGAAGAGCAGTGCGCCGGCAGTGATGCCAACAATGTAGCCGATGAGCACCCACATGCGTTGCCGGTCGCGGCAGTAGATGCCAATCATGGACGCTGAGAAAAGTTCGACCAGCAACAACACGGCAAACTTTCCCACGGAGGTGGGCGTGTCCCAAAGCAGGATGGCATCGTACTTAATGCCCACGACGAAGTAGATGACCATGGCCACGGCAGTGAAGAGCAGCGATCCCGTCATTCCCTCGCGATAGAACATCAGGAAGAACGACAGGTAGACAAGTGCTGATCCCGTTTCCTTCTGTGCGACGATCATGAGCATGGGCAGAACGACGATAGCACATGCTATGGCGAAATGCTTCCACTGGCGTATGTCGATGCCGTAGGTCGACATGAATTTCGCCACAGCCAATGCCGTGGCAAACTTGGCAAACTCGGCAGGCTGCACGCGTAGCGGCCCCAGCACGAGCCACGAGCGTGAGCCCTTGATTTCGTGCGGATTGAAGATGGTGGCAAGGAGTACGAGCAACAGGAATCCATAGATGATGTAAGCAGCTCCGTCGTAGAGACGGTCGTCAAGCAACAGCAGAATCAGACCGAGCGCAATACTGGTGCCAATCCACACGATCTGCATGCCCGAACGGGTGTCGAGGCTGAAGATGTCGGTGTCGCCATAGGTATACGAAGCCCCGCAGACACTGATCCATCCGAAGATGAGCAGTGCCAGGTAAATGCCGAAGGTCCACCAATCGAGTGAACCGAGCACGCTGGGCTGTTTGTCTGGATTCTGTTTCATCGGGCTATGTTGCCGTAGTAGATGCGTTTCTTCTGGAACACGGCGGCACGTGCCTCACTGGCGGGCGACAGGTGGCCGTTGATGTATTTCTCCATGATCAGGGCACCAAGAGGAACACCATAGTCGGCACCCCATCCACCGTTCTCAACGTAGACGGCCACGGCAATCTTCGGATTGTCCATCGGGGCAAATCCCATGAAGGCCGAGTGGTCGTGACCACGGTTCTGGGCCGTACCTGTCTTTCCGCAAACGGCATAGTCGCCGCGATTGGCCGAACGGCACGTTCCTTTCTCAACGGCCGAGCGCATACCCGCAACGATGTAGTCGTAGGCACGGCGCGAAGCCTTTGTAACATGGCGGTGGGTATAGGCTGTGTCAAGTGGCTCGCCCTTCACCTTCCGAACGACGTGTGGCGTGTAGAAGTAGCCGCGATTGGCTATCGTGGCCGCGAGGTTGGCAATCTGCAGCGGCGTGGCGAGCACCTCGCCTTGGCCGATGGCGATGGAGATGATGGTCAGACCATTCCAAGAGTTGCGGTAGTGCTTGTCGTAGAACTGCGCATTGGGGATGAGTCCTCGCTTTTCGCCAGGCAGGTCGACGTTCAGCTTATAGCCGAATCCCATCGACACCATGTAGTCGCGCCACGTGTTCATGGCATCCTGCACGTGAGCATACTTCTTGCGGTTGCCCATCATGTAGTACAAGCCCCAGCAGAAGTAGCCGTTGCACGACGTTGAGATGGCAGGCACCAAGGGCAGTGGAGATCCGTGGCCGTGGCATCCCACGCGGAGGTTGCCATAGCGGAAGCCACGCGAGCAGGGAAAGGCAGTGCTTGGGCTGATGATGCCTTCGCTGAGGAAGGTCAGCGCCTGCGTGGTCTTGAATGTGGAGCCTGGGGGATAGAGTCCCTGTATGCTGCGGTTGAGCTGGGGCTTCCACGGGTTTTGCGAGAGTTCCTTATGGGCTTTTCCGCGTTGGCGTCCCGTCATCATGCGTGGGTCGTAGCTGGGTGAGCTGACCATGCACAGGATTTCGCCCGTCGAGGGTTCAATGGCCACGATGCTTCCAATCTTGCCTTCGAGCAGCCGTTCGCCAAGTTCCTGCAACTCGATGTCGAGCGACAGCGTGAGGTCCTTGCCAGCAATGGGCTTCTGGTCGAGCGCGCCATTCTGATAGCGGCCTTTGATGCGCCCGTGGGCATCGCGCAACAGAATCTGAATGCCTTTCTGTCCGCGCAGCTGCTTCTCGTACGAACGCTCCACGCCGAGTTTTCCGATGTAGTCGCCCGGCTGATAGTAGTCGTCCTCCTCGATATCGCCCGGCGAAGCCTCGCCCACATCGCCCAGCACGTGGGCAGCATAAGGATACTCGTACTGACGGATGCTGCGCTTCTGGACGTAGAAACCGGGAAAGCGGAACATCTTCTCCTGAAACACGCTGAACTCCTTGTCGGAAAGCTGGCTCATGAACATCTGCTGCGTGAAGCGCGAGTAGCCGGGATTCTTCGAACGGTCCTTGATGTCGGCCATGCGCTGGATGAAGAACTCCTTCGTGATGCCGAGAGCCTGGCAGAATTCCATGGTGTCCAGTCGGCCTGCCTCCTCGTTCATGATGACCATGATGTCGTAAGCAGGCTGGTTATAGACGAGCAATTTGCCGTTTCGGTCGGAGATGACGCCGCGCGAGGGGTACTCAATCTTTTTCAGGAAGGCATTCGAGTCGGCATTTTTCTTGTAGTCGTCGCTCAGCAGCTGAAGCGTGAACAGGCGCACGATGTAGATGACGACAATCAATGCCGCCACGCCACCAATCACATAACGTCTGTAGCTGAGGTTGAAATCCATGATCGTAAGCCTTCAGTAAAAAATGGGTTCTTCTTGTAAAAGACAGGGGATTCGTCTAAACGCGGCAACGGAAATACTCGATGACGAGCACCAGCAACGTTGTGATGGCAAAGCTGCCTCCCACGCACTCCAGCCAGTGCAGCCAGTCGGTGAACGCGAAGGCTTCCAAGGCAAAGAAGGCGAGGCAGTAGACAAGCACGATGATGATGGCGTAGAACGAGAATTTTCCCGTGCCCAGCGTAAGCATGGAAGGAGCCAGGTCGTCGGTACTCTCGCGCGGGAGGAACAGTTCAAGCAGATAGGGCTGGAGCAGTCCGACAAGCGTCATCGCTCCCGCTGCCACACCGGGCGTGTTGGAGAACACGTCCACACAGAGTCCCATGGTAAAGCAACTGACGAGGATGGCCCATTTGGGGAAATTGCGCTGGAAGAGCATAGCCATGTAGACATAAAGCAGCGGTGTGGCGCAGTTGAAGAGGTGTATGTGGTTCAACACCAAAGCTTGTGCCAACAGAAGAATGATGAATGCTCCTATGCCTTTCAGTATGCCTATGTTCATAGCTCGTTACCTCGTTATCGTATTACTTTGATGGAGTCTTGTGCTGCCCGCATGAGTTCTATGCGCTCTTTCATGGTGTCGTCGGCAATGACACAGACATCGCGCAGACGTCCGAAGTCGGTGCTGAGTTTCACCTGAACGCGGTAGGACAGTCCGTCGGCCGAGTTGAATACGTAGCCCACGGTTCCAACCATAATGCCTTCGGGGAAGATGCTGGAGTAGCCGCTCGTCACCACCTTGTCGCCACGACGGAAGTGCGCATGTCGGGGAACGTCGTCGACGTAAGCCAGACTGCTGGGACCGCCATTCCAATGCAGATAGCCGAAGTAGCCGCGACCTTGGATGGTGCAGCTGATGTTCGACTGCGTGTTCAGCACGGGTATCACGATGGAGTAGTGCTGGCCGGCCATGTAGACAATACCAACGATTCCATTGCCCGAAACCACGCCCATATCCTTGTGGATGCCGTCGGCCTCGCCCTTATCGATGGTGATAAGGTTTTCGCGCTTCGAGAGCTCGTTGGTGATGACCTTGGCAGGGATGAGCTTATACTGCGACAGCAACTTGATCTGGGTGCTCTGCATGATGGCCGAATCGCCGGTCAGCGCCGCAACCTTGTCCGTTAGCGTCGCCACCTGATGCTCCAGATACGTGTTGCGCTGGGTTAGCTCCTCGTTGACCTTCGTCAGTGCAAAGAACGACTCCACTTCGGAACTCCACTCGTAGACCTTCCCTGCTGCTGCATTGGCCGATGAGAACCACACGCTGCCCTGATAGCTGTTGAATTGGAACA
>ODAI010210854.1_pt1 | contig 15076 bp, 13 predicted proteins | sample 1539321 | NCBI WGS metagenome assembly ODAI01 (sample SAMN02144231, study PRJEB22623) | gut metagenome | biome: sheep rumen | host: Ovis aries | place: New Zealand
AACATAAAAATCATAAAAGCGGACAAATCACATATCCCCCAGATGGCGGAACTTATCACGCAAAACCTGGGAACTTGCAATCTTATGAAAGGCGCGAATAACGATGTCATGTCTCGAAACATTGCCGAACTGACAGATACGGTTGATTATTATCGGGTCGCAATTGATGATAATGGAACCGTTGTTGGATTATGTGGCATCGGCGAGGTCAAATCGGATAACGATTATGCGCTGGATATCGGCAAACACCGCGATGTTTTATATGTGGTTGTTAGCCAAGATTACCAAAGACAAGGAATTGGCACAATGCTGTTAAAAAGTTGCCTGAGAGATATTCACGATTATCCTGTGATTTACGAGGCATGGGGCGAAATAAAAAACGGCGACGTGAATTCATATAAAATGCTTGCCAAATGTTCGTTTGAATTGTTGGCGGATAAGGGAACATCTTTTTATCGCGACCACGGATATTGCCCATATTGCGTGAACAAAGGCAGAAATTGCCAAGCCTGTTTTTGCAAAATTTATATTTATAGATGATTATTGCAAAACAAAATATTTATGGTACCTTCTCCTATCAAAAAGGTAAAAAATGAATGCATATGTCACAATAACCAAAGATGGCTACTTTATTGGTAGACGCCCAACAGATTATTATCGGTCGGTGCAAATAGTTATGCCGAGAAAAGATCTTGTTTATGATTACTTTACAGAATATCTGGAAGAAAGAGGAATTCAAGAAATACACGCATTGACATCTAAAACACGTGGTACCTATTTAAAGCCTGGCAAACCATCTAGAAAAAACGGAAAAACTATATGGTGTCGTGTCAAAATGGTTGATGGAACGGTTGGAAATTGGGTGTGTGTTCATAATGCTTGCTCCGTTAAGAGAGCCACTTTTTTTGTATTAAATGTTGTGTAGATAATATTGTAGATGGAGACTTAAGAAAAGTAGTATTACCACAAAAAACCGAGTTGAACAAACGGCATTCAGAAATTATAAGTTCAGTATTAGATTTGTCGCACGTTCGTTAATGTTAAAGTGACACCATTTTTCTGCTAAACAAAACAACATGCATCATTTAGCAAAAAGCATTTTGTTGCGTTTAATAAGTATATAATTGCCTAAATAACCTATGATATCAATGTCATCATCACACCGACACCAATCATAACGAAACAAACTATCTTTTTAATCATTGCACCGCGTGAAATATCTTCGTGGAATCGCTTGCCAAAAAAACGTGCCAAGATTACACCGTAAAGTGCGACAAAAATTGGCTGAACCGATTCAATCCCGGAATCAACCAAAACCGGAATCAACGACAATGCGAATATAGGACTCAATGAACCCAATTGGTCAAAGAATTCCACAAATAAAAACATACCGAACTTTTTGCGATATTTGCCAAAGTTTTTAACTATGTCTGTACGCACCGGACGATAGAATATCATCATGAATTGGACAACAAAAGATATAATCGCCACCCAGAATGCCGCCGATACCCAATCGGTATGTCCCAGTAATGCCTTGTAGAAAGCACCATCAAACGACAGTATTATCGCCGTCAGGCACATCAGCCAAAAACCAGCATTGATTTTTATATGCGCCCGCGGGTTTATATTCAGCAGCAATGAAAACAAAATTATGATACCAAAGCCGGCATATTGAACAGGATGTAAAACTTCGCCAACAATCAAAAAGGCCCACAATGGTATAAAGACCTTTTCCAATTGAAACAAGGCCGCTACCACCGATGTATCTGTTTTATTTAATGCGGCAAAATACGGAAACTGGTACCCAACATTTATAATGGACAATAACAACACAAACAACCATGCAGCCGGCGACAAAGAATGAATTGGCCCGAACAGTGGCAGACATATAATCCCCAGAATGTTGGTCAAATTCACATAAAATATGGTTGTTGGAATACGCTTGAATACTGTGCCGGACACATAGGCATCAAAGATATTTGATACTGCATGCGCCATAGGACTGATAAAAGCGACCAAGACCCCCAGTAAATTCATAGCATAGGAATTATATCACAAAGAGTTCGAAAATGCCAAAAAATTGCCATTTTTCAAATTCAAACTTTCGAACTCTGTGAAAGTATTATAAAACAAAAGAAAACCGCCACCTTGGGCAGTTGAATTTCTTAATCTCTATTTCGTCACACTTCGTTAAAACTTCGTGTGACACTCCTTCGCGATAACTGCTCTGCATCGGGTGGCCTGCCACCCATAGCATCGTAGATGCGAAGGGTGGTTGTGCAACCTGTACAATTCGCGAGCCGAATTGATGGAAATTGGATGAGAGATAGAAGAATTTAAGAACATATATCAAAGAGATTGTCCTTGTTGCAGTTGTTTCTGTTGCAATATTTTATAATCAGTCATCATCTTTTTTATTGCACCTGGCAAATCTGTTTTGATTACTTCTGGGGTTATATACGCATTTGCGAAAGAAGTCTCAAACATCTTTTGGACAGGTTTTTGTATACATTCATAACAAATTAAATCAACAATGCGTTCTTCTAAGTTCTCTGGCACATTGTACTTTAAAAATATTGGTTCATGTGTCAAAATATGCACAAATTCGTGGAAAAGTATATTCAAAATGTTATCTTTATCATTCGGGAAACGAGACATTCTAAAATATATCATCGCTTCTTTATCGTTTTTGCGTATAGGGCTTGCACCACGTCCAAATGTGCATAAAATTTCAACTTTGTTTGGCAGCGTTGTATTCCATGACGATAACAATGGCACCAAATATTCATTGATTACACTTTCCAGTTTTGGCTTAACATAAGAAAAAAAAACATCATCAAAACGATTTAATTCTTTGAAATTACGATTATATACTTCTATGAATTTTTGATGAACATCATCAATATCTTGCTTTGATAACTTTGGATTACTAAATGATTCATACATGGTTTTCGGAATAAAATTCCAACACCTATAACCATATTTTTTTAAACCATTATGATAGCGCCAATAGCACCCACTTATGTGTTTCCATGCTTCATCAACGGTCATCGGTCGCATTGTTATTTCCATGAACAATCCTTTATAAACGTGTTGATTATAAATATTTTTCTAAAAATTGTAAACAATTAAGAAAACGTCTATAAAAGACGTTTTCTTTGTTTTGTTATTGACGGATTTTACTGTTTGTTAAACTATCACGATATTGCTCAAACAGTTGCTTTTGTTCCAAATAGTTAGACAAAGTTTTTTGAACTTGTTCTTTTTTTGGGTGTTTGTCTGTTTTATCAGAACGAACAACTTTTGCAGTATAATAGGATACTGTTGCTATCGCTAACATAGCCCAAAGAGCAAACAATATTTTATCTGTAGGAATTTTACGTATTTTATCAACACTTTCCTCAACTTTGGTTTCCATTGTTTTTTTCAAAGGTTTTTCCAAAACTGTTTGTTTTGATTCACACAAGTCAAATAACTTTTTCGCCTCAACAATAATTTCATCCAACTGACCATTGTCTTCAAAATAAAATTTGTTTTTCGTGCTAAATAGATCAAGACCTTCTGGTCCAATGCACAAATCATATCTAGTATGGCTACCGTCACTATCACTATAATAGAATATATTACGTTCGAAATTAAAGATAAGCGGTAATTCATATTCGCTTTTGGGCATAATTTCAAATGTTTTTTGCTTCATAAGGGGCATATTATATTGTTTGCCAATTACCATAACACTTGGGCAATTAACCAATTCTTGACAGGCTTTGATTAAATCAATATGAGTCATTAGTTTTGTTTCATTGGTGACATCTTTCCCCGATTGTTTTTTTATGTATGCTACAGCGTCATTCAATTCTTTTTGATCTGCTCTTTTGCGTTCTGCTTTGCGTCTTTCTTCGGCTTTATCATAATTTTTGGACAACAAATTAAATAAGTTTTCAACATTTTGATAAAGTTCTGGCTTGCTGTGTTTTTTCCAGAATTCGAAGCATTCACCAGTTGGCAATCTAAGTTGATACTTCGTATCAAAACTTAATTTGTGCAATTCAAGACTAAAATAATAACCAACAATTATCTTACCATCATTACAATGTTTAACATAATTATAATCACTTTGTTTCTGTTGTGACATTGCATAAAGTTCAACGTTATCATAGTCAGATTTCATACAAGTAGTATAATCGAAATCTAATTTGCCGTCATTTTGTTTTATAAAATTAATACATGCTTCAACCACATCGGCTGGTTTGGTGTCTGGTGTCACTTTTAATGGTACTGGTTCTAAATCTTGAACCGCTTCGGTTTCTTTTCCCGATTTTGTTCCAAAAACACTTGCCATTTTTCATCCTTTTGTTACAGGCTATATATTAAACAAAAAATAATATTTGTCAAGTGTTTTAATAGTTCTAAACAGGTATAAAAATAGCATTTTCTAAAACCTAACTCTCGAACTCGGCGAAAGTATCGGAACACAAATAAAAAACCGATCTGAAACGAACGGTTGTCTATCTTGGTTGGTCGCAGCTGGGCAATTTGCGAGCCGACTTGGTAAAGATTGGAAAAGAGATTGATAATGTAAAAGGCAAATTAAAACTGCCGAATTTACATTGAATTTTTTGTGTTTTATGGTACAATTATCAATATGATAAAGAATGATGCTAAATCAAAAATACCGTCAGTTGAACAATTGGAACAAAGGTTCTTGTCTGTTGCACCTGAAAGTGGTTTTCGTGTTAGGCGTAATGCAGAAACATCGATTGACATGGATAGTAGCATATCAGAAGATGCCGCACGTACAGATATCGCGATGTTTGCGCGACTTTTAATTCAAGCATATGGTGGTTGGCCATTTTATCCGCAAATTCTGCGAAGACGAATATTGATCACACTATTACGGATATATAATTCTATATCTGGACCAATAAAAATTCGAAATTTGTACGAGCAATTAAAATCCATAATAAAAATAATGCCAGATAAACACATTATGGTTGCAGGAGATAAAAGTCCAGCCGTTAATATGGATACAGCCATAAATGTTGGTGATAATCTTGTAAAATCAAGAAATGCAAACAAACCGTATTTAATAGAAAAACAAGGTCGTGTTGGGATTATTGCTTTTTCGAGATTCTTTGAACCTGATGATAAAGCACATCTAGAAAGAATAAAAAAACAAGTTTTGGATGTAATGTCTGGGTCAGATGCAATAATCATTGATTTGCGTAATAATGGTGGTGGCGCCCCAACAATAGCATCTATGCTTGGTGAAACATTGTCTGGGTATGATACTTTACCACATTCACGACGAATGTTTGCCCGTAACACAAAATTGGCGGTTGAAATACACAAGTATTTGAATATGCCTGTGCTAAAAACAGTTTCAGGTGATACAGACCCTTATTTGTTGGTTGATAATTCTAAATTTAAAATGCCGAAAAATTATAAGTGGGCATTTAGTGGTGATATTTATGTATTAGTTAATAATTATTCCGCATCAAGTTCAGAACGTGTTATAACTTTTATGAAATATAATCCGCGCACAAAAATAATTGGTACGCATTCTAGCGGATGTTTGCAATATACAAACTATCGATTTGTTGTACTGTCTGGTTCTGGTATATCGATACGATTGCCATTGGTTTATAAAGAAGTTCCACATGCAAAACCACGTGGATTTGAAATGCATGGTTTTGAACCGGATATATTATGTGAACCAGGTACAGATGCTTTTAGTGTTGCTATGAACATGATAAATGGTCGGAATATGAAAAATATAGCAACAAAAGCAAAATATGCCGGTTTTAATAAATAATTTTTTATTTATTATTGTATTCTGATTTCAGTTTAGAAAACCATAAATGATCCATAAATGTCCCGTCTGGCATCATATTGCATTGTCTGTCAACACCGTCAAGGTGATAACCACTGGTTTCAATAGATTTTTTTGATGCCAAATTTCCAGCCATTGTTTGACGACAAATACGGTTTATGTCTAATTTTTCAAAACCCAATTTTTCTAACATATTATGGACTTCTTTGTTGAAACCTAATCCACGTGCAGATTTTATAAACCATGCACTTGCACATTGTAATGTTCTGGATTCTGCCCAATAATGAATTCTTTGATAACCAACAAATTTGCCATTATGAAAAATATAGTAAGCACATCCATTATTAGATTCAAAATCCAATTTCATTCTTTGCTGGGTTTCTTCGACAGATTCTGTCAAATGTGACTTATGCGACACAGAATACCACATAAATTTGTAATCGTCAGGATTTTCGTTTTTAAGTGTATCAAATATCAACATTGCATTTTCCAACGTTGGTTCCATAATACGCAATTCCAAACGTTCTGTTTTAAGATTCTTTTTAAATAATGCAAAAAACTTTTCCATATCATAACCTTTGTTTATTCAACAGAATTATACCACAAAAGTTCGAAAACGCCAATTTTTTGATATTTTTCAAAACCAAACTTTCGAACTCGGTGAAAATATCGGAACACAAATAAAAAAACGATCTGAAACGAACGGTTGTCTATCTTGGGCGGCCGCAGCTGGGCAATTTGCGAGCCGAATTGATGGAAATTGGACGAGAGATTGAAGAAGTAAGATTATTATTATGTTACTAAAGTTTTTTAGTTATGTCCTTTAAAGCAACTTGAAAAGCATCTTTGTTTTTGCATTGAATAGTTGGTTTAATACCGATGCCTTCTTCACATTTTATTGGCCGAACAGAATATCGTGTTGCTATGTTAATAATTCCACCGTTTGGCAAAGTTACAGAAACAGGGCAAAAACCAATGACGCAGCCCCCTGTGTTTTCGCCTACTGTTTTATATGTCGGGCATTTGCCAAATTGGAAAATTGCCCCTTCGCTTGAACTTTGAACTAATTTGTTTGTAAGTATTCTTATTTGTTTATACGGTTTTTTTATAGTTGTCTTAGCACCTTGATAACATAAAATTTTACTTGTTTTTTTAATTTTATTTATTTTATCTATATCAATTATTTTTTTATGTTCATTTAATTTTTGTAACAAATAAATATTTTCTTGTGTATTTCGCATCCATAATTTTTTGCTGATGGAGAAAGCTTTGTTGCCGTTAATAATACTAGCAATTTGTTCAAAAAATTGTGAATCTCCACCTGTGTTGTCACGTAAATCGATAATAATACCTTTCCATTTTTTATGGTGTTTTTGAACTGTTTTAACCATTTTTGTAAGTTTATCAAACTGTTCTTGTGAAAATGTGCCTGTCAAAGGATTGATTGTTGTTAAATTGGTACATGCTATGATACCTATGTCATTATTTGTTTCGCCAACAAATAACCACGCTTTACCAATATTAGATAGGTCTTCGCGTATGTAAATTTTAATGCCCAAATTTTCTAGCTTTTTTAAATCTAATTTCGCCAGATTATGCCCAATATGTTCATTTGGTATCAAATCAGATAATATTTTATTTCTTATTGTTTTTCTGTCTTCTGGTGCAAGTACGCGTTTACGATTAGCAAAAGATACTGAAAAATGCCGATCAGGTATAGTTTTTAATGATATTTTGTATAATTGTTTAAGCAATTCTTCTGTTGAATTGATTGAATCAGCATTTTTATATAAATCAATTATGTGCTGTTTGAAAGAATTTCGAATTTTTTTGTTCCAAAACGGCCAAGCAGGATGTCCTTTATACACCCACCTGGCAAAAGCTGATATATTTGTTCTTATATCATTCGTTTTGATAGTAGTTAAGTCAGAAAACTTTATGGCGGAAACGATATAATTAAAAGTTATGTTCATTGCCAACCTTTTTTATTTTTTGTAATGGGTTATATCCTTTCATTGTTGATATTATACCACAAAAGTTCGAAAATGACAATTTTTTGCTATTTTCTAAACCTAAACTTTCGAACTTGGTGAAAATAATAGAAAACAAACAAAAAACCGCCTTTATTGGCGGGGTTGTCTATCTTAATCTCTATTTCGTCACACTTCGTTAAAACTTCGTGTGACACTCCTTCGCGATAACTGCTCTGCATCGGGTGGCCTGCCACCCATAGCATCGCAGATGCGAAGGGTGGTTGGGGCAGCTGGATTCGAACCAACACTAGCGGAGTCAGAGTCCGATGTTCTACCATTAAACTATGCCCCAAATACGCGCACTATTATAATTTATTATATAACTTTTGCAAATATTTTTTTATACCTGGGTCTGTCTAACAAAATCTTTGTATTTTTATTGTATTCGTGATATCATAAACATATAAAAACCAAAGGAATAAATTATGGAATTTTTGTCTGTTATTTTAGGCTCGGCCACAATCATGTACATTGTCGCATTTGTTTGCGCCGTTGTATGTATTCGTTGTCTAATTCATGGTGTTATGGGTGGAACATCGGCTGTATTAAGAATTTTATGCACACTGTTATTTGCGGCATTGGCATATTATTGTTATCGCCAGGCTGGCATAATCCATGGACATAATGCTATCGATAAATTTGTTTTTGACACATGGATTGAATTAAAACAATTTATTGCATTTATCAAAACAAGGTTTTAATTAAACAAACATTATAAAAAATCACCGCCAAATTGGCGGTGATTTTTATTATATTCCAAACATATCTTGTCGCATTAATTTATCATATTGCACCGCATTGGCACACTTATACGCACATCGATTATTTGAATTGCATCCGGCTTCTATTTTATACCACACCCATGAATACATACCTGTCCGGGTTGGTAATTTCGTCACCATACACCAGCAGTTATCGCCTGTCGTTTTATCTGGCATAGTTGCACCTTTTTCGGTTGCACTGCATTGTGATTTACCACTGACCGTTCCATAATCAAATGTCACAGACCATTCATTTGGAGTATTGTATTTAATACTTTTGCCATTTTTATTTATATCAATACCCGCAACCATAACAGGCTTTTGTCCCGGTATTTCCACACATTTCCATTTGCCTGCATTACATGTACAATTACATTTGCGATTTTCAATATTTTTTGCGCCTGTTTCTGCGGCACAATCCAACTGAAATGTTCCGCCATCTTGATAGGTTGTATCCACATATCCAACATTATGCAAATACCCAACGACACAACTTTTTGGTGCTGGAATACCATCAATCACAGATTTTATATCAACATTAACATCCAATGTTGTTTTGAAATCATCCGGCACATCCGGCTGTGCAACAGATTTTAACTTTTCCACAGGTTGATTTTGTTCATCTGGCAAAGAGTCAATCACAGACGATAAATCATTTTTTATGTCCAATGTTTTTGTGATATTATCTGGCACATCCGGCTGTGCAACAGGTTTTACCTTTTCCACAGACTTATTATGTTCATTTATCACATCACGCACAAACGCATAACATTCTTCACAATTATCGTTTTCTGGCATACTATTTGTACAGGCAAGCATAACATGACGGACGGTAATTTTAGAACCTTTTAACCCTTTCAAATATTCTATAAATTTGTCTTTATCCATACCACGAGGCATTTTGACACTCATCACAGACTCAACTGCGCGCATACTGACCGGTCTGTCCCCAGCATTTGCGAACAAACTTATCGTAAACATACAGAAAAACATACCAACACAAAAAATTCTTTTCATTATTGTAATGCCTCCTCGCACTTATTTGCCACATCAGATGCCTTTTTTATCGCATTGATTTGCGTTGCACTAAAAACGACAGATGTCAACGATGCCGCCGTCGCACCACCTGCCAAAACATTTGATGTCGTATTCAAATTTTGTTCTTTTTTATCATCACCATTTCGCACCGACGCAGAATTTGCAGACGCTGATGTTATTGCCCCAACCAGTGCCAATGCTGCCCCTGCACCACCAGACACCGCCGCACCTTTTGCGCGATTATCAATTTTTGACATATCAATATTTTTCCAATTGGAACATTCTTGAACTATTTTATTTGCCTGTGCTATTTCTAAATCAGTCGCAGTATTTTCATAACGTGCACGCAATGCAGCATCTTTTAATTCATCTGTGACACGAATACATTTTTCAACCATCTGTTTCAAATCATCATCAACCTTATTTCCTGCCGCCAACAAAACACCTGCGGTATCTGCAACTGCTGTTCCGGCCAATGTTCCCGTTCGAATTTTTCCCAATGTTTTAGATTTATCTGTCGCGGCATCTATATCCGATTGCAATTTTGTTTGTGCATTTTTATTTTCATCAATATCTTTCTGTAATGCATATAATTTTCCAGAATTACATTCGCGCAATAATTCATCTGCATTTTCAATTTTTTGATATTCTTGTTCATACACAGATTGTGCCGAAATTAAATCATTTAATTCAGATTTCCAATCACGAATTTTACTGTCCAATTTACTTTTGGCGATTCCTGTTCCCAACGCAACACCGCCAGACACAGTTCCCGCCCCAGTGGCAACCACACCAATACCCGCCTTGCGTTTTAATTCATCCAGTTTATCAGAAATCCCCGTACACTCAGAACGAGTTTTTTGTATCTGCACCGACAAATCATCGCCAAATGCGGTACCAATAACACCTGCAAACAAAAATCCTGTGGTAATAATTTTTGTAAAATTCATCATGGTTATTCTCTTTGTTTTTACATATTCATATTTTTGTTTTTTAATTGCTCTTGTGCCCACAAAGGCATTTTTTCTACATCTAATTTTTTCATCAATTTTTCCATAGCCGATTGGAATCGACTGGCTTTGCTTTCATTTTTATTATCAGAATTTTGTAATTGATTAACACCAGATTGAACCGCATTCCATTTGTCCTGCAAGGATTTATCCCAAAATTGTGTTCCATTAGACAAAGGAATACCCAACGAAGAATCTTTTAATCCAAAATTTTGTTGCATCAAATTATACATATCAACATTTTTGGTTAAAACCAAACCTTGACCGGAAATATATATACCATAAACGCCGTTATTATTACCCAATTCACCATATTTCCAATGACCATTTTCATCCCATTTATGTCCCATTGCTTGAACAGAAATTTTCTGCACACGATCTTTTGGTTTACCGTTTTCAACAAAATGATCAATAACAATTGATTCTTGTTCTCTTTTTTCTTCCGCGGCCAACCCATACAAAGGTTTACCATCTGCTGCAATCACATAAGAAGAACCATGTTTATCACGAATATTATTTTCATCTAAAAAAATAAAATCTTTATTTTCTGTGAATCCGAATTGTTGCAAAACATTTACAATTCCGTTTTGAGTAATAATTTCACCTTTTTCTATTTCATGATTGAGCATAAAATTCCCCTTCTTTCAAAAAAGAACCGCCGATATAATTAAAGCGGTCAGGGTGTTCTCAAATCATTTCAGCTGTGATTTCGTGGCTTTCGGATTACTCCTGTTGTATGACACACGACACCCCGACCATAATTTCAGGCAGGGATTCAACGGTGCAAAAGACACCGGCAACATATGTAAACAACGATGCTTTCGCACCGGCTGAAAAGGCCTTGAGATAAGCCCTGAATCCGCAATAAAATATATTGGATTCGTAAATATAATATCATAAAAATGCATTATATTCAAGAATGAAAACCCATTACCAATCAGGCAACATTTGTTAGAAATTTAACCTATCAACAAAAAAACTCTTTTGCACGATAATAAAAATATATTTTATCAAAGGAGTTTTTCATGAAAAAATTTTTATATATATTCTGCATAACAACATTGGCGACACCTGCCCTAGCATGCACCGGTATCACATTACACGCACGCGACGGCGCAACCGTTTCTGCACGCACAATTGATTGGGCCGAAGGCGATACAAACAACATTTACACCATCGTTCCACGCGGTCACGTATCACGTTCATTATTACCAGACGGCACACAAAATGGTATGGAATTTACCGCAAAATACGGATTTGTGGGACTGGGACCCCAACGCCCTGAATTCGTTGTTGACGGCACGAACGAGGCAGGATTAAACGCCGGATTATTTTATTTTCCTGACTCAGGCAAATATCAAAAATATGACGATGCCATGCATGAAATTTCTGTTGCAGATTTGCAAGTCGTATCATGGATACTGTCAAATTTTGCAACCATCAACGAAGTCAAAGAAAACATTAACTCTATTCGTATAATAAATATTTATCCCAATTCATCAACTGCCCACTGGCGTATTACCGAACCATCTGGCCGTACAGTCGTTATGGAAATAATCGACGGTATGCCAACATTTTACAACGACGAAATTGGCACAATCGCAAATTCACCGAAATTCGATTGGCATCACACAAACCTGAACAATTATGTAAATCTAACCAATGGCACCGCCGGCCCAACCAAATTGGGCCCCGACACATTAAAATCAATCAGCAACGGTACAGGTATGTTGGGATTACCTGGCGATTTTTCTTCCCCATCACGTTTTGTTCGTGCCGCATTTTTAAGTAATTGGACACCACAACAACAAAACGCACAATCCACAATTCCAATTGCATTTCATATATTAAACAATTTGGATGTGCCAATATTTGACACAAAAACAAATATGCCGTCTGCGACACAATGGACGATTGCCACCGATTTACAAAACAAAGTAATTTATTATCACACAATGTATAACCGCACAATTCGCAAAATAGATTTTGCCGACATAAATTTTGAAACCGTTCCATTTCAATTCAGTGCCTTGGACGATGTCAAACGCGAAACGATGATACCAATACAAATTAAAAATACCCAAGAATAAAATTTGCTTTTTATAAAATCGGTGAGTATAATCAAATCACTGATTTTTATCAAAAGGAGTATCATCATGAAAATTAAACCATTTGCTGGGGTTCGTCCACCAAAAGAATTAGCGTCTGAGGTTGCATCCCGTCCATACGACGTTTTGAACTCTGTCGAAGCCAAGGCCGAGGCTGGCGAAAAATCATTATTACACATCATTAAACCTGAAATTGATTTTGATCCAATTGCCGGCGAACATGAACAAAGAACATACGACAAAGCCGTTGAAAATTTCAAAAAATGGCAATCAAATGGCTGGCTGGTTCAAGACGACAAAGAAATGTATTACATCTATGCACAAACAATGGATGGTCGCACACAATATGGTTTGGTTGCTGCGGCAAATGTTGATGATTATATGTCTGGCAAAATTAAAAAGCACGAATTAACACGCAAGGAAAAAGAAGACGACCGTATGATTCACGTTCGTATCCAGGATGCAAATTTGGAACCTGTATTCTTTGCATATCCAGATGTCGATGAAATGAACAATTTGGTTGCTGATTGGATAAAAAATCATGCCCCAGAATACGACTTTGTTGCCGAGGATGGTTTCGGTCATACATTCTGGAAAATTGATGACGACGCAACAAACGCACGCATTACTGAAATATTCAAAAATATTCCTGCGATGTATGTTGCCGACGGCCACCACAGAACCGCCGCCGCCGCACGTGTTGGCGCCGAAAAACGCGACAACAATCCAAATCATACAGGCAACGAAGAATATAATTATTTCTTGGCTGTGATTTTCCCAGCATCCCAATTACACGTGATTGATTACAACCGCGTTGTCAAAGATTTGAACGGACTTTCGCCCGAACAATTTATCACAGAATTGGAAAAATCTTTCGAAGTAAAAGATATGGGGACCGGCATTTACAAACCAAATGCATTACACAACTTTGGTATGTATTTAGGCGGACATTGGTATTCATTAACTGCAAAGCCTGGTACATACAACGACAACGACCCAATCGGTGTTTTGGATGTGACCGTTTTGTCGAATTTAGTATTTGATAAAATATTGAACTTGGGCGATTTGCGCACATCAAACAGAATTGATTTCGTTGGTGGAATTCGTGGATTGGGTGAATTACAAAAACGCGTTGATTCCGGCGAAATGGTTGCAGCATTTGCTTTGTATCCAGTCACAATGAATCAAATTATTAACATTGCGGACACAGGCAATATCATGCCACCAAAAACAACATGGTTCGAACCAAAATTACGCAGTGGTTTGGTTATCCACAAATTGTCAAAATAATAAAAGACAAAAAACAAAACTCCGTCATTTTGACGGAGTTTTTTTACTTCTTTAAATATTTCATAATAGGTGTAAAAGATTTTTTTCGCAAATCTTTAGAAATAGATAAATATGTTCCACATTGCGTAGCACAATCCCTTTTGCAGTGTTCAATATCATTCATATTTGTGAACTTTTCCCAATCAGATTTATTTACTTTCTTGTCACCAACAGAGGTTATTTTACAAAGACAAGGTACGAGAGAGTGTTCATCTTCTGCACCGCATTTTGAATCACCATAAATAATTCCATATGAAAACGAAGTCCACCATGTCCCTTTTTTTGTTAAACGAGCACAAGCTCCATCATCATCCAAAGCAACACGATCGCCGTCATCCGAAGTATTTTTCGCACAACGACCACCAAGATTATATCCCCAATGATTTGTACCATCTACATCGAAATTAAAATTATCTTGATTAGCAGTTCTGGAAGACTGCGTTGAATTGTTCGCAGTTGATGTAACTTTAGGTTCTCTCGTATCATCAGTTCTTTTTGATGTTTTATTCGTTGGGCCTTTGACTACAACATCCTGACATTTACCATTTTCCCATACTTTTCCTGATTGTGTACAATCTTTTTTTGTTGCATCATCATCGTCATCACCGCCATTTATCAACATATTTCCAATTGCACCACCAACCGCACCGCCACCGGCCGCAATCGCGCCACCTTTGACCCTATTCGAAGATGCTTCTTTGTCTGAGTCTAATTTTTGTTTATCTGTTTCACTTCCCATTGCCGCACGATACAGCGATGCGTATGTTCCACCCATAACCCCATGTCCAACATCATCGTATAACCCCGTCGCAGATTTATCCAATATTACCTCTGCCTCGATACCTGCCTTCATCCCCAACGCAGATTTTCGTTCAGATAAATCTTTTGCCAACGCAACATATTCTTGGTATGTGTTTATCAACTGATTTGCACCAGGTGTTTCTATATTTGATGTTCCACCCGGATA
>ODAI013532068.1_pt1 | contig 15076 bp, 19 predicted proteins | sample 1539321 | NCBI WGS metagenome assembly ODAI01 (sample SAMN02144231, study PRJEB22623) | gut metagenome | biome: sheep rumen | host: Ovis aries | place: New Zealand
AGACATTGGAAACGAATAGCGCAGGAGAAATCAAGGGAACTATTTACTGCTACAGGAACAAGAATCCAGAGGCGGGAGTTGAAACTGATTGGGCCTACGTTGGATACACAGACAAAGTGTTAAGACGGAAGGGGAACTGGAACAAAAAGGGACATTACTCAGGGAAGAAAGTTGACCAAGCCCGGGAGAAATGGGGTATAAAGAACTTCGAATATGAGGTTCTTGACGAGATTTATGATAAGGATCGCAAGAATCTAAGAAAAAGAATGCGTGAGCTGGAAGGAGTGTATATCAAAAAACTCGATGCCGTTGAACATGGATATAATAGCAACTATGGCGGCTCTGGAAAAACAGGGATGCATTGTTCTGAGGATACAAAGGCAAAGATGCGAATGTCCATGCCCACGACAAAGAGAGTTATAGCTGTTAATCCCGAGACTGGCAAAGAAACATGCTATGATTCCTTCAATGTGGCTGCTGCGGCGCTGAATGTTAATGTTGGGAATATCCATTACCATGCGCTCAAGTCCAAAAGCCACACACTGAAAAACGGTTATAAATTAAAAATTGCAGTATGATACAAAAGAAGTTACACATCGGCGGGGGGGGACTAGATCTCACCCTGCCACCAAATGAAATTGAAGAAAAACTAAATCAACAACAGGTCAAGTGCTATCTGAACCTAGTGAGCGCTTCTTACAAAGAGATTGACGATAGAACCGTAGAGATAACATTCCACCGAAACCTGCCATTCAAATATGCTTATGGGCTGGGTGGCCAATGTCTTTGCTATATAGATGCTGCTATTGTGTCTGGTCTCACGGAGGATTGTTTCAAAGTGGATTTCTCCGGCAAGACCAATCCAGTCTGCGGGCCTTTGATTCCATGGGATGATGCATGGTATATTCCAACGGCAGCATTCGCATCATTTTATAGGGCTTTCAACGAGACTATGGTGCAGGAGAAGATATCAAGGGTGCGTATCATATCCGATACTGATAAACTTGTGGTTGTGGTAAAGTATCCTCGTAATAAAGGGAAATATGATGATGACATTGCCGATCTTGAGGCTGAAATTGGCGAACCTCTTGAAAACCGGAGAGGGCAAACATTAACATATTCACTGTACGATCTCGGCCAAATTTGCCAACGTTCGCAAGTCAAGACGAAATCGTACCAAGGTCTGAAGTCGCATTTGCTGAAGAGCTATGACATAACACTTAATATCGAATAATTATGGTAGTTAAGAGAAACGAACGACAAGTCCATGAAACAATCAAGATGGACAATGGCGTGGATGTACATTTTTATGATAACACCGACTCTCTCGAGAATCTGAAGAAATACGAAGATGAGTCCAAGAAAGATTATGACAACAACCCTTGCCTGCTATATAAAGTAGAGTACGTTTATGCAAAGGCAGAACGGATGCAGGCTGAAGGAAACCTGAACGGCGCCGAAAAGTACCTATCCGTAGAGATTGACAGCATAACAGACATAACCACGGAACCAAGTACTCTGCTGCGGTTAATGGATGTTCTCACGTTGGAAGCAGAACTATTACTCAGACTAAAGCGGCCATTTGATGCGTTAACCTATGCAGAGCGGGTAAACAGAATTGCATTAGAGCATTTTGAAGGAACGGTAGAATTGCTTTATGCCGCTGAAGTATATGGCAATTGTCTTCAGGCCTGCGGGAAGGATAAGGATGCAGAGAAGATTTATACCTACACCCTTAATGAAATTGAACATGAAATCAGCGACCTGGATGACCTCCGGGATGAGATAAAAGCGAATATGGAAGAATTGAAATCGTGAAAGGGAGCCCAAGGCGTAATGCCAAGGGCTCTCATTTTTTATTGTTCTCAAAACCGCTTCAATTGGTAGGAGTAGAAGGTCCACTCCGGGAACCCAAATGTCAGAGTGTTCTCATCAAAGATATACCATGGCGATACGTCCTCGTCATTGAGATTCGTCACCACGTGGATATCCTGGGCTGGCATGTAGCTCTGAGCTACCATGATGGCTTTTCGGCCCTTATCGTCTTTAGCCAAATCAACAACCATCATGGCGTGACCGGGAGTACCGCCAACTATGAACACGTCTCCAGGTCTTACATCAGCCATCTTGACGGCCTTCAACTCCTTGGAAAGGGATAGGGTACCAGCATAGGAGAAAACCATATTGAGGTACTTTCTGAAGGCATTATAGCCGTAATTAGAGTCGCAGGCTTTATACCATTCGGCTTTATTGCCCTTCACGCTGATTCGATACCCTTCGGCCCACTTGGAGTAATCGGCCCGGAAGCCGTTGGTGAAGTTGAAATGGATGGCGTCATACTGCTTGGAACGCCAAAGATACTCGGCCCGAAGGCGGATACAAGCATCGGCACACTGCTGAAGGTCTGACTTGCCAATTTCCATATCGATAATGGCGTATGCACCGGCCTGCCAGTACTTGACTGATCCATCGTATAGGTGGACCTTGCTTCCTTCCGGCTTCAACGGGAGCTTACGAAGATATGCACCGAAACCTGAGGCATCAAGCCTGACGAAACCGATTGGGGTTGGTATACTGCCAACGGTTCGCTGGGCGAAGGCTTCGATACAGAGGAAAGAGGCCAAGGCAATTATTATGAGCGACTTGTTGTTCATTTGATAACACAATAATGTAATGTTAGGACCGAAGTCGAAGTTCTTTTTTCTTTTTGATGGATAATTCAATCCAGTGGACCAATTCCAACTCTCCAAGCCAAAGCAACGGGGCAAACCAGACATCCAGATGTGTGGAACCTGAGCCAAAGAAAACAATCCATGTCAGGATAAAATAGGCCAGGTACCATAGGGTAAATTTTTTCCACCATTCACCTGTATTGAGTCCATACTCAGATAACAGCACACACCCGATGGACGTATACGTAAATCCGCAGAAAATGCATATTTCAGTATACTCGTCAACCAATCTAAACAAAGTATGGCCACCTGGAGGATCTGCCGGCCAGCCGAGGGCAACACCTAGATAACTAGGGAGCAAATGTAGTTCTTCCAGAAAAATGATAATGATGGCTTGCACAGGAAGCCAAAACAGCAGTAAAAGTATCCCACGACCAATTTGACGTACTTCTTTTTGGGTTTCCATATAATTCAATAATTGTATCGTTCAATAAAACGCTGGAGGCGGCCGGTATTATAGTGCTCCCTGACAATGCCATCGATGGCGGTGCGGATATCTTCGGCAAGTGACTCTTCGACACGGCCGGATAATAGAGAATCAATGTCGCGGTAATCCATTGCCAGACGCTCCAGTGGCGAAAGATCAAGGATTTCCTTAGAGATGAGTTCATCCCGGAATTGTTCAAGGCCGAATGAAATGTTTTCCAACGCCCAGCCGCGGGCGGTCATCAAGGAAAGCTGATCCAGGAAGTTGAGACCAACACTGGCGAAGTCCTCCTGGACATAAGCGGCATTGTGTTTGGTGATGGCACGGACTATGCGCCTGGCTATCCGTCGGATGATTTCCTGAGCGTGCTGCTGGCATCTCTCCTCTAACTGGAGGCTTACCCTCTCGTAGTCCCGGTTGGGGAATAAAAGTGATTCTGGCATATCCTTGTTGCTTTAAATTGATGCTGATGCATTGTTATCGTTTTTATTCCGTGCTATTAGAAGCGCAAAACCAATGTGAAAAATGGTTATTTCAGCCCACGGTCCAGGATAAGCCAGCTGAGCTGCTCGAACAGGAGCTTGATATCCAATGCGCCATCCTTGAACTCATACCAGGTTGCCATTCCACCTACCCAAGGCATAGTATCTTGATCTATCGCCCATTTCCCTTCAATAGACCATTCCCCACCCCAACAGTCCCCGCGAGCATTTGTTTCAGGGCCGAAGGCAATAAAGCAGTCCAGGCTGTTCATATACCATTGGATGGTCAGCTTTTTCTCTTCGCGATTCCAGATACAGTGCGCCGGTTCGATCAGTTCTTCATACTTCAGCTCACGGCAAAGTGCCTTGATAAATTCAATGTAGGGCGATGGATCGAGTGTCCTGTTGTATGACGACAGGATGAAGTGGGACGCCTCCCGGATGAGACGTTGGTCTGAAACCATGGGCTTACACGGCGTCACTCTGGCGCTTCTGGGGACCGGATAAGGCTCTCCTTTCGTGTCGTATTCGTAGAGAAGTTCAATTTCATCCGGAAGCAATTCCCGGACCGCGTAGGCATACTTCCAGCCCTCGTCTATCCATGCACGGTATTCTTCGGGCGGCCAAGCATATGCAGGATAGGATTCATCATCGAAACGGTTATACCATTCCTGCAGGCCCTCGATGCCCGTGAGGTCTATCCGCTTGTGGCGGTGTTCGGTTACAAGGCTTTTGGCATCGCCGCAGCAGCCACCATCACGGCACCAGAATAGTGCGTCGCCGTATTCTGCCCACATCCATATAGTTTCGTGTTCGTCAAACATATTTCGTAGCATTTAGAATCTTATTCCACAGTCGTATTCAATAAGGCACTCCGTATCCATCCGTTCAAACGAAAGAGTTCTCCCGTTACGTATCGCCTTGATGGTAATATAGTTAAGCCCGCTCCAATCCCCCCAACGGCAGTAATGAATAAGAGCTTCGTCATCTGACTGCATGCATACCCCCGGCATAAGCCTGTTACCAAATAATACCGGCTCATATTCTTTATTGCTGAGATGGCCGTGGCACGATTGGATCAGGGAAAGTCTGTCCACAATCAGCCGACCATTTGCATACCCTCCATGCCAGCAGTGGAGCAGATAATTGTCCGCTTCCTCTATCAAAAGCAAGGCTTCCCAAATTGCCTGTGGCGTGAAGTCTATATCCAGATAGTTTTCAATAGATGGAACAGTATCACTGGCCGCATAAGAAATTGTTCCCGTAACAACCTGTCCATCTCTGAATGGTATAGGTTCTGGGGCCTTCTCCTTTGAGAACAAGCCACTGAACCTATCCTTGGGATTTCGATGAACTCCTGGGGAACCAGGGTCATAAACGTCCATGGAGTCCATCCTGTAAGCATATAGTTTCATATTGGCATTGTCCATGTCACCGGCGTAATAAGCATCAAGAGTATAGCCGTCTTTGAACTTAAGGTGAGGTAATGCGGTCATTATGTCCCGCAGATCCCAGTAGGTCCCCAAATTTGTTTCTATCATCTTCCTCTCGAAACGATGGGTAGCTTTTGCAAATGGGTTGGGGCGTCCGATTTGGTGTAAATATGGCATGGTCACTTCTTTATCTGCCGCAAAATTAATGAAGGGACTCGCGCATATGAAATCCGCACAAGCCTTGTGTGAATTTTGCCGGTTTCACGGGTAGAAATACCTTTGCAATACAAACGATAAAGCCATGTACAACAATCCCAACATCATTTCTGCTGACGATGTGCAGATGTATCAGACTCACGGTGACCATATTGAGGCCGTGATGGATACCGAAATCTTCATTAAGTACCATCTTCAGCGGATACTTTCCGAATCAAAACTCGTGAATAAGGTTCATACCGAAGTGAATCTGGAAGCCGATCAGCCGTATATGACGGATGTTTTTTCCTTGCAGTATGGTGACGGGAGACTTGGATTCATGGCCCTGATTGCCACGGATAAAGCCCATACCAGCAACCAGTTCGTATCGGCGTATCCGATCTATTTCGGCATGAAGATTCGTGTACGCATCGAGACCGTCTGGGTATGGAGCAACTTGCTAGAAGCAACGGTGCAATGCAATTTCCGTGGCTTCCGTTTTTCTTTCTTTGCTACCGACTATTACATGCACAAGAGTGAGTATATTCCTGGTAGGGAGATGGAAGTAGAGCTGGCCGCATGGGGACTTCGCGTTGAGGAAGCCGATCATGGATTCTCATTTGAAGGGCAGAAGGCCGTCGACTGGCTGGCCAAGACCGGTGAAAAGCCACCGTATGACGAGGCTGGCAATGTGATTCCGATCCATTTCAGCACAGAAGATATGGTGGCTTTCTTCCCTATCAACGAGAAGTGTCCCGAGGAGCCTGAGTTCCAATCGCCAGCTGGTGCTATACGGGAAAGAACCCTTTTGGGGGTCGAATTCTGGGAAACCGACGTGTTTATCCACAGGGACGAATATATGCTCAAACTCCCGCTTTTATTCCGGAAAGACATGATACCTGATGCTAAAGCCGGTATGCCGCTGCGCGGTTATATGTGGATTGTGGGCAAAATTTTGTAAATTTGCTCATTCCAACCTAATTAGCATGAAAAAGAGCCTGAAAGATTATATCTTCGGTCGGGTTATGGCCAAGAATGACGAACCCCTTCCAGAGAGGACCAATCCCACTCAGGAAGAAGTGGATTCCGTTGAGGTAGAAGTTACCACTCATACCGTTACAGCCCCCATTCCGTTACTTCCCAGAGAGGACGACGTTTGGGTGGTTTTCGGTCCTGGTATTGGCCTGAAAAGCTCCACATTTGGCAAACTTAGGGCCGCTCTTTACAATAAGGGTTACACCTTCCACCACTATGACTACGTGTTCGGCGGTATCACAAAGGAAGCTCTGGAATACAACTTCCCGGATATTGACATCAACATCGACCAACTTTCAAAGGAGAGCTTCTCGAAAGCCATTTGCGAAGGTTTAGGCATTGAATTGCCAGAGAGTAGCATTCTATTTATCCGGTATTGCGGCAAGAGTGAGCCGAACCTTTTTGGCATAGAACCGACCGACACCTTCTCTGTCTTTGATGCTTCAGCTCCTAACGCGTTCGATTTCCTTACTAAGGCTCTGGCTTACATCCAGTCCTTAAAGCGAGTTGGGGATTCCGGAATTCGCTTCTCTAAAAGGGTCAGGGATGATGATATCCGTTTCTCGGTAAGCGGATACGGTGAGGATGACCAGCTCCTATTCCGCGAAGGAGATGGAATGCTGCACGAGCCCAAACCAGAGCCGACTCCCGATGAATCCTTTGACGAAGAAATGGAGCGAGTCGCCAAAGAAACATTCAGAGGGATGGAGAAACTGATTCTGAGCGGGTATTCCATTGACGTAATTGAGAGTTGGCTGAAAAAGCTCTCCAAAAGAAGCCGGGTAATCATAACGGAGAAGTATGAAATCCTTCTACCGGATTACCAAGACAAAGTGGTCAAGATGGATCACCTCCCCAAGGCGTTGTTCCTGTTTTTCCTGAAGCATGACCGCGCCTACGCCATCTATCAAATGGCCGACCAGAGAGATGAACTGCTGGCCATCTACGGGAAGCTTACCAATTCAAATGAACCCGACACGATCAGGGAGAGAATTGATAGCCTGGTGGATAAGAATGGCAAGTCTTTTACCGAAAAGTGTTCCCTGATTAGGAAAGCATTCTCCGGCAAGGTCCCAGAAAGGTTTATTGATGACTACTATATAGACGGCCCCCAGGGAGAGGCGAAACGCATCAAGCTGGACCGAAACCTGGTAGAATGGCGGGTTAAGATTTAGGACGCAGGTACTTTACCCAGCTCTCTTTTTTCTCGTACATGTCATCCACGGACTCCTTGAAGCCTGAGATATTCTTGTATAGCCAGCATTTCTTGATGTCGATGGTCTGGAACAGTTGTTCAATTCTGTCCACGGCCGACATGATTTTGTTTACATCGACAGCAGGAATTTTACCATCCTCGTCCACATAGTCGGCAAGGTACTCGACCGATTTGGAATCCTCTATCCCGTGACGGCGGGTAACCAGCCATGCAACAGTTTCCGCTTCAAATTCAAGCTGGTTCTTCTCCAATACTCGTTTCTCCCAAAGCGGCGCCCCTTTCTCAATCGGAGCCTCAATATGCTCGCAGAACAGATGGGCCAGCTCATGGCAAATTCCCACGAAAGCGGTTTCCATAGATGACTGTCCATTGATGGAAAGCAGGTATTTCAGATGGAACCGGATGGGAATCTCTCTGTTCCATTTCAAGACCTTTATCATCGGATCTGAGCAATGTGGTTGTATCTGCGCCGTCCGTTCGTTTGAGAAATGGTAGACAAGTTCCTCTTGGACGCCGCAGTATTTGAGATTGGAAAGAAATATCTCGTACTCATGGGGATTCAAGTCACCCTTTGCCTCGAATGGGTCGGTCAGATGCTCGAAATAATCGTCCTTGTACTCCGGCTTATCCGGCATGGGCTCCGTCATAGAGATGTCAAACACGAAGGAAACCGGGCCGAAAGGAGCAAGAATCATCAGAGGACGGGCATTAGGTACCAGGCGCCGGTTGTATTCCGCCCAACGCTGCCGTGACAGAACATACTTCGCCCCAGGGCACTGCATCTTGACCAGCATGGCGTTATATGAGCCGAGGGTGTTGAGCTTGACGCAAAACTGCAGCAGCTCCTTGAACTTTTCACTGTCCCGATATTCCAGGACATCTTTGAACAGGTCGGCAATCTCTTTCTCGATTTTCTGCCGGGTATCGCTCATACTTATGGGGTTTATCTATGCAAATATCCGAATAATATGCGAGGAATTCAAACGGTCACAACGAGTTGTACCCTTCCGTGATATCGAAATAAACCTTCTCCGTATGTTCATTATCCCCGTTACAATCGGATACTTTCATTAGCATACAGTCAATCTTCCGGCCGTCTTTTTCGCAAATCCCCTGGATCAGGAATTCACTTTTTTTCCAGCGATAGAGAAGGTTCAGCACACGATACTCTATCTGAACATAATTGTGAACTCCGGCTATTACTATGGGATCATCTATGCTTTTCCCCTTTGTGAACTCCAGTTCCGAAGGCCACATTCCATTCTCTTTCAGGATTTCTACCGGCCCCTTTATGACCGGCAAATTGCTTTCTTCAGACATGACTATCTTACTTCAACAGGTTGTTTAACCAGGGTTTCCATATAGAATGCCGCATCCATGGCATCCTCACCGATGTATTTGCTAAGGGAAAAACCTTCTTTTTCGTGGGCCTCAATGAACTCATCAACCCAGCGGCCCACACGATGCTGAAGATTATGAATGGTCACGCTACCTTCCGATAAATCTGCAGGAAAGGATGCGTAGTCTGTCATCACATTGAAAAGGGCATAGGCGTTGCCGCCCATCTCTGCAAAGTATTCTTTAGCTGATTTCAGAATCTGCCCCGCACGGGTGGCCAGTTTTTCTTTCTGGACATCCGTCAACTTGTCCTTGTCTATTTTGATGCCAAAGATCTTGCAGAACAGCGGCAGAACCATCAGTTGCGAAATCTCAATAGCACGAAGCGCTTCCAAGCGCCGGATGATAGTTTTCCAGATGGAATCGATACTGCCCATCTTATCCCGTGCTTCACGGATTACCCTCTGATAATCATTGTATGAATCCAGTTCGTCGTGCCGGATGGAAATGGTAAAACTCTTTTGGCCGAATATGCATCCGTTGAGGCAGATCCAGCGGCAGAAACCCACTTCATATCGAAGGACACTCCGGCGGTTATAACTGTTAGTGATGCGAAGGAATGGCGTCCAGGATTCGTTTGGAATACCGAATATTTCCTCAAAGTTGTTGGGGATAATCAAGTCAATGATGCATGAACCACGTGAACGGGATATACGCACATTGTAGCATTCGAAGTCGTGAATGGTATGGCCCGTGAATACGCCCCGGATAATGAGGTCGGCAAGTTCATAAGCCTCCTTGTTGAGGATTAGTTTGTAGTTGTCCGTGACAACGGACAGAGTTTTCCCCCTTTCCGCATCTACGATGGCGTGGTATCCGGGAATCCGAGTGCTACGTCCGTAGGGAGTATCCAGGCAGATGTTCTGTTCAATTACCGGGAACATCGCTTCACTGATGTCTTTGGGTGTCCAAGTGCGAGTAATCATAAGTCGTTCAGTTTTGTTGGGAGCAAATTTAGCAGCCTCCAACCAAGGGATGAAATCTGCACAAGGCTTGTGTAAATATCCTCACCTCAACCGATAGGCGTACCTTTGTGAAAAACACACACGCAATGCAACCAATCAGGATTTTCAGAAAGTACGAGAAGTTCGAATTCCGTTATGACCCAACAGGCTATGGCAGCGCCGATATCATGTTCCGTTATGGCGATCAAAAAGTGGAATTTCACTCCACCTATGTGGGTTCTAACCCGCTTTGGTGTCTGCTTAACATCCTCCCGGAACTTGTAGCTAAGTACGATGACCGTGGTTATTGCCATTGGAGCAGCGAGCCCGGAGAAATGCGTCTTGCCATCACGATGAATCAGGGTTTAGCAAAACTGCTTATCGAAGAATTCGATGACGTTTTTGATTACAATGATGGTGATGAAGCACACTGGATCAAACAGCTGGAGGCCGAGCTTCCCCTCAAAACCATTGTCAAGGCAGTACTTGCCGAGGCCGACAGGAACATCCGGTTATTCGGTATTGTGGGACTCGGAGAATCCTGGGAAAGGGATGGAGATGCTATCCCGCTCAACGCATATCTGAAACTTAAGGGCATCAAACCTCGAGCTAAACAGGACACGACATACATTAGCTCGCTGAATAAGGAGCAGTGGATTCTCAAACAACTGTGAAACACTCCGTTGATATGCCAACAGTATGTCGCAGAATCAGAAGCGTACCCCCCAGTCAAATTTTACCAAATTCTCGCATGACAACTCCTTAATAGTAATAGAGTCCTTTTCCATCACAACCCTTTTCTTCTCCTTCATTAGGCCACTCCAATTACCCCAATAGCAATACTCTACATCGAAAGCACGCTCAGCAACCTTCTTTGCTTTGGGCAGTATGGAGTCGTCATTAAGATACTTTTGCGCAGTCCGTATATCATCGTAAGTCTTATAACCAAACACCGGTGTTTTCCAGTGGTCGCGCGGCAGTTCCTCTACGGGGACTTCTTTTACTTCAAGGGCCAACCCCGTCGCTTTATCTACATATTGCCTTAACCAGGCTGTATCAGGATAATTGTCCAAATCCGTGATGTAATCGATAATACAATAACAAGCATGCTGAAACATAGGCAATCTCCTGTCCAACTCTTCAAGCAGGACAGCTTCCCATGCCGCCTCAGGAACACTCTCTCCTACCATCCTCTCAAGCGTTGAATAATAGCCGTCTGGGATGTTATCCGACCATCTTTCCCACTGGAACTCATTAAGCGGTAGAAGTTCCGCCGGACGGACATATGGAATAGAATGGTCACTCAAACAGTGGAACGGGTTGTCTGTATAGACCGCTTCAAATACATAGCCATCCGGCACGTGCAAATGCGGAAGGGACGGCATTATAATATCAAGCGGAAGCACCCAATTCTTCCCTTCCGGCCTATGAATCAGTGAACGACATGCTTCAACGTGTTTCTCGCATATTTGTCCAAGATTATTTGTTCTCATTTACCCTATATCCTTTTGTTAACTTGGGCCGGTGGCGGGATTCGAACCCGCGACCGATATAATGCTCTGGCCACTGAGCTACACCGACCGAGAACAACATCCGGAGCGTCATATTGCAAGACTCCTGCTCATCGGAGAATGACGCAACCATAACCTTTGGCGAGAGCTTAGGCTTTCCGGCTTAGGATGATGCCGGGACAAAGATGCGCACATATCTGAAAACCGTCAAATCCGCACAAGCCTTGTGCAAATTGGGAAAAGCAGAAAAAGAGTCATATTTTTGTATCAGCGTGAAAGTATAAAGGCTGCTGGAATACAGAATGTCCCTTTCCGGTGTAAGAGGAGTCAGGGCCCGCCCAGATGTCTCCTCTCCTTTATCTTTCTCAGTATACAAATCCATTGATAATATGAATAAACAATTCTTAATCGCGCTATTGGTACTTATAAGCATTAAAGGCTTTGCACAAAACGTGGAGAAAGAGCCACAAGATGCCTGGCATAACAAAATGTGGCATAGCAATGACGTACTTGGAGAGTGCCTTCTGAACATAGGCCTATTCCCAAATGGTTTCTTCTGGGTGGATATCCACGGGCACACATGGTTATTCATTGAGAATCCGGTTCAAAGACTGGTAGAACACGGGAGACCAGGTTGTGAACTTACCCTCAATGCTTATACCTACTATAACGCTTTGGATATAGCTCGGGAACAGGGATGGCCAGTATATCATAGCCTAGATGATTACCCCTGGATGAACCCGCCGGAGTCCAAATACCCTCCGGTTTTTGTGCAAAATGTTCATTCCGCCGGAAAAGAGAATACGGCAAAACAGCAGAAATAATTATATTTGTAATCATTCATCGAGCATATATAGCATATGGACTTAAATGGAAAAGCAGGTGCCAACTTGGCCAAGGCACTGATTATAACGACCCTTGCCGTCATTGTTCTATATCTTTTTTTCTGGAAACCAGAGGGGATCAAGTATTTTCCCTATTATCACTTTAAGCCTGAAGCTACCTTTTCGTATAACAATGTCCCGTTAGGAGAAGTAATCCCGCAAGAAGATGAAGAACCAGACTTACGACACATCTTTGGAAACTCGGATTACGATATTATAGAATCGCGTTTAACACCGGAAGAGTGTTATGCTAAGTCTGAAGGCCGTTTTGTTGTAAATGGATTGACTTTTACCGATATGCAGGTGTCTATTGTTGAAGATGGCTTTCGGCAGATTCGCTTTACTAAAGGTTTTGAAGGACTTAAAAGTTACTGGGAATCAAAAAAATACTTCGACAATATTTGCTATTCGATAAAAGAAGAATTTGGGAATGATCTAAATACTTACCAGGCATGGAAAAACAAGACCGCCCCCAAAGACAACTCTTTTAGTGTGATAATTAAGAGGACCAGATACAAGGCCGGGTTTTATTCCATCACGTTACTGTTCTCCCAGGCCGCATATGAGTCTGAGGACTTATATGCACGCGAGCACTTCGACATTCCATAGCCAACCTCCATACCAGGTATCTTTATTTCCCGCCCGCCCTTCCAGACAACCAGAACAGGAGTGCGGCCGTGTGCATCAACCATTCCACCTGTGAGCTCGGCGGAATCCCAATGCTTCAGCCTCCTTCACTGTTGAAACATAACGCTCTCCGGGTTTGTAAATCTTGGTAAAATCATACATCTGATCCATCGGGAGGTGATAAATTTTAGCACCATCGTTTATGTTGCATTTAATAATGGGATACTTTTTATCAAAGGTAATATTTCTCACCTCAACTCCCAGAGTCTTTGCTACCTCTACTGCATGCTCATCAAGTTTTGTGGTCGCGACGAACACAGGAGTGACCCTGTCCCATTCAATATCTGCAAACAAACCATCACTGTACTCCTGCTGTATGTGACTCTTATCATAGAATTTTGAAGCACCGAATAATTGACAGATATGCTTCTCATAAATAGTTGACTCGAGTTTCCAGTTCTTGCACTGAACCAGTAGAATTTCCCCATTCTTTCTGCAAATAAGGTCGATACCGCCGTCTTTCAGCCCCATTTCTATGCCGCGGTAGTCAACATCATATCCTTGAGCCTCGTATAAGTAACCCACATACCTTTCGTACATTTTTCCGATATGGGCTTTGGTATGAGATCTCCGGAGATAATTGTCAAGTGCACGCTGATTTCTTTCTGATTCAGACAGAGATTGGTACTCTGGGGCACTGAGGAAAAAGCGAACTCGTTCATCATCGTCATCTGTGTATTCAAATGCTTCTTTCTCGGACGTATCTGTATCCTTTGCCCATAGCTCTGATAATTGATATTCGAGATCTTTAATCCTCTGAATGTAGCCAAGATTTTCTTTTTTATACGCCCTGACAATTTCGGCAGTGTTAATTGCCGGACGCGGCTTATCTTCAAAGTATTTGGCCAACTTTTCATCGAGAGCATAACAGGCATTAATGTATGCATCTATTATTTTCGGATCTTTCCCACGTTCCTCCATCTCCTCAAAATACCCGATTACATCACGAATATGACTGTCTATCCGTCGCTCAGCACTTGCCCTTTCAGATGCTATTTCCTGCTCCGTACGAGCCTTGTATCTTGTAATACGCTCTTCCTCTAGAGCTAAGGCGCGGTCCTTTTTTTCTATCCGTTCTGATTCAGATAGAATCTCTTTTCTTGCTTGTTCAAGCGTGTAGTCGAGATTGGACTTAATATTCTTTAGCTCCTCCTCCTTCTTTTTCAGTTCCTTAAGAGACTCTGTTTTGAAAGCTTGAATTTTTGATTCCAGTGACATTATCTCCTCCTTTTTTTAGTACTTTTTCCTTTATATGGAAGAACGAAACGAACATAATCTTGCTGACGCTGATGGCGAGCAATTCGGTCTTCCAACCCGGGTAATCTTTCTAATGCCATTTCGCGGAAAGACATAACCGAAGTCCTGGTCTGTTGTATTTCTGGCTCTAGTCGTCGGCAAACGTCATAAGAAGCTGTACTCAGAGCTTCCTGAACACCCGACTTTTTAATGGCATGGTCTTCAATAGACTCTTTAATTCTATCGGCAAGCCAATGCCCTACTCCCCAGAGAATCCAGATTCCAATTATTATTAGTAAAAAAAGGCCCATACTTGTATACCATTTCTTTCACAAAGATCGTGGTTTTCATTTTATTTTCCCAATGTGCACAAGGCTTGTATAAAAGGTGTTTTAGTATAAGTGTAATATATTACAGGGACAAAAAGAAAAGGGCTAGAAACGTCCCTTTCCTCCATAATCGCGGCTATTCCACAATCTCAAGACTCTGGGCAACGACTTCATAACTGGTCCTGTCGCTGCCGTCCGATGCTACATATCTTCTACACTTCCATCGGCCAGTGATATGTACCTTCGTACCCTTCTCTATCCTAGAAAAGTCTGCGATGTTCTTTCCCTTCCATACCCGGATAGGGAACCAGGTGCACTCAATCATGGCATCACCAGAAGAGCTTTTGAATGCGTCTTCCACCATTACTGAGATTTGGGCGGTCTCAGTATCCGCCACCTTGTCAACGTGAATCGTGCCCACAATGCCAAGGATTTCAGCCTTGTTCAAAAATTCCATACGCTTATTCGTTATTAATAAATTGATTTTTAACTCTTTGGACAGTTGAGATTCCAAAGCCTGTCAGTTTAGCCGTGTTCCTTACGCTATACCCCCTTTTCAGCAGGGAT
>ODAI012138088.1_pt1 | contig 15073 bp, 9 predicted proteins | sample 1539321 | NCBI WGS metagenome assembly ODAI01 (sample SAMN02144231, study PRJEB22623) | gut metagenome | biome: sheep rumen | host: Ovis aries | place: New Zealand
ATGTCGCCAGCCTTAGGTTGGGCGCCGCTCATGCCGCCGAGGCCGGCGGTGATGAAGAGCTTGCCGGCCGTGCCGCCACCAAGCTTACGGGCAGCATTCAACACCGTAATGGTGGTGCCGTGCACGATACCCTGCGGGCCGATGTACATATAGCTGCCAGCGGTCATCTGGCCGTACTGCGTCACGCCGAGGGCGTTGTAGCGCTCCCAGTCGTCGGGTTTGCTGTAGTTGGGAATCATCATACCGTTGGTGACCACCACGCGCGGAGCATCCTTGTGACTGGGATAGAGGCCCATCGGGTGACCACTGTACATGACGAGGGTCTGCTCGTCAGTCATCTCGCTGAGGTATTTCATCACCAAGCGATACTGGGCCCAATTCTGGAATACCGCGCCATTGCCACCATAGGTGATCAACTCATGCGGATGTTGTGCCACAGCGGGGTCCAGGTTGTTCTGAATCATCAGCATGATGGCAGCAGCCTGACGGCACTTGGCAGGATACTCATCGATGGGACGGGCATACATCTTGTAGGTCGGGCGCAGACGGTACATATAGATACGGCCATACTTCTGCAACTCCTCGGCAAATTCTTTGGCCAGCATCTTGTGGTGCTTGGCGGGGAAATAGCGCAAAGCGTTGCGGATAGCCAACTTCTTCTCGGCAGGAGTAAGGATATCCTTACGCTTGGGAGCATGGTTCACCGTAGGGTCATAAGGTTGGGGTTCGGGCAGCGGGTCGGGGATGCCAAGCCGCAGTTCATTCTGGAATTCTTCGAGTGTCATATTCTTAATAATTTAGATTGCTTGACAATGATTAATTATCTCACCAAAACCTTCTCGGTCTTGGTGCCAAGGTTGGTGGTGATACGTACGGTGTACATGCCGGCAGGCAGGGGACTGATATTCAGCGTGCGGCAGTCGTCATTACAGCGACGCGAAAAGACGCAGACACCGGCAGCGTTAAACACCTCTACCACCGTGATGCCGTCGGCCGCAATATTGAGTTCGTCGTCGGCTGGATTGGGATAGACCTGAATGTCATACGCTGGCTCCGTGAGTTGCTCGATAGCGTTGCGGGGGCGCACCTCAATAGTCACATCGGCGGTATCGACATGCCCTTTGGCATCGGCTACAGCCACCCGGTACTGGCTGCTCTCTGTGATGGTGGCCGTGCTGTATTGCTGATGAGGGAAGTCGATGCCATCCTCAGGAATCCAGAGGAAAGTGGTCGGGGTGCCGATACGTGCTTCCACACCCACCTCGTGGCAGGTGTCGTAAGCCACAATGGTGGTGTCGTACATCCGCAAAATATCGTCCTCAACCAGGATGTAGCGAATTGTATCATAGGTTTTCAACTCGGGATGGTCTTCACATAACGAGGTAGATAGGAAAAGCTCGATATGCTTGGGGCTATGCAGGTCGGCCGTAGCGGTAGGCTTGAAGCGGAGCCAGTGAGCGAGGTTATCGACATAGAAAATACGGTGCTCCATGTCGAGAGTGCGGTTGCTGTCGGTGACAATGGTGTAGTCTTCTCCAATCACAGCGTCGCCGCTGTACGTCACCGTCACCTTGCCATAGTTGTAATCTGTCCCCACCAGCGTCAGCGGCAACTGTGCCGACTGGCTGCGCTCAATCGTGTCGGCATAGCGGTGCGAGAGATCCACATCGGCCGACGGACTGTTGAAGCTCTTCTTCTCGAGGAACACGCCGCTGTCGTAGGCCCCGTCGTTCACATTACAGATAGAAATGTGCATGTGGTACTGCGCACAGGGAACCAAAGTGGCGTTGGCAGAAAGCTTCTGTGTGAACCCGTTGTACTGAACGCCCTGCGCCCCGTTGCCACTCTGCCAGTTACTCTCGCTGATGTAGTTCTGCACAAAGAACTCATTGTAATGGTACCAACCTGCCGAGGGATTCTCAGTTCCAGTCTTGCCGTTCACCGTATTGATGGCCACAGCGATGCCATTGGGATTAGCCGTAGTGACCGTGTGAGGAACAATGGCAATATTCTTCATCGTGGTGCTCGGATAGGGACCGGTCACCAAGAATGCAAAGATGTCGTTAAAACTAGTCCACACATAGTTCGGATACTCCTCCGAGCCAAAACAATAGTTCAATGTCACGAAAGGCGAGATACTCACGAAATCAAAGTCAAGCGTGGAGCAATAGGTCACCGCTTGTCCACTGGCCAGATATTGGTTCAACTGGGTATCCTCGTAATACCCCGATGATACCGACTCAGAAGTCATACCGTAATTATTGGGACCAGGAGCCACGCTGACATTGCCCGTAGTCATCACAACACCACTGTCCATCTGCAACATCTGATAGCCGTTGCTCTGGAATGTGCCGATCATCGGTGCATTGATATTGCTCGTCGAGTTATTGTACTTCACGTTCCAGATATACACACCCGATCCCTGCAGCTGCTCGCTGACAAAGGTGGCAGGCGACTGTCCGGTGGCAGCCTGCACAGAGATATTCTGCGCCTCCGTCATCCAGGGCACCAGCACTGCACACAACAACACCCAACGTTTCAGATTCACCATAACGTTATCATTATCAATTCATAAACCAATACCACGCATCAAAAACACACTCACTATCGACTGCAAAGATACATCTTTTTTTACAATTAAATGAAAAAAATATAACCTTCCCGCCTCCTTTTTCACTCCCTTACAACACCATTATAGCTCCTTTATGATTCCCTTATGACCCTAAAAAATGAATGGAGGCACTATGCAGCATCGAATTCAGAACCTGACATCAAACAGTTACAAGAAACAAGGCTGACCATCAGTACGACAATCAACCTTGTTAATCAATTCTGCAAAAACCAGAACTACGGAATCTGCTCAGAAGCAGAGCTGTATGCCCACTTCGAGACGAGGCAGGAGCACCTGGTTCTCCGGCAGTTTCTGTCCCAAGCCGTTGAGGCGGTAACGGGCATAGACACCGAACCAGTCATTGGTGAGCCTCGTAGTGACACCGTAGTTCCATCGGTAGGCGTCGAGTGCGGTGGGACTTCCGAAGGTTGCCTTGTAACTGTCGGCATTATCCCACGAGGTGATATCGCCCTTGATAGTGTAACTCGGTATGCCATAACTGCCATAAACGCCAAGGTCCCAGTGAAATCCCTTGCCCGCAATACCACCTGGCACAAGACGGATGCGCTGGAAAAATTCAAGACTCAATTCCGTAATACTGACACGACGGTACTCCTCCCTGTCCATCGACCGACTAATGGCGTCGGCACCAAGACCGTGTTCCAATGCGTTGGGCTGCATCCCCTTGTAGTTATGCCTAATACCGCCCCATTCCAGACCTAGGCCAAGACAGTAGCTCTTGTTAAAGGCATGCATCAGACGCAGGCCGACACGTGTGCTTGGCGACCAAACGAGCATAGGCAGTTCCGACTCCTCTAACTTGGCAGGCACTCCCAATTGGAAATAGACATCGTAGCGCCAGGAAGCGTTGCTGCCCCACTGCCGGGTTTTGATCTCACCCTTGCGACCGTCGGACTCGGCAACAACTGCATTCTCATCAATGACTGGGGAATAAAGGAAACCCTTGGCATCATTGTATTTAAGATACTCCTCTTCAGGCAGGCGCAGGCTATCGGTATAGCCGTTGAGATGGACGGTAAGGGTACGGTTGAACACGGCAGCCTTGGAGAAGGACATTCCCTCGGTCACATCCATAAAGTCCACATCGACCTTGCCGTAATAAGCCAGACGATGGTCGGCGGGACGGCGGAAACTGTAGAAAAGGTGGCCGTGTTTGACGGGATGGGTAGGCTCCACGCGGATGCTGTCCTCTAATGCAACAAAGCGGAATGTAGGATCAACAGCCTTGCGGTCGCCCACAAAGAAGGATGCCTGAGGCACGCCGTAGCCGTAGGAATAGTCGCAATAGGGGTAAAGATCGGCACTTTGCTCGATCAAACGGAACATTTCCATGGCAGTTTTGCCGGGCGATGCCTGCCAGGCACAGGCAGCGAAGCCTGCCACCAGAGGACAGGAGAATGAGGTCCCATGGACATAATGGGTGGCCTGGTCGGAAGTGATGTTGGCAGTACGTGCATAGCCGAAGGCACAGACATTGGGTTTCTGGCGGCCGTCGGCACTGGGGCCATAGGAGGAGAAGGTGATGTGGTTGTACTCGGTGAGGCTGTTCTCGATGCCACCGATGCAGAGCACGCTGTCGGCATCGGAGGGCGTAATGATGGTACGCCACTGGCCGTCGTCGGCTTCGTTGCCGGCGCTGTTGACCACCAGCATACCCTTGCGGGCGGCAAGGTTACCGGCTTTGGCCACATAGGATGTGCCATCCATATCCTTGGTGTAATGGCGTTCCTTGCCATAGCCGAGGCTGGAGGAAATGATATTGGCACCGTTCTTGTCGGCCCACTCCACTGCCATCTGCCACCATACCTCCTCCTTGAAGGGCTCGGCCTCGATCTCGGTGCGGGCCAGAAGGAACTCGGCACCAGTGGCCAGACCGAAGTCCTTGCCCTCATAACGGCCGGCAATGCAGCTGAGGGTCATTGTACCATGACTGTTCCAGCCATAGACGTTCTCTCGATTGTTGGGGAAGTTCCATGTCTTGATAATCTGCTTGTTGTCACGCAAGTGACGGAACACCTCGTGCGTATTGACGCGGGGAAATCCCCCATCGAACACAGCAATTCGAACGCCCTTGCCATCGATGCCCTTGTCACGGAACGCCTTGCCACCCATACGGACAAGCTGAGCCTCGAGAGGACCCTCGACAGTGGCATGATCCACAAGGCCATCATTGTCACTGGGGAAGGACGCTACTTGCATGTCTGCCTCGACGGGCTGCACGCGAAGCACATAGGGAAGAGATTCTATCTGCATTATCTGGGCAGGGGTAGCCACCACACCCATGGCATTCATCCAGCGAGAAACGCCGATTTCCTCAGTGGCCAAAGCACTGACGCCCTGCTCGTAGGAGGAATTGACAGGATAGTTGCTGATGTCGTAGAGGTCAGCACCGCAAGCATTGTAGCGTTCAATGGCCTTGGCATCGAAATAAGAATAAGGGTCGAACGTTGTTCCCTGTTTGTCGGTCAGGAAAATCCAATAGACCGACTGTGCCTGGAGAGGGCTTTGACAAAACACCGATACACTTGACAGTACCAATAAAATTAACGAAAGTTTTTTCATGGTTTGTTATTTTAAAATTGCATGTAATATTTCGTGACTATGGAAGTTATGAAAACCGCTAAGATGCAGTTGGTAGTAGGTGATGAGGGCGTCGATAAGGATCCGACGGTCGGTAAATGCCGGTATGGGAAAGTCTGTGACCGTCAGATATTGATGGAGCAACAAGGAATGGCGTGGGGAAAGGGTCGTTTCGGCAGGGACAGACACGAAACGGCCTTCTTGCAGGTCGAAAAGGGGCTCACGTGAGTTGTAGTTGTCCAACGGTTCAATACCGAGATAACGAGCCACGGAGAGAAGAAAAAATATCGGAAGTTGAGCGTCGGGAAATGCAGCTTGAGCATTGACCGCTTCGACATAGTCGAAGAGATCGGGCATAGGTTCAGCCTCATGCAGGGCCTTGTAGAGCACCTCGGTCATGAAAAAACGCAATGCGTTCCGAACGGGTAGCAGATAGTCGGTAGTGGATAACGGAGGACGGGGAAAAAGCTCCTTGATGTGGTTAAGATCTGTCTTGGGGTTGTCATAAACCACCATGTCAATATCGGAAAGAGGCTGCAAGAGATTCTGTTTCACTTTTCCACGTGGTCCTCTGACATTTTTGATGATATAGGAACGGAGCCCCAACTGACGGGTAAACACTTTGGCCACCACCGATGTCTCGGCGTAGGGTGTCGTGTGGAGTACCAGGCCTGGCGTCGAGAGAAGCATTTTCTATCAGGGGTTAGAAGTCATCGGAGAATCAATATCTTGGCGACAGAACGGTTGCCACCCTCGTTGTCGGCAGCAAAAACGTAATAGACTCCTGCCGCCACACGCTCACCGTTGACGGTACGGCCATTCCAGATGGCCTGGCCGCCAAGAGCCTGGGTGCTATAGACCGTGTGTCCGGCAGCATCGGTGATGTGGACCATAGCGTCGCGTACGAAGCCCTTGATGGCGATAGGTCCTTCATATCCCGGACGCACCGGGTTCGGAAAGGCATGGATGTCGTCCAGAGGGGTTCCGACAGCATAAGTAGCCGTGGAACGATAGACCTGCAGACCCTGCTCAGTACCGATATACACTTCGCCAGTGCGCGGCTGGATGGCTAGTGTGACAATCTTGTTGGAGAACAGCGGGCTGTTCTCTGCTGTGAAGTGTTCCAACTGGTCCATCCCATTAGCAGAAATAAGATAGAGACCTCCTGCGGCAGTGCCCACCCATTTGCGGTTGGCTCCATCAACAGCAATGGCCGTGATGCTCTCATAAGCCATCAGATACTCGTAAAATTCACCATTGGTGATGGTTATATTGCTGCAGGTGACTGGCGACACCTCCCCTGCCCCACCGTATTGGAAGGCCTTGGCAGCATCATAGATAACCTTGATGCCCTTGTTGGTGCCTACCCAGAGGTTACCCGTACGGTCTTGCACCAAGGCAGTGACATTGTCGGTAGAGAGTTTGCTGCCATTGTTGGGATTCACCTTAGCCATACGGCCATCGCCGTCGTGCACATAAATGACATTGCTGCGACCACAGAACCAGAGGTAATGGTTGATGCTGTCCCAAATAAGCTTGTCAAGTGACGGCATATCATCCAACCGACTGGTGGGAAAGCCCTTCCATGTACCCGAGGCTGTACGGCGGGCCAAAGCATAACCAGAGTGCGAATTAAGCACCCAGAGGTTGCCGTCGCCGTCAAAAGTCACAGCACCTGTACGCAATGTACTGATTCCGCCGCTGAAGAATGGCACCAAAGCCCCATCCGTATTGTTTTCGTCATAGAGGGCCTGCACCTTGTTGTTTCGGATAGAGGCCACCCCACGTCCCCACAAAGCGGCGACAATCTCGTTGGTGTCGTTGGGATTGACATCCGCAGAAAGCAAGTCGGTAGCAGAAGCAAGCATGCCGTTACTGAGGTCGAGACTCCTCCAACTGCGGCCGTCGGTAGAGAACAAATCCGCCGGAAGGTAGGCATTGCCATAGAATGAATTATGGCCTCCAGGACACACCAGCATGCGATAGTTGAAAGGCGTAAGGCTATAGACATAGTCTCCCGAGAAAGGTCCTGCGGGATGGAAGGCCTCGTCGCCTGTGGCGGTGAAACGAATCAGCCCATCCCAACTATGTCCTGCCCACAAGGTGCCGTCATCGCTCGTGACAGCATCGAAACAGGTGAGATATCCCCACGTGTAAGCCGTTAGACTGTCAATCATCTGAAACGCCGTGTCGTATCGCACCACACTTGAATCGCGTGTCAGCGTGAGGCGCCCCCCCCCTGCCCGCATCGAAAGAACAGCACCATTATTCCATGCGTGGTAGCCGGTATCTGTTTTCTGATAAAGCGTAAGTTCTTCCGGATCGAAAGAATAGCCGGCAGCAAGAAGCTTTCCGTCAAAGGCTTCAAGCATGGTGACGGTGACACCGTTGAGACGGGTGTCCAGTTGCCAGCGGTCGCTGATGGTAAGGTATCGCTCGCCAAGTGCAATGCGTTTCACGCCTTCTCCTGTAGCCGCATAGATGCTGTCCGAGGTGAAGGCGACATCGTGCACTGGAGTATAGGCACCACCGGCACCGATATAGCAGGTCTCCTTAATCTCGTGACGGGCCAGATCAATCACCACAATGCCAAATCCCGTAGCCAGATAAGCGTAGCCTCTACGGAAGCGGATACGGTAGATATTCTTGTCACCTCCGATGTCGCTGCGCTTGATATCGGAAATGTTGAACACACGTCCACCCTGTACCAAATCGACATTGGAGTTGTTGTAGGCCACCACCAAGTAACGGGTCTGGCGATCATAGGCCACCGTAGCCACTCCCACATCGTTCAGACCCGAAGCCTTGCTCATCACCGTGAGAGTACGGTCGTCCGGGTCGAAATGAAACAAGCCTCCGCGCCCGGCAGCATAGACGCCGTCATTCGCAGGCTCCACATGCAGCACCTTGCTGTAGTCAAGGCAGTCTCGCCAATGGCCGATGGCTGTCTGGGAGTGAAGACCGGAACTTGGGAAACAGAGAACTGTTAGAGACCATAGCAGCCACGTCATTCTCTTTTTTCCGCTACCCTTTTCTAGTTTGCTCATGGTTCCTCCTTCCGTTTCAGGAACAAAACTTGATAAACCACCACCAGAATAGCGGTAACCAAAGTACTGCAAATCGTAGCCAACAGCACACCGCCGAAGCCACGGAAACTGAATACCTCCATGGTGTAGAACACCAGATAGAACAGCGACAGCAGCAGCAGGGTGTAACTGATGAAATACTGTGGAGTGACGCTGTAGATACCCGGTGTGGAGATCACTATGTTCTCGCCACGTGTCAGTATGCGGTCGGCAAACCAGATGCGGACCATAGCCACCACGGTGCAAGCCAATGCGTGAAATCCCAACGAACCCGACATAATATCGACCAGCAAACCTGTGCCAAACGCTGCCAACAAAAGCGGGATGCGTTTCATCGAGGTGGGAAGCATCAGAATAAACAGCACATACAGCATCGGCATCACATAGCCGCCAAGATACACATTGTTGAGAACCAACAACTGTATCAACATCAGCAACACAAAACGTCCCACATTTCGCCAAACTATGTTCTTCATTTCACGTCCTCCATCAGTTCTTGCTGCTCCTTGCGGAACTTGTTGTTAACCACATACACATGGTTCAGTTTGTTGAAGTCGGTAGCCAAACGTATGCGCACCTTATAGAAACCGCTGCCTTTCAGCGTTTCGGCATCCACCACATAGCCCACTGGTATCCCTTCGGGGAAATCGTTGGCCAAGCCCGAGGTGACAATGGTGTCGTTCTCCTCAAACTGATGTGTGGTCGGCACATCGAGCACCTGTGCATACCGGAAGTCCTTGCCGTCCCACACCAGCGAGCCACTGATACCTGTACGTTTCACCTTCACGCTGTTGCGGCTGTCCGAATGCAGCACCGGCATCACGGTGGAGAAGTTCTTCGTAGTAGCCACCACCACACCCACGATGCCGTCAGGCGAGATGACCGCCATATCGGGTTCAATCCCATGATTCGAACCTTTGCCGATCATAATGTAGTTGTTCTGCCCACTCCACGAGTTTTTGATTACCTGTGCCTCTGTGTATTCGTATCGCTGGCGATAGACGGTGTCGCTTACGGTAAACAAGCTGTCGGTATAACTGATGTAACTTTCCTTCAACTGGGCCCTGAGGCGCGCATTTTCAGCCGCCAGACGGTCATTCTCGGCCTTCAGGCCGAAATAGCCGCCCACGCTGTTCACCCCTTCATACCACGTGCCCGCCACACTGCCGGCCCACGACACCAATCGCGACCGCTGATAGTAGGAAGTGCTCGACATCATCACCACCGATGTCACCACCAGCAGCACAAAGACCACGATGTAGTCGTACTTCTTCAGTATGTCGAACAGCTTGCTCACTTTCCAAGAAACTTTTCAATCACTTCCCTTGTCTCCTGCACAGCACGCTGCAGGTCGTCGTTCACAATGGTCACGTCGAACTGAGGTGCCTGTTCCAGCTCTTTGGCACTGCGATCCAAACGCTTTCTGATGCTCTCTTCGCTGTCGGTGCCACGACTGCGAAGACGCTGTTCCAACACCTCCACGCTGGGAGGCATCACAAAGATGCTCAATGCATTGTCACCAAAATAGCGTTTGATGTTGCGACCGCCATTGACATCCACATCGAACACCGCCACTTTCCCCTCCTTCCAAATGCGATCCACCTCGCTCTTCAAAGTCCCGTAGCAGGTACCCTGATAAACCTCCTCCCACTCCAGGAAATCGCCCTTGGCCACACGTGCCTTGAACTCATCGTAGCTCAGGAAATAATACTCCACCCCGTCGCGTTCTTCACCCCGGGGTGCACGCGAAGTGGCCGAGATACTGAACGTCAGGTCCTGTGGATCGAAACTCCCCATGGGGGCACTAAGCATCAGCTCGTGTATGATGGTGGTCTTGCCGCACCCCGACGGCGCCGAGAACAATATTGCTTTCCCCATAACCTTCTTTGAGTCTTAGAATTTCTTGTCGAATATCTTGTAGAATGCCCTGACAGCGGCTGATTCCTCGTCCCACTTGTACTGGGCTGCGATGTCGTGCACATGAGCCAGGGCTTCATCACGCTGTGCAGTGGCGTTCAACCGCATAATGAAGTCGTTGTAGGCCTTCATGTTGCCTTTGAAGAGTTCGCTCATAAAGCTGAACTTGTCGTTGATGTTGATCACCGTGCGCAGATCATCCACCTTCTTCTCAAGTGCCTGCTGCAAAGGATGTGCCGCAGCCAATGTCTCGCCGAGCGTACGGGTGGTAGGCTGCTTCAGGTAGTCGAGCAGCGAAGCCTGTCCTGCGGGTTTCTGTACCTCCGGTTCCTTTGGGGGCTCAGGCGTCACAACCGCTTTTGGAGGCTCTGGCTTCTCCGGTTCAATGATTATCTCGTCGAAAAGCAAAGCATTGTCATTGTGTTCCAGGTCTTCCATGCGAGGCTGCTCTACGGGTTCAGGTTCGGGCTCGGGGACAGGTGCTGGTTCAGGTTCGGGCTCGGGGGCTGGTTCGGGGGCTGGTTCGGGAACAGGCTCGGGTATTGGTGCTGGTTCCGGTTCCAGCTCCGGTGCAGGCGCAGGCTCAGGTTCAGAAACCGGTTCTGGTTCCGGCTCCGGGGTCATGGCTGCGATGGTGGACATCATGGCCATCATCTTCTCCTCTGCCTGGGGTTCTGCCTCGCGTTCCTCCACAGGACTGGGGGCCGCATGAAGCTCGGGCAACGTGTCTCCGCCCAACTGCAGGGCCACATCATAGAGATTGCGCAAATCCTCCAGCAGCAGGTCTATCTCGATACGGCTTGCCTTGCCGTTCTGCGCCACGATACGGTTGGCCACCGCACACAGCCGCTGCATCCCCTCGGTGAGCTCTTTCATCGAATTGTTTTTCATCTTATGCTTGCTTTATTTTTTTGACACACAATACACTAAGCACACCCCACATGGGGTGATTCCGAATGTAAAAATACACTTTATTTTCCACCCATACGCGCAAGCGGAAGAAAAGTTATCAAACTCATCCGTTGATAACTCTCCTTCCGCCTGTCTATACGGGGATTTCCCGTCTATCGGGCCACTCGCAGTGTGCCGGGGGCAACCTGGCGCTGTCGCATGCCCTGGACAGCATGCACCGCCTTCGATGCCTGCGTGAAGTTAAGGCTAGGCAGCGAGATGACAAGACTGCGCGTCTCGGCCCCGTCAATACCCTCCTGATCGATAAAGGCCCCGTAGGCGTCGAACATGGTGGCGTTGACGGTCAGGTTGGCCGTGTGGGCGTTGAAGTCGAGCGAGGCAAAAGTCACCGTGGCGCTCTTGCCCCACCAGTCGCCATAGTAGGTGGTGTCCCCATTGCTGACCGACATCAGACTCGTGTTCTCATAGTACTCCAACACATTATAATTACCACTGATATATCCATCGTCACCCACCGGCATAGAAGTAGTTCCCACCGAAGGATCGCCAATCTGCATATAGATGTATGGATAATTGTAATTCGTATTCTCAAAGAGATTTCCGGCCAGCACATCATAGGCAGTGTAATACTTTATACCATACTGAGTGTTGGGATAGACATTGCTCCATGTCGATGAGCCGAAGGTGACCGAGGTGGTAGAACTGCCGCCACCGCCCGAGGCGGTGAAATAGGCCGTATAGGTGGCATTGCCGGTGACGGTGATGGTGCGCGGATTCGAGGTGTTGCCATCGTTCCAGTGCGAGAACTGGTAGCCGCTGTAGGGATAGGCCGTGATGGTGGCCGTGCTGCCCGCAGCATAGGTACCGCCACCAGTCACATAACCGTAGCTGCTGTTGTTCGCCACAACGCTGACCGTATAGCTCGTTTGCCCGCCACCGCCGGGACCGGCCGAGCCCGTGCCGTCGGCATAGAGATAGTAGTCGGTACCCGATTCTCCAGAGGAAGTGTAGCTACAAGTGACAGGCCACGTATTGCTCTCATCATAGGTATAGGTGTAGGTGCGGTCGCTCGAACTGCCATTAAGCGGAATCCACCTTTTCTCCAACACATTGTTGTTCGAGAAGTAGGCATATTCCTCTGCCCTCAGCGCCATAAAAAAGGCGCACTCCATATTGAAAGGATTGCTCTTGCTGTCATACGTATAAGTGTTGCGTCCTTCCGAGACCACCTCGCGCTCCACCACATTACCGTTACGCCAGGTGAAATTCATATCATCCCCGTCGCTCAACCCCACATTGCTGATGTTACCCAACGCATTGTAGCTCACCGTGGCAGTCCATCTATATATACCGCCATAGTAGAGGGCAATCTCCTTCACACGGCCGTTGGCATAGTCGAAAACAAACCGATAATCCGTGCTTCGAATCTCTGAGAGGCCCCTGCTGTCATAGGTAAAATCGGCCGACTCCTCAAGGACGTCTCCGTCCCACAGGTCAATCTTGGCCAATTTGTCGCCGTCCCAGGTAAAACGCAGTTCCTCGACATTCGTCTGGCTGCCGCCTACGCCATGGACCCTGGTCACCTTGGCCAACTTCTTGCCGGAACGTCCGTTGGCACCACCTCCGTTATCATCCTCGTTCTCAAGGACATTGTTCAGCTTTTCGCAACCGGCCATCATCATGGTAGCGGCTACCATAAACCAAAAAAAGAACTTTTTCATAACCTATTATTTTAATTATTAATACAATTCACTGACAATCAACATCCACGCAAACCATAACATAAAATTCCACGATGCAAACATATAAAGAATTATTGATATTTGCAAATTTTTTTTCACCTGAAAACCATTCTTTGACACCCCATCACCTCCGTCTCACCTCCGTCTCACCTCCGTCTTAACTCCGTCTCACCTCCGTTGGCGAACGGAGTTGAGACGGTGAGGCAACGGGGGAAAAACGGAGGAGGAAAGGAGGAGCTGGCCTGGACGAAGAGTAAAAAAAGGACACAGGGGCAATAAGTCACCTGGTATGACGTTATAGTTTATTATTCGTAAAATGAATTCGTAACAAAAGATATTACAATGAAAAAGAGTTTCAAAATCCTATGCTTCGCAGCAGCCATGCTCCTCGTGGGCGGCAGCGCCATGGCACAGAAGTACGAGTACAAGACCTTCGACAACGACCCGCTCGGAGTGCGCGAATACACCCTCGGCAACGGGCTGAAAGTGTTCATGAGCGTCTATAAGGACGCTCCGCGCATCCAGACCTACATCGCCGTGCGTGCCGGCTCAAAGAACGACCCCCACGAGACCACCGGCTTGGCCCACTATCTGGAGCACATGCTCTTCAAGGGCAGCCATCAGCTGGGCACCACCGACTGGGAGCGCGAGCAAGTGGAGCTGCAGAAGATCGAGAACCTCTATGAGGTGTATCGCCGCACCACCGACGAGCAGCGCCGCAAGGAGATATACCACCAGATAGACTCCATCAGTTACGTGGCCTCCACCATCGCCATCGCCAACGAGTACGACAAGAGCATGACCGCCATCGGCAGCGAGGGCACCAACGCCTTCACCTCGAACGACTACACGATGTACGTGGAGAACATCCCGGCCAACCAGCTGGAGCAGTGGGCCAAGGTCGAGGGCGACCGCTTCCCGAACCTCGTCCTTCGACTGTTCCACACCGAGCTGGAGGCCGTCTACGAGGAGAAGAACATCGGCATGGCGCAGGACAACCGCCGCGTCAACGAGACGATGATGGCCGCCCTCTTCCCCCACCACCCCTACGGCCAGCAGACCACCATCGGCACCATCGAGCACCTGAAGAACCCCTCGATGAAGAACATCCGCGAGTACCATGCCGCCTACTATGTGCCCAACAACATGTGCATCGCCATGGCGGGCGACTTCAATCCCGACGAGGCCATCAAGATTATCGACAAATACTTCGGCAGCTGGAAACCCGGCACCGTACCCACCTTCACCAAGGTGAAAGAGGAGCCCATCACCTCGCCCATCATCCGCTTGGTGAACGGCCAGGATCCGGCCAACCTCACCATCGCTTTCCGCATCGAGGAGGGCAACGGCAGCCGCGACGCCCTCCTGGCCCAGGCTATGGAGATGGTATTGAACAACGGCTCGTGCGGCCTCATCGACCTCAACATCAACCAGCAGCAGAAGGCCCTCGGCGCCTACGCCGGCACCTACACGCTCAACGACTACGCCGCCTTCATGCTCGGCGGCCGTCCCGCTCCGGGCCAGAGCCTCGGCCAGCTGCGCGACCTGCTCCTCGAGCAGCTCGACCTTGTGAAGCAGGGCAAATTCGACGAGAGCCTCATCGAGGCCTCGATCAACCAGTTGAAACTCCAGATCATGAAGCAGGCCGAGAGCAACAACAGCCGCGCCAGCCAGATGGCCTACGCCTTCGTGGAACACCGCAACTGGGGCGACGTATGCAACGAAATCAACGAGCTCTCCAAAATCACCAAGAAGGACATCGTCGACTTTGCCAACCGCATCTGCAAGGACAACAACTACGTCATCGTCTATAAGCACCAGGACACCCCCGACCCCGTGACCAAGGTCCAGAAGCCCGCCATCACCCCCATCTTCGTGAGCCGCGACACCGAGAGCCCCTTCCTGGCCTCCATCAAGGCTGACGCCGCCAAGGCCAAGCCCATCCAGCCCCAGTTTGTGAACTTCAAGAAAGACCTTCAGAAGGGTAAGACCCAGAACGGTAGCGAGGTGCTCTACGTGCAGAACAAGGAGAACGGCACCTTCAACCTGCAGTACCGCTTTGAGTTCGGCTCCACCGCCGACAAGACCATCGACCTGGCATCCAATTATGTGGACTACCTCAACACTCCGAACCACACCGCCGAGCAGTTGCAAGAGGAGTTCTACAAGCTGGCCTGCTCGTGGGGTATCAGCGTCGGTGGCCG
>ODAI011981506.1_pt1 | contig 15072 bp, 17 predicted proteins | sample 1539321 | NCBI WGS metagenome assembly ODAI01 (sample SAMN02144231, study PRJEB22623) | gut metagenome | biome: sheep rumen | host: Ovis aries | place: New Zealand
TGCTATTCTGAATGCTATTGCAGGTCAGAACACCCTTATTACTAAGGAATTCTGTGATTTGAGGGAACGTGAGTTGCAGAATAAGATTAACACTCAGGGAGATATTATCACTCAGCTGAGGAATCAAATTTCAAATGATCATCAGACATTGCAGTTTAATGCTGCATTCCACGCTTTGGATGATAAGATTGATGCTATAGCTGCCAAGCAGCCTAATACTGTTCCAGTACAATGGCCGAATTTAATTGCAGCTAATGCAACACCTTATGTAGGTGGTAACTTCAATCCTTGGGGTTATGGTTTTGGAGGTACAAGCTATTGGGGCTAAATAAGGGAGGATAGGTTATGGCAAGATTTCCGTACCAATATGCTAATATCAATGGCATTCCGTGTATAAAGACACAGACTGTCGTAGTATCTGATACTGCTGTAACTTTCAAGTTTGCTCCTGACTTTGATGGAAGACCTTTCAGAGGTTTGATTTTGGTCTATATCTCTGATGAAATTCCAGCAGGTACAACAACTACTTTGCCTGTACAATTCTCAATGGCTGGAGTTACCAGTACTCTGACATTGGCAGGTGGGGCTAATGTGACAGTGGCAGACTTGCCTGGAACAGGTATCTATCTGGTCTACTTTGACAGGTGGGCAGATACACTTCAGTTGATAAGTAATATTTAGTGAGTAATTTTCAAAAGTAATTAACCATGTTTTCAAATTTAAGCAAGGGCAGTGTCCTGTATGGACTGGATAGGAAGAACGGGAATAAGGTATTCACTGCAACAGTGGAGAGTGTTTCCATGCCAAGGCCAAGGTTTAACCAGAATACCTTTGGCCAGATTCCTGAGTATGTGGTAGATATTGTGGCCAACATAAATGGTGAAAGGAGGGAGTTCCAGCAGGTTCCCAACAGCAATGTTGTGGCTGATTTTGGTGCAGATTCCCTTGTAATCTCTGACAGCAAGGACTCTCTTGCCAACCATATCAAGTCATTAAGACAGGAGAGCAAGAATGTCATAGACAGTGCTCCCATTCATCAAGAGAGGATTCCTCAGTATGATGCAGCTCTGAGTGAGCTTGATCCAACTACAGCCAATGACAATGCTGTCAAGGAGCTGAGGGGTCAGGTGGAAAGCATGCAGAGCCAGCTGGCGGAGGCCCTTGCCCTGCTTAGACAAGGAAACGGCAAAACAGTTTAGGACTATGTTGATAATGTACAAGATGACTTCCGAGAAAAAGGAGAAGTTTACCAAGAAGCTGGATAAGATGATGGACTTCCTTGAGGAGTTCCGTGATTGTCTGGAAGACAGTGAGGACTATGATGGTGAGGAGTATGATGAGGAGCCTGCATACCGTGGTGGTTCCATGAGCAGGCGCAGCTCTACTTCCATGAGAGGCCGCTATAGTCGCAGGGGAGGCATGTAGACAATGTTTGACTGTGGGGATTGCTGGTTTCTATACAGGGACTGGCAGTCCCCTTAACACAGAAAAGACTATGCGAATCAGCTATTGTGGGGGATATGATGAGATTCCCAAAGGAATGGACAGATATATGAACATGTATGGCAGTCACTTCAACAAGAAGTTGTATGAGGAGGCTGCAAGCAGGATGTACAGAAAGAGTGGCGGCATGAAAGAATACATCAAGCCCTACACCAAGGAACAGGTGGAAAGCTTGCTGAAATCTTACAATATCAGGCTGGAGAATGATAAGATGTATGATGCCTGCTATGTTGCCTCGATGTGCCAGGCAGACTTTCTTGGAAGCTCCATACCTGACGAGAAGCATCTTGCCCTGTATGTCAAGGATGTAATAGATGACCCTGATGCAGAGCCAGGCTTTGTCTTCTGGAGATTCTATTCTGACTGCATGTTCATGGATAACCCAATTGAATGGGAAGACATGCTCTGACTTCAGTCAGATGTCTTACGCACCATAACTATGGTCAGGCAGGAAATTGATGTTGACGGGTATTGGAAGGTTATCGTCTTCTATGATGTGGACTTTAGCCTTCTTTATCCTGTCTTTGAGGAGCTGAGGAAGATTGGATTCCCCGTAAAGGATATTCAGGAAATCTTCAGGCAGCTTGGGGAAGGGCAGGCAAAAGCAGTGACATGCAGCAATGAAGCACACCATGCCAGTGTGGTGCTGTTTGGCAGGCATGAGGATAGGAACGACTATCTCAATTCTTTGGTACATGAAGCAGAGCATGTAAAACAGGCCATGTTAAAATCTTACAGAGTAAAAGATGAAGAAGAACCCCCAGCCTATACAATAGGATACCTGGTCAGTATGATGTATCCTATATTTCGGAATATAACTTGTGGTTGATAAGGCTACTGATTTCTTTATTATTCCTTAGTAATTCTATAAGTTACAGACATTGCCGCTGTGTTCTTTGTATTTTTGCATTGTTAACAAAGAATGTCAAAAGTAAAGATAAGAACTGTAAGGCATGATTATTTTTGATCAGTTAAGAATCAGCGATGATGGACAGATCCTTTTTATCAATGTCCATATAAACAAGGCATCCTACTTTGATGACTTGTACATCAAGAAGATTACTATATGTACAGAAGACCAAGTACATGAAACAGACCCATTGGAGTACTTTGATGAGTTTATCTATCAGCAGGACTTTCAGGAGAATCTCAGGGAACTCCATCTTGTCTTGAAAAGCAGTTCATTCAATGAAAAGTTCAAGGGAAAAGACCTTAGCCACAACATGTTTTTTGTATATGTGGAGTGTGGAGGCACCCCTGACCCCTGCACTCCTTGCAGGCTTGATGAGCTGACTACACTTGGAGTTACTTTTGACTACGGCAGGCTGTTCAACATAGCTATGAACTACACAAGGGAGCTTGCACAGACCTGTACTGTTCCAGACAGGTTTATTGATTTCATACTGAACTTCGAGGGGTTGAAGATAGCCATAGAGACAGAGCATTATATCCCTGCTATCAATTATTGGAACACCCTTACTGAAGGAGCCAATTATAGTACAACAACTAAACCTTGTGGATGTCATGGATGAGTTTGTATATACTTCAATAGGCAGGTATTTCCACACTTTGCAGAACTTTGGATACCTTAGCTACAAAAATGTAAAGAGCCTGCTAGTCCTCATCTTCTTCTACAACATGATATATCATGACTATAGGGGACTGATTAGGAAGAAGGACTATGGAATTATTGAAAGGGCACTGAACTGCCTCTATGGGACAACATGTTTAATACCTTATCCAGATTATTTGAAGATGGGAAAGCTTAAATTAGGAGAGATGACAGAGATGGCTCAGAGAATCAAGAACATTGAGGAGGAGCCTGTGTTGAAGCTGATACATGACATCAGCACTGTGGATAATCCAGAGAACAACAGTGATGTGGAGGTGGTACTCAGTGAGGAGTAACACCTACCACTTTATATGAATGCATAAAAACATTTACTATGAGTACAGAGAAATATATAGGCGAAGCCAAGATAAAGGAAAAGCCCTCCAAGATACTTGACCTCATTATTAAGAAAGGGGCCATCAAGTGGGATAGACTTTCTGAAGAAGTGCAACTTCTTATTAGGGCTGGTGGCGATGGTACTATACCTTTATCACCAGATTTTGGTGACAGTGAGCTGGTTGGTATTACTCAGAAGAAGATTACAGAAGCTGTAAATGCACTAGAGGATGAAATTGCTGCATCCCAGACTGTGATTACCAATGATGAGATGGATGAGGTTCTTGGCGGTGACGTGGCTGTCTACATGACAGATTCTGATGGTAACTTAATACTTGATGAGAATAATAAACCCATAGAATTAATACCATAATATGAACTATGTTAGCTCGTACACAGCAAATAAATTTGACGGTAGAGGAGCTAGATGCCCTGTTGAGTGGTTACACAGACAATGGGAAACTTGACACTATACCTGAGATTATAGATGAGATAGGGAAGATAGAGCAAGGTGGGGGTACTCCCACAGACATGCTTCCAATGAGTAATCTTGATATTGAAAGACTATTAAAATAATACAATATGGCAAAAAGTTATTTAGATGACAATGGTCTGCTTTATGTTTGGGGAAAGATAAAGACCTATGTTACTGGCCTTCTTACAGGTAAGCAAGATACTATTAATGACCTTAGTGATATAAGGAGTAATGCTTCAATGGGTGCAACTGCTGTGCAGCCAACTAGAAAGGTAAATGGTAAACCCCTTAGTGCAGATGTAACCCTAAAGACAAGTGACCTTGATAATGACTCTGGCTATATCACAACCAGTGACATTCCAGAAGGAGCTGCTGCTTCTACTACAACTCCTCTGATGGATGGTACAGCAGCTGTTGGCACAGAGCTTGCCTTTGCGAGGGGAGACCACAGACATCCTTCTGATACAACTAAGGCTAATGCTTCAGAGCTTAAAATTGAAGATGTCTCTGGTGCTTCTGATAAGAAGAAAATAACACTTAAAAGTGGTACAAGTCAGGAAGTTATTATAGCCCATCAGAGTATAACTGGAAAAGTAGATAAGACCACTACTGTTAATGGTCATGCCCTGAGTAGTAATGTCAGTGTTACTAAGGAGGATGTTGGTCTTACCAATGTTACTAATGATGCGCAGGTGAAGAGGAGTGAGATGGGTACAGCAAATGGTGTTGCTACCCTTGACGGTAATGGCATGGTTCCATCAAGTCAGCTTCCAAGCTATGTGGATGATGTTATTGAAGCCTATGCAAGGACTGGGCAGACAGCCCTCAGTGCAGGATGGCTTGCTACTGGTAGTGCCTCTGGCACAGCTATCACTCCTGAGAGTGGTAAGATTTATGTGCTAATGGCTAATGCGGGTGACTATGCGGCTAATACTCAGTTCAGATGGGGTGGCACTGCCTATGTCAAGATGAATGACGGTGGTGTAAGTGCTATTACCAATGCAGAAATAGATGAAATCATAGTATGACAAAATATCTTGATGATGAAGGTCTTGAGCATGCCTGGGAAAACATGACTTATATTATAAATAAAAAAGTCTATGATGCCGTAAAGTGTGCATTAGGTGCCAGATATGGCGGATATGATGTTACTGAAACTACAAATGCTCTTTGGGAACTTGTTCTTATAGACAGTGAAGATAAAATAGTAGCTGGAATACGTGCAGATAAAACATTGTATTTAAGTTAATATATTAAAGATATGATAGTAAATAAAAAATTCTCTTGGGACTTTGATTCTTTTAAGCGATTTTACGAGAAATATGTTAAAGGTAGCGCAAGCAAAGACTTTGACAATCTTGGAAAAGCTGAGCAAAAGATTAGGGAAGAAGCCAGTGCTAGGATTTCAGCTATAAACAAAGAAACAAACTCAAGAATTTCGGCAGAAAGCGTTATCAACAATAAAATAGACGCTTTGGAAAATGCTATAGGGTCTGGAGGAACTATAGATGAGAGGATAGCTGTTGAAGCAACAGTTAGAAATAGTGCTGATGTTGCTCTTGGTAATAGAGTAAACACTCTTGAAACAGCTGTAGGTTCTGGTGGTAGTATAGATGAGCGATTAGAATCAGTAAAAAACAATATTATAGGAAATGCCTCGGCTGATTATAACACTCTTGGCAAAACAGAGAGTGCTATTCAGATAGAAGCCAATAGAGCAAAATCTGCTGAAAGTAGTTTGCTCCAGCTTTACGAGAGCCTTACTCAGAGTGATATTGTTATTGTTCCAGAAGAGGACTGGCCAGTATCTCCAGGTGTTGCTAACAAGATTTACAGGGTTACGGGTGAAAACAGTTATACTGACTATATGTTCAATATAGAAGACCTTGTAAATCCTATCAAGATGGCTGAGTATGATAATGCTACGGAAGATGAGATAGTAGACCCAAATGGTAATAATCTGCCAAAAAGTAAGGCTGTTGTCAGAATGCTCGATGAGCTGTTCATGGATATTATCTACAAGGTAGTCAAATGGCCACTTTTATCAGACGGTACTTTTGGTACATCATCTAATAACCATGCTGCATTTAAGGTAAGGAGCGGGGAAAGATATATTATAACAAATGGTCAGGCATCAACAGCAACAACCACTTATACAAGATATGCTTTTGCTACAAGTGATGAAGCAGAAAGTGGAGGTAATGTACCGTTGGTAGACGGCACATCTGTTATTGAGATTCCTATTGGAGGAGCAACTATTGTTACTATTCCTGTTGGCTGTGAATACCTCCTTGTTAACTTTGGTAGTTCTTATCCATTAGGAGTTAAAGGCTATGCTATTACAGATGATGCTCCAGTAGAAGGTAGTGAGAAATTTGTTAAAAGTGGTAAGTTGTTTGACTATTATGGTGGCACTACTAATAATAATGATACTGTATATGCCGTTGTTGACCCAAAGAATAGGATAGTATTATCTGTAAAAAAGAATGGTGACGCAAGAATGCCAGGGCTGGGAATAGATACAATTGAAGATGCAGTTGAGCGTATACAAATAATAGTAGATGCCAATGGAAAAATACTTTCATATAGAAGAAAAGATGGGTCTCTTGTTGAAGGTAATATAGAGTGTAAGCTTCTTAATGCCGAAGATGTTGTCTTTGGTCCAAATGCAGTATCAAAAATTACAGATATTGCTGGAGTCTCTGGTGGTAATGATGTTCTTACAGATAATGACGGTTATCAGCAACAACCAACAAAGAATGTAGCATTAATAACCAAAAAAGCTGATCAGCTTGTTTTTGCAGCATGGACTCCAAAGATTGATATGCCAAATAGATACACTTATAAAGGAGAGTACTATAATGCTGGAGTACAGCAGGTAGGTATTCCATATAGTGCTACTTATGAAAAAGATAAAAGAGTTGGGTTAGATGTTAGTATAGAAACATTTATGACCGCTGTTAACAACCCTTACTCACTTCTTTATACGGAAGTATGCTCTATGAATAATAGTACATCCGTTTGGTATGGGGAAGATGCTTATCATGGTATTAATGATTATGCTGGTTCTTATTATGGTAATGTGTGTGCAGAATTTGTTGACTACTGTATTGGTCTACCACATTCATTTTTATCTGGCTTTTTTTCTGGTGACGCTATTGCTGCTAATATTACTGGTAAATTAGCTGTGCAAGATGCACAATGCGTTAAAATAGGAGATTTACTTTCAAGAAGTGGTCATGTTGCATTAGTAAGAAATGTACATTATGACACAAAAGGACATATTGACGAGATAGTGGTATCTGAACAATCTGGGAGAAATGCGCATCAAACAATTTATACACCAGAGTCTTTTAATGACAGACTTATAAGTGGAAATGACACTATATATAGACCTCTTAGCTTTGAGAGTAATACAGAAATGTGGGAATTTGACGCTGAAACTTATATCTACAATAATGATATTTGTACTTTTGCTGGCAACAAAGCATGCTTTAGAGAGGGTGAGCTTATAGTCTTGAATTACAACCTTGATAATAGGCAAGACTTTGATTATACTGCTATTGAGTTATATAAAGATGAACAGCTTTTTGCTACATATATTCTTTCTGACATTGACCAGAGTGAATTACCAGAAGGTCAGAGAAATCATGCTATAAAGCTGCCAAACAGTTTAACTTATGGTAGATATAAAGCAAGGCTTGTTGGTAATAGTGTATTTACTGCATCAGATTATACTGAGTTTAATATAGTGGAGGCAGATGTAACAGCTACTCTTATTGATAATAATACTGGTGTACAAATCAGGTTTTCTTCTCGTAATGCAATTCCTATGAATGTTAGTCTTTGCTTTACAGGTAGTTATACTACTTCATCTGGGGAAGAAGGAAAAGTAACTTATAGAACTGTTGGCAGATATGTTTTGTCAAACGATGAAATATCTACAGGAATAGCTACAATACATTATGATTCATGGTTTCAAAGCTATATGAGTTATTACTATGATGATAAAAATTATACAGTTATAGACGGTGTTGTAACACCAGACCCTACATTGCTAAAGGTCTCATTCAAGAATGAGTTTGGCAGTGTTACTAATGAGCCTATTCCACTTCACTTTAAGAATCCTGAATAAAATTAATTATTAACAAAATAAGAAGAAATATTATGGCTACACAATGCTTTGTCTTTAGACTTAAAGAGGAGGTTAATAATGATAATCTGCCTCGATTTAATGCACTTAATGCGAGAATTACAAATTCTGCTGGGAACCCTTATATTTTTAGATGTGAGGGCATTACAAATGCAGAAATAATAGGTGATGGGTATTTTACGAATTCTACAGACACTCAAAATTTAGGAAAGAATCTTACCAAAGACCCCGATGACAGAATATATGTTCATGTAACTACAGCACCTATTCAAGTTTTACTTTTAGACATGAATAAAGCTACTGGAACTATACAAATAGGAACAAGGACTAGTGGTAAGATGAATACAAACAGATATATTGAGTTTGATGTTGCAGAAGCATTTCAAAACGACGAACCTTATGATTCTGTTAATTTTGGTGCTGAAAACCAGGCTACACAGAATACGGGAGTTTCTTGCAGTGGTGATATTACAAACCTAAAAGTCTTAGCGAAGTCTGTTTACTTTACTGGTTGCGCTCAAATTTACGGAAATGCCAGCACTTTTATTGAAAATAATTATGATGGTGATAGTAATAATTTAACTCTGTTAAATATATACGCAACACCTTCGAGTAAAATAACATTTAATACATCTTGTCTACAAGGAAAAAATAAACTTTATATTGCACCACCTACTGGTAGTAATTGTAAAGGTGACATTAAATGGTTTGGTGACACAAGGTGCAGGAATTGTAATGACTCTACTGGTATGTCAAATACATTAACAGGTAGTGTTAATGAGCTTGTTGAACATCTTGTAGCGCAAGGTAGAACGGATTACTTTTATTTCATGCTTAATAATAACAGATGGCAGAATGTAACCTATACATATAATGATAACGGAAGCCCTGTAACAAGAACACTTAGGCAAATTTGGGAATTATATAAAGCTGAAAATCCTGAAGCAACTCAAGTTGCTTTGAAACTTACATGGAGTGGTACTGGAGAAAATATTGTTATTAACCATGAGTTTTTAACATCTGAACCATTACCAAGATATAACCCTCTCTAATGAATACAGACTAATGCTTCTATCCTACATCTTCTCTCCTTTTCTTGCTAAAGAGAGGAAGATGTGGGTGGAGGATGTGAGGATGATGACAATGCAAGTTCCTGACAACATCAAGACTGTTCAGCAGGTTAGCAATGTGTAAGTAAGTAGGGGCTGAATAAGCCCCTATCTTCTTTTTCTTTCAATAGATTCACTTATAAGGTTTGCCAATACATTCCTGCCAAAGTCATCTTCATTTTCCTGATGATGCCTGGCGAGATGGTACAGGGTTTACTTTGAAAGTAAAAACAATGCCGATTGTAAGGATTGGTTATTGATTTGGTAAGGGGTTGTGTCATCTGAAACAGTCAGTATATCTTTGCATTATCATTATTAAAGAAGAGTGGGTATGTTTGATTTCAAGAAGTTAGTGGTGAAGTATCTGAGGGAAGCAGCAGAAAAGATTGACTGCGGTACTTCAGAGATTACAGAGTCTCAGGCAGTAGATGTCCTTAGAGTAATAGCTCATGAGATAATGAGTAAGGAGGAAGCCTGCCAGTTCCTGAATTTATCTAGAAGCAGGTTTGATGATCTTGTAAGAGAACATAAAATTCCACAAGGCATTAAGAGAGTAGGGTTTAAGGAAAAATTCTGGTATAAGGATGAACTTGAACTATGCAAAAACAGAAAATAAATTTGGAGTTTTAAATATTAATGTTTAATTTTGCAGAGTAATATGGTAAAACGTAGTAACAAGAAGGCTGCTGGAGGCAGGGTGAAAGCCACTACTTCCAAGGCTGGAGTAACAAGAAATGGCAAGAGAAGATATGACTGTGGGGGAAAACTCAAGACTAAGTAACTATGAGAGAAGCAAGCTATTCATAGGATTCTTGAAGATATTGCCAATGGTATTAGCAGGACTGTTTCTATTGAATACAGTCCTGTCATACTTTTATATAGACTGGACAATACTTTCCTATTTAGCAAGTGTAGGTTTTATACCTTGGATGTTTATCATGGCAGCAAGCTATAAGCTACATTTCTGCGAGTACCACCGCATGTTCTTATGGTACATCCTGGCTAATAACATACTATGCTGGATAGACTATGAATATACTATACCTGTTTCTAACAAGGGATTGTTTCTGATTCATATAATAACAGCAGGAATCTTCTTGTTCTTGGTGCTGTACTTTCATCAGAGGTGCAGGAAGAAGTCTTAAACTATCATAAAAGAAAGAGTCAGATGTGATAGTTTGGCTCTTTTTGTTGTATATTTGCAGGGACTAAAAACAGAATTATGAATATATTTTTTGATTTAGAGAAATATGGCCGACCTAAAAAGGAACATAAAAATACTTTTATCTATCCAGAACAAACAAGAGAAGAGTATAGAATGTGGAAAAGTAACCAAAAAGATATTCCTGTTCCCAAACAGCCTTCATTGTGGCAAAATATGGTAGAATCTTTGAGGTGCTTAGGGCAGATTATTGTTGTAGTTATTTCCATTATCTTAATTCTTCTAGTAGGAGGATACGTAACAAGAGCATGTGACTCAAATATAAATACTGATCATGTCCATTTTGAAAGATTCCATCAATAATGAGTTTAAGTTTCTGTTATTTTGAGATGATTATACATTATAATTATGGAGGTGCTCAAAAGAAAAAAAGGAAAGAGGCTTTTAAGCCTCCTTCCTTCCAACTATACTAACATTGTTGCAATGGTATTGCAACAAACAACAACATTTACTTTGCCCTTACCCTGCGTCCATACTCATATCCAGCAGCAGCATCATAAGGATGAGTGAAGGTGTACCATGACCTGATATAAGGACATAACCTTAAGAACTTGACTTTCCACTTAGGGTCTCCTACCTCATACTTTCCTTCTTTGGAAGACTGGTAGTAAAGGTCTGAGTTGTCTAAGTCAATCTCTCCATCCAGTTTATCCCATTGAGTTTTTATCATTATGGAAGCAATATCCCATATAGCCTTTGCTCCAGAGAATCCTACAGGCACATAGTCAAGAAGAGAAGTAGCCTCATTCCACATGCCTCTTGGAGTATTGAAAGCTTCTTGCTCTCTATCCCACCTATTAGTAAAGTAATAGATAATGCCTGCCAACAAGTTATCGGAGGTATCATTACTATCTACCTTATCCTCATCCTCTCCACTCAATCCAAAGTGTCTTCCTGGAGCAGAGAGAAGTTTCATCAGCATCAGAGCCTGGATGATCAGAAAGTCAGCACCTGTTCTTCTCATATTATAATACTGATTCTCTGAGAAGCCAGCCTTAATCATATCAGCCTTTAGTCTTTCTCCAAATCTCTTATTGAAGAGCAGAGGAGGCATAGCAGCTAATAAGAATGCTTCACCCACAGCCTTCCAGTTATCCATATTATCAATGTCATAGAAACCTGACAACAATATCTTAAAGGCAGTGTCATAGTTACCCTCCACCACCTTACCTTGAGGTACATTAAACCTGCTGTTAGCATATCTCCTATTAACCATACCTAAGGCATAGCCGCGCATAGCCATTACTAGATTACCATAGAAATTTTGCTGGAAAGTAACTTTATCCTCAGAGTTGTAGATACCATGCAGCCTGTTACAGATATTTCTGCACTTATCCATAAACTCAGACTCATCATTGGCATTGAATACCAACTCAGTAGATTTCAGACGAAGGGCAGTCTTAAGAGTATTCAGTTGTTTCACATTCTCAGGTACAGCAAAGCCCTCTTCGGCTAGGTATTCCCTTTCACTGTTAGAGAACATATCTAAGGCAACAGTATGATTATTCTTGGCATTAGGGTTATTCTGGAAGAACCTTTCAATCCTTTCCAACATACTCTGAACAGTATCATACTTATCTATATCAGCAGCAGAACGGAAGATACCATCCTTTAGTTTAAGTTTCTTAGGAGTTCTTCCAAGTGATGTACTGCCTGTCCTATCATCTACTGCAAATACCTCTTCACCATCTACTATCTCATAGGCATCTATCAATCTCATAGCATTACCTTCATGGTCATAAACTTTCATCTTATTACCCATAGCATAGTATGGAATGGTCTGCATGTAGTGGTCTCCAGAAGAATAAGGAAGCATCATAGTATGACCAAACCAGTCCCAAAGCCTGTTATCCAGTACACTCATAGCCTTGGTATCATACTGTTGGTTATGCAGAAAAGACCTGTTTTCAGACAGGATATTCCAATGTCTAATCCATAGAGAGTTCTTGTCATCAGGTCTCTGAACATTAGCAAGAGACAATCCAATAGTATTCAACAAACCACTGAAATACATCTTGTGGGCAGCATTGATGTCAGCCATAGTAAAGTTTTCACCTGCCACAGCCTCCTTGAATATTTCCATCATACCAGTACCAGTGTTGACAATGCCACCATGTACATTGCCCCAAAGCAGTATTCTACCACCAATAGAAGAAAGGTTATTTGCTAACTTACGCCACATACCTTTCCTATCCCAAGAAGGAGGGGTGACATTTACACCATAGACCTGTTTTTCCAGGAACTTAGCATATCTTGCATAGGCTCTGGACTCTCCTTCCCTGTTAGATTCAATCTTATTACCAACCTTACGCTGTTTCAGTACATCCCTTCCCAGTTCAAAGATGTCAACCACCTGTTCCATAGCCTTATAGGTAGCAGCCATAGAACCATACTGGAGCATAGTACCAAAGAGGTCAGTAGAAAGGTCATTCATATCCTTCAGTTTGTTAATACCAAACAGAGGCAGTCTATTGACCTTTTCCTTCTCAAAGAACATAGGATTCTCCAGTGGGTCTTCAGTAATCTCATTGAACTCATTATTAGAACCAAATAGGTAGGCTTCATCAGGTCTTACTACTACAAAATCCTGAGCTTTCTTCCTCACAGCATGTCCAAAAGCAGGAAGGCTATTACTCATCTGTGCTCTCAGATTTCTGAACCTATGAGCAAACCTGCCAGTCATCTGAGGTGCTCTCCACCTGACAGTAGCATTAGTAGGAAGCAAGGAGTCCATTTCATCCTTCAGTTCCATAAATTTATTATACCACTTCAGTCTCTTCTCCCTTTCAGCCTTTTCCTCAGCAGTAAGACTTGGATTCTTTGTGTCAAACAAGGCATCATACTGAGGATTTTTATATTTATCATGGTTGGGAAGCATTCTCTTTTTTCCTAATGCAGACTTGTCTTCTTCAGAGTTTTCCTCATGCCATTTCTTCCATTGGGAATCTACAAAGTTATGATAGAGAATAGCACGCTGTTGGTCTGTCAGGGAGAACACATAGCCTTTATTACCTTTATTTGCTTCATAAGCCTTGCGCTTCTGTTCAGCCAGATACTCATTAAAGTCTTTCTTCAGTTGCTGTGCAAACTCATGCCTGGCTTTTTCCCATTCACCATAATTTACCTGAGAAATAAGGTTTCCAGTCTTGGTTCTATGCCCATTGGCATCTACAGTTTCCTCAAAGAACATAGAAGTATCAGTAGTACCAAAGGCATCCTGCATCTGAAGTCTTAACTCCTCAATTTCATCCCAGAATCTTGAAGCAATCCTGTCAGCCTGCATATTGGCATTCTTAGTCACCTTATTACCCACAGCAGTTACAAAGTCACCACAGTCAGCAGCAGAACCAAGATACCTGTCAAACCATGATATATCCTCATCCATAGAGTCAATCATATCCTGAACCTCTACCCTACGATTACCACTATTAATCAGTTTGAATCTCCAGCCTTTCTGTTGGAACACCTTACCAGCATTCATCTCTACATAGTCTCGGCCATAGAAGTTACTCATGGCATCTATGAAGATTTGCCTTCTCTTAAGCTCCATGATTCTCTGCAAACCTTTAACTACCTGTTCCTGACCCTGAGTATCAGTATAGGTTTCATCAGTACCTACCAAAACATCACCAAGTCTCTTAACAGCCTCTCTTAAGGTCATTGACACCTGATTGTTATCAGCATCAGGGAACTGCACCTTATCATTAGCATTGAGGGTGTCCAGTTTCTGAGAGATAGCCAGATAGAGTTCTGCTATATTCTTTATGGCAGTATTGACAGTTCTCATGTTCCTTGCATTAGTAGAGATACTGGCATAAGACTGTGCTCTGTCAGCAGGCTGAATCTCATCAAGTAGAGACCTGATGTCAGTATCAAGAATCTGAGTAATACCCTCCAAGGCTACCACCATACCCTCAATAGATGCATTCTTAGCAAAGAGGTCAACAGACATCTGTGTAGAATAGTTAGCCTGAACTCCTTTAGTCAGGAGTTTAAGTTTATTGAGGATGTCCCTATTAGTAGGACTCTCTGCCCTGCCTATAGAAGTTCTCAGTCTTGAAATCATATCCTTCAGACTGCCTACAGTATCATAGTATGCACGTACATTCCTTCTGACATCATCAGCCAGTCTCTTGCTTATCCTGCCACCAATAAAAGTCTCTTCAGTATTCAATGCCTCTGCCACATTAGCTTCATCAGGATTGGTAATAAAGCCCTGAGCAGCAGTAGAAGCAGCCTCCCTAGCCCTTTCTACCATCTTCTGCACCTCATTTGGCTTATACATACCAAACAGTCTCTTAGCAATATTAGTCAACTTCTGAAGTACAAACCTTACTGCTTTAGGGATAAATGCACCCAGTTTAGCAGACTTGTTTTTCTGAGCCTTCATGAATGGTTCCAACAATTGCCTTCCTATCAAGATGCCAGCAGCCTCTCTTGCAGAAGAATCAGATACTATAAAGTCATCTCTTTGCAAGTCAGATTTTACATCTTTGAAGATAGCAGACTGAACTTCAGGAGTTAGGGTGTCTATTAGTCTTTGTACCATAGGACTGCCCTGCATGGCTGCTACAATAAAGTGTCCAGCAGCCTCTGCTACCTCCAAAGAAGCGGTCTGGCCATCCAAGACAGATGCAACAATCATCAAAACATCAACATCAA
>ODAI013182383.1_pt1 | contig 15071 bp, 15 predicted proteins | sample 1539321 | NCBI WGS metagenome assembly ODAI01 (sample SAMN02144231, study PRJEB22623) | gut metagenome | biome: sheep rumen | host: Ovis aries | place: New Zealand
CCGTTGCAATGGATGATATCCGGTGCCCAGCGGAGTTTCTTGACGGTCTCCAGGACGCCGCGAGCGAAAAAGATGGCACGTTCACCGTTGTCGGCGAAATACTGCCCACCTGCATCCGTGTAGATGAATTTTCTTTTGAAATAATCCTCGTTATCGATAAAATAGACCTGCAGCCGGGCTGCTGCGATCGATGCGACTTTGATGACGAGGGGGCGGTCGACATCTCCGATGATGATATTCATGCCGGAGAGCCGGATCACTTCATGGAGCTGGTTTTTCCGCTCGTTGATGCAGCCGTAACGGGGCATGAACGACCGGATCTCATGCCGGAGTTCCTGGATTCCGTGGGGAAGATTCCGGCCAAGCTGCGATATTTCGTTTTCCGGGACATAGGGGAATATCTCGGAATTGACAAACAGGACTTTTTTTGCGGACTCTGCCATATCAAAAATTTCGTTTCTTAGTCAACAAAGGTACGGAATTTTTTTGGAAATTCCGACATTTCACTAACTTTGGGGCGAAATTAGGGGTAATCCGTATGGCAAAGAAAGAAAATAGAATGATCAGGCGCCGCCTTGTGAGTTCCTGGATCTCGACCGTCCTGACGATTTCGCTCGTCCTTTTGCTCGTCGGAGCCGCTGCGCTCCTGCTGGTCAATGCCCGCAGCGTCTCGGATTATTTCAAGGAAAACATGCAGGTGTCCGTCATTCTGAAACAGGATGTTGGGGAGGACGATGCCCTTGCGTACCAGAAGAAGCTGGACGGTCTTTCCTGCATCCGGAGTACGGAATTCATTTCGCGGGAACAGGGAATCTCGGAAATGGCGGAAATGCTGGGAGAAGGTTTCCTCGATGTATTCGAGTCGGCTCCGGTCCCGATTTCGATCGACGTAACCCTCAAGGCGGATTATGTTTCCCCGGACAGCCTGGACGTCGTAAAGGCTCAGATCGGGACGTCTCCGCTAGTGGAAGAAGTTGTCTATCAGGGATCTGTGGTTGATGCCCTGAACGCGAATCTGAAAAAAATCTCGCTTGTTATCGGGGCGCTGATCCTCGTCCTGCTGTTCATCTCCTTTGTTCTGATCAGCAATACGGTCCGGCTCAATGTCTTTTCCAGAAGGTTTACGATCCATACGATGCAGCTTGTCGGGGCGACGCGGCGGTTTATCCGGTCGCCGTTCGTGCTCCGCTCGGCCTTCCAGGGGTTGTTCGCCGCCCTTCTGGCGATCGCCATGATGGTCGGAGGCCTTTTCATTCTCCGGAGTGAATTTTCCCAGCTTTTCGAAGTTTTCCGCCTGGATCTGCTGCTGGTCGTTTTCGGTATCGTGATCGTGACCGGCGTGCTGATCTGCACGGTAAGCACGTTTATTGTAGTGAACCGCCTCGTCGGATACTCCCGCGATGATTTATACGCATATTGATTATGGCAGAAAAAAAGAAAGAAGATAATGCCCGGAAGATGGCCGTCACAGCCCCGGGACTGAAACTGATGATTGTCGGACTGCTCGTTATGGTTGCGGGTTTTTTCCTGCTCTCGGGCGGAGGCAGCAAGGATCCCCAGGTCTTTAATTACGCGATGTTCGATTTCCGGAGGCTGGTACTGGCGCCCATCGTCATCATAGCAGGGATCGTTATCGAAGTTATCGCCATTATGCGCCGGCCGGCAAAGGAGGACTGATATGTCTTGGTGGCAGGCGATACTCCTGGGACTGGTCCAGGGACTGACGGAGTTTCTCCCGGTTTCGAGTTCGGGTCATCTGATGATTTTCCGGGAGTTCCTCGGAGTTGACGGAGAGGGATTCCTCGATTTTACCGTCATGGTCCATCTCGGGACCGTCATCAGTACGCTCGTCGTGTTCTGGGAGCCGATATGGAAGCTTCTCAAAGGACTGTTCAAGTTCCGTTACAATGACGAAACGGATTATATCTGCAAACTGATTGTTTCTATGATTCCGGTCGCGATTGTCGGCTTTTTCATGAAGGATTATGTCGAAGGCCTTTTCGGCGAGTCCCTGACCGTTGTCGGAATCTGCCTTCTTATTACGGCGGCTCTGTTGTTTTTCTCCGATCTGGCTTCCGGTCCGCGGGGCTGGGTGGGTGACAACCACTATCGCAACGGGATTTCCTGGTGGCAGGCTTTTGTCGTCGGACTCGGCCAGGCCTGCGCTGTCGCTCCCGGCCTTTCCCGCAGCGGAACGACCATCGCGACCGGTCTTATGACCGGCGTCCGGCGGGATGTCATGGCCCAGTTCTCCTTCCTGATGGTTCTCGTCCCGATTATCGGTGAGCAGTTCCTTGATATAGTCGGAAGTCTTTCTGAGACAGGACATTTCTTCAGTGGAGCCGTCAGTGGTCTCTCCCTGGTTCTCGGGTTTCTGGCCGCTTTCATCGCCGGCCTCTTCGCCTGTCGGATCATGATCGCGCTCGTCAGGAAGGCCCGTCTGAGCTGGTTTGCGCTCTATTGCGTCATCGTCGGTGTCCTGATTCTAATCCTGGCTTAAAAGATGGGAAAGGGAGCGCGCACGTATTTCGTTTCGGATGTCCATCTCGGGCTGGACGTGAAGGATCCCGCAGCGCGGGAACGCCGGTTCGTGGATTTCCTCCGTTCGATCCGGACTCCGGAAACGGCAGCTCTCTACCTTCTCGGGGATATCTGGGATTTCTGGTATGAATACCGGGACGTCGTTCCGAAAGGATATGTGCGGGTTTTTTCGGCGCTGCAAGATTTGATGGACGACGGAATTCCGGTCTATTTCTTCCAGGGAAACCATGACATCTGGACATACCGCTATTTCGAAGAACTTGGGATGGTTCCGCTTACCCAGCCCTGTCGGATCACGATCGGGGACAAGGTTTTCTGCCTTGGCCACGGAGACGGGCTCGGCCCCGGGATGGGCGGATATAAATTCATGCGCGCCTGTTTCCATAACCGGACGCTGCAGGCGCTTTTCAGCACACTCCATCCCTGGATTGCCAACCGGATCGGAAAGGGATGGTCGAAGCGGAGCCGGCTAGGGAAAAACATTGAGTATCAATTCAAAGGAGAGTCCGAACCGTTGGTCCGGTTCTGCGAAGATTACGCCGGCAAAAAACCCGTCGACTTTTTTATCTTCGGCCATTATCACTGCCGCGTCGACATGACCCTTTCCGGCGGAGCCCGCCTTCTCATCCTGAAAGACTGGATGGACGGCTCCTCCTGGCTTTCCTACACCCCCGACGACGGCCTGGATATCTCCCGTCTCTGAATTATTAAGGCTATTTATAAAAATCCGGGACTTTAACATCCGGAGGGTCTTCCCAGAAAATAGAGTAGTACAGCCGGCGGAAGGTGCCGGCTTTCCAATGCTGGACCAACTCTTCAAGATCCTTGTCTTCCCCTTCGGGATCGTACTGGGATTTGAGATCGTTTTTGAATACCTTCGCGACACCCTGCCAGAAACCGGCGGCTATACCGCTCTTGTAATCCTTGATGATCGAATAGGAAGACTGGCCTGTTTCCCGGTCGATCAGTTTCAGAAGAACAGCTCCCTGAGAGATCGTCATATGGCGGAGAACGCCTTCGAAATCTTTGAACAGCTGTGCCTGGATTTTGTTCATGTACTTTTCCTTCTGGAGCAGGTTCATGTGGTTGGCCGCGATGGTGCTGTCCACGATTTCCTGCAGGCGGGCGGAAGCTTCGGCGTAGGGATAGACGCGGGCAAAATAGTAGACCAGTTTATAGTACTTCCGCCAGTCTTTCCTGGAGTTGGCTCCCCGAGCGAAGACCCAAACCGGTTCGATCGAGTCGAAATAAGTCGTATCTCCGTCAATGACCCGGTAACCCAGATATCCGCCTCCGGGCTTGAAGCCCCAGGCATCGATCGTATTCTCGCGCTGCCGGGCCTCCTGCCTTTCCCGCGCCCGGCGCATGGCCTGCCGGATATGATTCTGTCCCTCTGCGGCAGTCGCCGTAAAGAAAAACACCGCTAAAGCAGCCAGAATCAGGGTCCGAATTCGTTTCACAGCCGTAAAAGTATAAAATCAGCCGCTTTCTTGCAAATTCCTTGCCTTCATCCTTCCGGAAGAATATGGAGGAGAAAAAGATTGTTGTTTTCGGAGGGAGCAATCCTTGGATTTTTCGCAGGAGAGTGTTAATTTGCAGGAAATTGCAAATACCATGGAAAATCTCTATGTGCAGCGGATCTCCCAGATCCGGGAAATGATGCGGGAAAACGGCTGGGATGCCGTCGTCCTGACGGGCGGAGACCCGCATGGCAGCGAGTATCCCGCGCCCCGGTGGAAGCAGGTGGAATGGACCTCCGGTTTCAGCGGCGAAGCGGGCGATCTGGTCATCACCCTGGACCATGCCGGGCTCTGGACCGATTCCCGCTATTTCATCCAGGCGGCTGCCCAACTGGAGGGGACCGGGATTGAACTCCATAAAATGCGTGTTCCCGGACAGGTCCCTATCCCGGAATGGCTGGCCGGCTATCCGTTCCTGATGGCGGAAGATGAAGAGACGATCCGCATTGCCATAGACGGCCTTTGCTTCAGCGTATCCGCCGTCCGGGAAATCATGGACGCTTTTTCGGAGGAAGGCGGACGGAAGGCAGAGATAATCAGTATCCCCAATCTCCTTTCCGGCCTATGGAAAGACCGCCCTGAGATCCCCAGGACGCCGATCCTTACCTTAGGAGACGACCTGACAGGGGAGTCGAGGGAACAGAAACTCACCTGGCTCCGGAAGTTCCTGATCCGGCAGGACTGTGATGCCATCCTTCTCAGCGCCCTCGACGAAATTGCGTGGCTCCTGAATATCAGGGGATCGGATGTGGAATACAATCCGTTTGTGATTTCTTACCTGCTGGTGACCCTTGAAGGAGCGGAATGGTATGTCCGGAAAGGCCCGGCGGCCCTTGATGAGGAGACCCGGGACAGTTTCTACGAGGTCCATTCTGACGGGATTTCGATAAAGGATTACGAAGACCTTGAAATTACCCTTTCCGGTCTCGGCGATATCGAGCAGCTCGACCGGATCTGTTTCGATCCGGCGACGCTGAATGAGCATATATTCCGCCAGTTGGAAACGAACGGACTCGGGGCGCAGTTGAAAGAGGTTTCCTCACCTGTTCCGCTCAGGAAAGCCGTCAAGAACAGGATTGAGATCGAGGGAATGCGGGAAGCGCATCTGGAGGATGGGCTGGCCATGGAAAAGTTCCTGTTCTGGCTGGAAAAAGCCGTCGCTTCCGGAGAGGAAATCGATGAAGCAGCGGCCTCGGACCGGCTGGATGCATTCCGGGCCGGGATCCCGGATATCGCGGGAACAGTTTCCAGACCATATCCGCCTTCGGGGAAGGGGCGGCTCTTCCCCATTATGTCACGCCCCGGACCGGTTCGGCCCTCCTGCGTCCGAAAGGACTCTATCTCGTTGATTCCGGAGGTCAGTACCTTTTCGGAACGACCGATATTACCCGGACCATTCCCCTCGGACCCTGTACCGAATTGGAAAAGGAGGATTATACGCTGGTGTTGAAAGGACATCTGGCCCTTGCCAAGGCCGTTTTCCCAAGCGGAACCGCCGGATGTCAGATCGACGCGCTCGCCCGGGAGCCGCTCTGGCAGGCGCGGCGCAATTTCGGTCATGGTACGGGGCACGGCGTCGGCTTTTTCCTTTGTGTCCATGAAGGGCCGCACGACATCCGGCAGAACTTCAACTCCCAGCCGCTCCTGCCCGGAATGATTACCTCGGACGAGCCCGGCCTCTACCGGGAAGGGATGCACGGAGTCCGGCATGAGAATCTGCTTCTCTGCTGCGAGGATGGAAAGAATGAATTCGGAAGCTGGCTCCGTTTCGAAACGCTGACACTCTGTCATTTTGATACGTCCATCCTCGTCCCCGGCCTTCTGGACCGGGAGGAGACCGCCTTCCTGAATGCCTATAACGAAAGGGTCTTCCGGGCGCTCTCGCCGCGACTCCCTTCGGAAATCGCCGGCTGGTTGCGCGGGAAGACCCTTCCTGTCGCTTTCTGATCCTTTTACGGATGGACAAGGGTCCCGACCTTCTCTCCGGCCAGGAGACGGGTCAGGTTTCCGTTCTCGTTCATGTCAAAGACGATAATCGGCATGTCCCCCTCTGAGCAGAGGGCAAAAGCCGTCTGGTCCATCACCTTCAGGTGCCGGGAGATTGCTTCGTCGAAAGAGAGTTCATCATACCGGACGGCTGTCGGATCCTTTTCGGGATCGGCCGTGTAGACTCCGTCGACACGGGTCCCTTTCAAAAGGGCGTCAGCCCGGATTTCGAGGGCGCGGAGGGCCGCTCCCGAATCAGTCGTGAAGAAAGGATTGCCGGTGCCGCCGGCAATGAGGGCGACGCCTCCTTTCTCCAGCACTTCGACAGCTTTGTCCCTCATATAATATTCGGCGATGGGCTCCATCGGCGTCGCAGTAAACACCTTGGCCGGTACGCCTTCCTCTTTTATAAACATGGACAGGGCCATGGAATTGATCACCGTGGCAAGCATGCCCATCTTGTCTCCGTCTACCCGGTCGAAGCCGCTCCCGACCCCCGCCGGGCCTGGAAAGATGTTCCCGCCGCCGTTGACGATGGCGACCTGGAGTCCCGCTTTGGCCGCAGCCGCAACCTCACGGGCCATTTTGCGGAGGCTTTCCGTGTCGAGACCCTTTCCTGCAGGACCTCCCAGGCTTTCTCCGCTCAGTTTCAATAGAACGCGTTTATACATGGATTCAAGTTTTGAAATACAAACAAAAGTATCGAAATATTATGAAACTTCCAAGAAAGAATTTATCTTTGCATAATTGAAATATCGTATTCATACAACAAATTAACAATAATGGCTAACTTTCTCACATCTTCCATCGGCAAGAAGTTTATCCAGAGCGTCAGCGGCGCATTCCTCGTCATCTTCCTGCTTCTCCACGGAACAATCAATTTCTTTTCAGTCATCGATTCCCTGAAGGGACAGTTCGGCAAAGTCGCCGGGGATGCAGTCCGTTTCTCTACCGGTGACGGTTGGTTCCAGCTCGGCTGCGATTTCATGTCTACTCCGGTTATCGACATCATGGTCCCGATCCTGGCCCTCGGTTTCCTGATTCACATCGTCTACGGTTGCTGGCTCAGCTATGAGAATATCAAGAAGAGAGGTGGTTTGAAGCGTTACGAAGTGCCCTCCAAGGCCCAGAATGATTCCTGGTCCGCCAAGAATATGGCTGTCCTCGGAGTAATCGTACTTGGTTTCCTGGCCTTCCATCTGACCCACTTCTGGGCTAAGATGCAGCTCCGTGAGTTCATGGGCAGCGAGGCTGAGAATCCGTATTATCTGTTGATCGCTACTTTCCGTAACTGGTGGGTCCTTGCCCTTTATATCGTATGGTTCGTAGCCATTTGGCTCCATCTCAACCATGGTTTCTGGTCCATGTTCCAGACCATCGGCTGGAATAATCAGAAGTGGCTCCCTCGCTTGAAGGTTATCGCCGTAATCGTCAGTTCGCTGATTATCCTCCTTTTCGTCAGCACGGCAGTCAACGCCTTTATCGAAGCCAACTGCATGACGGCTTCCCACGAATTTATAGCCCCGCTGCTTGCAAAATTCTAGGAAGGTCCCCGCTTATGTCGGATACTGTCAAACAATTGTTTACAGGCAAATTGAACGAGTTGATCCTCGTTCTTTTTGTTTTTTGGGTCTTCCCGTCAAGGGCCTTCTCCCGGACCCCGGCTACCCGGGACGGGGACTTGTTCATTGAGGCGGAGAGTTTTTCGGAGAAGGGAGGATGGTCCGTCGACCAGCAGTTCATGGACATCATGGGCTCTCCCTACCTCATCGCCCACGGAATGGGTGTTCCGGTGCAGGATGCGTCGACCACGGTCGGGATTTCCGCCCCCGGCGTCTATCACGTCTGGGTCAGGACGTATAACTGGACGGCCCCCTGGACTTCCGCGGAAGGCCCCGGCGCCTTCCGGGTGAAACTGAACGGAAAACCGTTGAAAACCGTTCTCGGAACGGCGGGAAACCGTTGGTCCTGGCAGTATGCAGGAAGCCGGAAACTTGCAGCCGGGCCCTGCACGCTGGCCCTTTCGGATTTGAGCGGCTTCGACGGACGCTGCGATGCCATCTGGCTGACCCGAGAGGAAGGATCCGTCCCGCCCGCGGAAAAAGATGCCCTTGAGGCTTTCCGCAGGCAGACCGGCGCCCTTCCCCTCCATCCTTCCGACGGGGGTGAGTATGATTTCATTGTAATCGGAGGCGGGATTGCCGGTATGTGTGCGGCCGTTTCCGCGGCCCGCTTCGGCTGTAAGGTCGCGCTCGTCAACGACCGCCCCATCCCCGGCGGCAACAATTCTTCCGAAATCCGGGTCCATCTCGGTGCCCGTATCCAGCAGGCACCCTATCCCGCCCTCGGCAGGATGCTCCGTGAGTTCGGCCATTCGAAGGGTGGCAATGCCAAGCCGGCGTCCAATTATGAAGATGCGAAGAAAGAGGCCTTTATCCGCGGCCAGGAGGGGCTGACCTACCTGCCCTGTTTCCGCGCGGTCAAAGTGAACATGGACGGATCCCGGATCGCTTCTGTGATTATCCGGCATATCGAGACCGGGGAGGAACTTCTGCTGAAAGCCCCCCTGTTTGCCGACTGCACCGGAGACGCCAATCTCGGCTTTATGGCCGGGGCGGACTGGCGGATGGGCCGGGAGGGCCGGGACGAATTCGGCGAGGCGCTTGCGCCGGAAAAAGGCGATAACCTGACCATGGGGTCTTCCGTCCAGTGGTACAGCGTGCAGAAACCGGAAAAGACGACTTTCCCGGAGTTCGAGTACGGCGTCAGATTCACGGAAGAGAACTGTGAGAAGGTCAAGATGGGGGAATGGCACTGGGAAACAGGGATGAACCTGGACCAGATATGGGATTTCGAACGGATCCGGGACTACGGACTGCTGGTCGTCTATTCCAACTGGAGTTTTCTCAAGAACCATTATTCCGGGAAGGCCGGTTATGCCGACCGCTCGCTCGACTGGGTCGCCTATGTTGCGGGGAAGCGGGAATCACGGCGCCTGATGGGGGATTACATCCTCAAGCAGGATGATATCGACAAGCAGGTCTTCCACGAAGATGCATCCTTTACCCTGACCTGGCATCTCGATCTCCATTTCCCGGATTCCCTCAATTCCGTACGCTTCAAGGGGCAGGAATTCAAGGCCGATACCCGGAGGAATGATATCTATCCGTATGCCGCACCGTACCGCTGCCTGTATTCCAGGAACATCGACAACCTGTTCATGGCCGGACGCGACATCTCCACGACCCACGTCACCCTCGGGTCTACCCGCTTGATGCGTACGGGCGGGATGATGGGCGAGGTTGTCGGCATGGCTGCCTCCATCTGCAAGGAAAAAGGTACGACGCCGCGGGGCGTTTACCAGCATTATCTTCCTGAGCTGAAAGCGCTGATGCGGATCGGGGCTGCTCGTAAAGATATTGAATTACCTGACAATCAGCACTTTAACGAGGGTGGCCATCTTAAGAAACCCAAAAACATTGTATTTTGATTGTAAAAAATTTGCATTATTAAAAATCTTTGTCAATCTTTGCAATAGAATGAAAACGAATAGGTCCAATAATTTCTTCTGGTGGCGCACTTGCAGTTCCAAGCTGTAAGTCGCATCGCCGTAGATAGTAGATAATAGACCGTATACTATAGGAGGCACGCTGACTTGCAGCGCGCCTCTTTTTTTGTGCCGATTACTTATGTCAAACACTTAACAAATAAACACCATGAGACAGAAAAAGTACTTGCTTCCGGAGAGCGAAATCCCGACCCATTTCTTCAACATCCAGGCGATCATGCCCAACAAGCCGCTTCCGTTCCTGAATCCGGCAACCCATGAGCCCCTTAAACCGGAAGACCTCTATCCCATCTTCTGTAAGGCCTGTGCCGACCAGGAACTCAACCAGACGGACGAATGGATTCCGATCCCCGAAGCGGTCCGCGAGCAGTATGCTGCCTACCGGTGCACTCCGCTCGTGCGAGCCTACGAACTGGAAGAGGCCCTTGGGACTCCGGCCCATATCTATTTCAAGAATGAATCGGTTTCTCCCGCCGGCAGCCATAAACTGAATTCCGCTATCGCACAGGCCTATTATGCGAAGGAACAGGGAATTACCAATCTGACGACGGAAACCGGTGCCGGTCAGTGGGGTGGTGCACTCAGCTATGCGACGAAGAAGTTCGGCATTGACTGTGCGGTCTATATGGTAAAGGTAAGTTATGAGCAGAAGCCCTACCGGCGTTCGATCATGCAGACTTTCGGCGCAGCGATCACTCCCTCTCCGTCCATGTCCACGCGTGCCGGCAAGGATATCATTACCCGGAACCCGAATGACCAGGGCTCGCTCGGCTGTGCCATTTCCGAAGCCATCGAGCTCGCCATAACGACACCGAACTGCAAGTATGCGCTCGGCTCCGTCCTGAATCATGTCTGTCTGCACCAGAGCATCATCGGTCTGGAAGCGGAGAAGCAGATGGAACTTGCCGGCGAGTATCCGGATATCGTCATCGCCTGCTTCGGCGGCGGATCCAACTTCTCCGGAATCGCTTATCCGTTCATGCGTCACAATATCCAGGAAGGGAAAAAGACCCGTTTCATTGCAGCTGAGCCCTATTCCTGCCCGAAGCTGACCCGCGGCAAATTCGAGTATGATTTCGGTGACGAAGCCGGCATGACCCCGCTTCTGCCGATGTATACCCTCGGCCATACCTTCAAGCCCGCCTCGATCCACGCCGGCGGTCTCCGTTACCATGGCGCCGGTGTCATCCTCTCCCAGCTGATGAAGGACGGCTTGATGGAAGCGGTAGACATTGAGCAGAAAGACTCATTTGCCGCCGGGGTTCTCTTCGCCCGCACCGAGGGTATCATCCCCGCCCCGGAATCCTGCCACGCAATCGCTGCGACCATCCAGGAGGCCCTCAAATGTAAGGAGACCGGCGAGCAGAAGACGATCCTGTTCAATCTGTCCGGACATGGATTCGTAGATATGGCTGCCTATGACAGCTACTTCTCGGGAGAGATGCAGAATTACCATGTCTCCGATGAGGATCTGGCAAAATTCATCAAAAGCGCCGACGTGCTGAATCAGTAAGAGCGTGACTCATTGAAAGAAAAACGGTAAGGATGGCTCGATTCTTGCCGTTTTTTCATTATATTTGCAAACTGACAACTAATAAAACACGATACGACTATGTTACCGAAAGCGAAAGAAATCGTAGATGCTGCCGGCCTGAAGATGCAGGATGCGGTAGAATTCCTGGAGGAAGACCTCAAGTCCTACCGGGTCGGCAAGGGCACTCCGGCTATATTTAATGGCGTGACCGTGGGCTATTATGGATCCCCGACCCCGCTGAACCAGGTTGCTTCCATCACGACGCCGGACGCGAAAACCCTTGCGATCCAGCCGTGGGAGCGTAGCCTGATCGGAAAAATCGAAAAGGCGATCCTCGATGCCAATGTCGGTCTGACACCGTCCAACAATGGCGAGATTATCCGCTGTGTCGTTCCGGCCCTGACCGAAGAGCGCCGCCGCGATCTGATCAAGAAGGCGAAAGCCGCAGGCGAAACGGCCAAGGTGACGGTCCGTAATGTCAGGCGGGAGGGGATTGACCTCCTGAAGAAGGCCCAGAAGAACGACGGTCTTTCTGAAGACGGAGAAAAGGAAGGAGAAGACGAACTGCAGAAGGTTACGGACAAGTGGATCAAGGATATTGATGCCGTCATTGCAGAGAAAGAGAAAGAAATCCTGACCGTCTGATTTGATTTTAAAATTTTTTATTGTAGCTTTGTAAGGCTGCCGCGAGAGCGGGTCAGCCTTTTTTTATGAAAAGAAAAAAATGAAGCGAGTCGCAATCCAGGGTTACAAAGGGTGCTTCCATGAACAGGCGGCCCGGCAGTTTTATGCCGGACAGGCACTTACACCCGAGATTGTCGAGTGTGATACGTTCGAAGACCTGTACCGGCGGATGGATGAAGGTGTGGCGGATGCCGCTGTCATGGCGATTGAAAATACCGTTTCCGGGGGTCTGATAAACAATTTCGAACTCCTTCGGGCCCATGACCGGAAGATCAAAGGAGAGGTCTATCTGCGGATCCAGCAAAACCTGATGGCCCTGCCCGGCCAGCGGCTGGAAGACATCCGTGAGGTGCGGACCCACTATATGGCGATCAACCAGACCCGCCCTTTTTTCGAGCGGGAATGCCCATGGATCAAGCTGACGGAGTCAGAAGATACGGCCAAGAGTGCGGCTGATCTTGCCCGTGAGGGAATCCGGGGCGTAGGAGCCGTCGCTTCTGAACTGGCCGCGGAACTCTATGGACTCGAGATTCTCAGGGAAAGCATCGAGACGTATAAACAGAATTTTACGCGTTTCCTCATCATGGACGACAGCCTGACGGTCCCCCGGGAAATAATCAACAAATCCTCGATCTGCTTTACCCTCCCGCATAAGCCGGGTTCCCTCGCTCACATCCTGACAATCCTCTCTTTTTACGATATGAATCTGACCCGGATCCAGTCCCTGCCGATTCCGGGGAAGAAATGGCAGTACTTTTTCTATGCAGACCTCCGTTTCGAGAGCTTTGACCGGTATCTCCAGTCCCTCTCTGCGGTGCGTCCCCTGATTGAAGACTTTACGATTCTCGGCGAATATACCTCAGCAATATGATTATCCAACCCGCAAAACGGACGGAATGTGTAAAAGAATACTACTTTTCCGTCAAAAACAAAGAAATGGCGAAACTCAATGCCGAACGGCTCTCCCGCGGTGAAGACCGGATCATCAATTTAGGAATCGGGGCACCGGACGGCATGCCTCCTCTTTCCGCAATCCAGACACTTGCGACTGAGGCGGCCAAACCCGGGGTCCATGCCTACCAAAGCTATACGGGCATTCCCGAACTGAGGGAGGCTCTTGCCCGCTGGTATAAGCGCTTTTATGGCGTGACCCTCGACCCGGCGACTGAAATCCAGCCGCTTGTCGGGTCGAAAGAGGGAATTCTCATCCTCTCGCTGACGTTCCTCAATCCCGGTGACAAGGTCCTTGTCCCGGACCCGGGGTATCCGACCTATACCTCCTCTACGCTGCTGTGCGAGGCGGAGATGGTCCCGTACCGGCTCTGTCCGGAAAAGAAGTGGCAGCCGGATTTCGAGGCGCTCGAGCAGATGGATCTGACGGGAGTCAAAATGATGTGGACGAACTATCCGAACATGCCGACGGGAGCGCCGGCCTCGGAGGAACTCTACCAGAAAATTGTCGATTTCGCTCGTCGCCACCATATCCTTGTCGTCAATGACAATCCGTACAGTTTTGTCCTGAACGACCGTCCGTTGTCGATTTTCGGAGCGGAAGGAGCCCGGGAATGCTGCCTGGAGCTGAATTCGCTCAGCAAGGCGCACAACATGTCCGGTTGGCGCGTCGGTATGGTCGCCGGTGATGCGGACATGATCCGGGAGATCCTCAAGGTCAAGAGCCAGATGGATTCTGGCATGTTCCGTCCCCTGCAGCTCGCGGCGGTTTCCGCCCTGGACGAAGGGGAGGACTGGTTCCGTGCCCTCAATGCGGAATATCGCCGCAGAAAAGAAGTTGTCTGGAAGATTTTTGACCGGCTTGGAGCGACATATGATCTTGATTCACAGGGCCTTTTCGTATGGGGAAAGCTTCCTGAAAAGACGATTGAAGAGGCTGTCGGAACCGGCAAGACTCCTGGGGAACTTATCTCGGACCGTCTGCTGTACGGCTGCGGTGTGTTTATTACGCCCGGTTTTGTTTTCGGAAGCAGCTGCGGGAATTATATCCGTTCTTCCCTCTGCAATCCGGTCGAAAAATTGGAATCGGCTCTTGCCAAAGTAAGCAGCATCGTATGACGGTAGGAATCATCGGACTCGGCCTGATAGGAGGTTCCATGGCCATCGACCTGCGCCGCCGGGGCTTCGCAGACCGGGTAATCGGCGTGGAGTCGGAGCCGGTCAATGCCTCTGCGGCGGAAAAGATCGGCCTGGTCGATGCGGTCGTCCCTTTTGAGACTTGTATCAGCGAATCGGATATCGTCGTTGTCGCCGTTCCCGTCGGGACGGCCGTGAAGATGGTCATGCAGATTCTGGACCGCTTCCAGGAGCTCGGGGCAAAGGACAAGATTGTCATCGATGTGTGCTCGACCAAGGAGCAGATTACGCTTGCGACGCATTATCATCCCTGCCGCTCCCAGTTCGTCTCGACCCATCCGATGGCCGGAACGGAATATTCAGGGCCCTGGGCGGCTATGCCGAATCTTTTTGACGGTCGTGCCTGTATTTTCGCCAATGCCGAAGAATCGTCCCCGAAAGCCCTTGCAACCGTCGAGCGCTTGTATGATACCCTCAATATGCGGCCGATCTACATGAATGCATCCAATCATGACGTCCATACGGCCTATGTCTCGCATATTTCCCATGTCACTTCCTTTGCCCTCGCCCTGACGGTCCTGGACAAGGAAAAGGACGAGAAACATATTTTCGACCTGGCCTCGGGCGGCTTTTCGTCGACCGTCCGCCTGGCAAAGTCCAATGCGGACATGTGGGTTCCGATTCTGACCCAGAACCGCGAAAATGTACTGAAGGTCATCGACACGTATATTGAGAAAATGACGCTGTTCCGGGAGGCGATCGACTCATTCGACGAAGAGAAGACGCGTTCCCTCATCGAGGAAGCCAACCGGATCAAAAAAATAATCAGATAAGCTATGGCAAAGACACTGGACATCGTCCCCGTAAACGACTGGGGATTTTTCACGCTCCCGCGGCCGATGGTGATCGCAGGCCCGTGCAGCGCCGAAACCCGTGATCAGGTCCTGACGACTGCACGGGGGCTCCGCCGCTTCGGAATCAATGTGTTCCGTGCGGGCATCTGGAAACCCAGGACCCATCCGGGCAGTTTCGAAGGCGTCGGGACCGAAGGTCTCAAATGGCTCCGTGAGGGAAGGGAACAGAGAGCGAAGAGGGCTGGGCGCGGACTCCCACGCGAGACGCGGGTGTGGGCGGCCGTCACGTATGGAAG
>ODAI013234732.1_pt1 | contig 15071 bp, 8 predicted proteins | sample 1539321 | NCBI WGS metagenome assembly ODAI01 (sample SAMN02144231, study PRJEB22623) | gut metagenome | biome: sheep rumen | host: Ovis aries | place: New Zealand
CCGTTGATGTCGTCACGGCTGGTAAGGGTCTCATCGAGTGTCATCGATCCGATGATGTTACGCAGCGTTGTGGCGGAGAGGGTCTCGATGGCGGCTATAGGCCTTTCCACTCCGTAAGCGAATGCTCTGGCGTCGAAGATATAGAAAAACACGACGGAGTCGACTCTCATGGTGACATTGTCCTTTGTGATGACCGGCTGAGGTTCAAAGTCGGCAACCTGCTCCTTTAAGGAGACTTTTTTTGCGATGCGGTAAATAAACGGCACCTTAAAATGCAGGCCGGCCTCCCAGGTGGTATGGTATTTGCCCAGGGCCTCGATGATCCAGGAATTGGCCTGCGGAACGATTTTGATCTGTGTAGCGCATAATGCGATGATCAGTACAAGTAAGATCAGAATAAACGGCATAGCACTATCCTCCTCCATTGCTTACCATGCTTAAGATCAACGGTTCAGTACTGTTATTCTTAAGATAAACGGGTCCGGGAACCGGTGCCCGGATCCCGTTTTCCTTAAGCTTATTATAGACTTACTTTCCGGGTTCCACAACTTACAGATTTCTGAAAGAACCGGGCCCTGAAAACGGCTGATCAACCGGAGCTTACCTTTCCGGAGATGCAGCCTCGTTTAAGCCAAGCTGCTCTGATACGGCGTCGGGCACCTCAAAGCCGGTCTCGTTATCTGCAAGGTCAAGGCGGATGCTCATACTTACAGGGACACTTAAGGCGCCGGCATCTGTTTCGCCTTCCGCCTTCAGTGCGATCGTTTCGATCATGTCCCTGCCGACAGAGGAAAATGCTCCTGCATTGGCGGCGTCCTCCCTGATCGTGACCGTGACGGAACCTCCATCGAGCTTTAAGGGAAGACCGGCTGCCTCCGGAACGATCATGGCGGCAAGCCTGCGGATCGTCTCTTCATCGAGAGAGACCGTATAACTGTGAAGGCCTTCGTTTACCGTATGGGACAGCTCTCCTTCGAGACATGCAGCCGAGGCCATGCGTACGAGCTGCCATGTATCCTCCAGATATCCGCCCGAAAGACTTGTACTGACGCCGCTTTCGGTGCAGATCCTTTCCCCGCAGATGTACAGAGCATCACGGCTTTCTTCGGCTGCCGCATCTGTCTTTGAACGGCTGATACGGGAGATATCCTTTCCATAGCGGCTGCTCTTCTGATAGAGAAAGCTGTCATTTACAACGAAGGGCCCGCAGCTTGCCTGCACCTTTGCGTCCGCACTCAGGGGATCTTTGGAATAGAGATCCGTAAAGGCGGTGAAGAGCCGTTTGAAATCATCGGACAGATCGGAAATGCCTGCGGTATCCCGGCTGCGTATGGCGGATTCCACGATCTGCGGGATCTGTCGGGGCTCGGATGCGTTATGGAAATGCATTGTCGCCGTGATCTCTGACGGAACGGGATCCGTATTTTCCGGTCCGCTGTTTGCCGGCAGAACATTTCCGCTCCAGCTGAAACGGATGGATGTAAGATCCGCATCGGTCATGACCAGATCAGCGTCGACCTGCAGGGTGTCCGGGAGTCTGTCGGCCAGGAACGGAGCAAGAAGCTTAAGAAGCTTCCTGGCGTCTTCATTGACCGCGGCGGCATGGAAACTGCGTACGCCGTTCAGCTCGCTCGAGGAGATCTTCACAGATCGGTACAGAGGCAGGGCCATACGGATAATGTTGCTGTAGTCGGGCAGGTCCGCATCGATCCGGAAGGCCTTGCCGTTTTCCAGGATCATCATCTGGTCGCAGTAATAGACCGGGATCCCCTGCCAGTCTACGGCGGTCACCTTGCGGTCTCCGCTTGCGGCAGTGTACATGGAGATGTCTGTGAAATAGCTTTCCTCTCCGAGATCGGCATTGATCTCCAGGTTCATTTCGATATCCGAACGCTCGAAATAATTCCGCAGCATCAGATACAGGCCCATTCCGTCCGCCACGCCGGGAGCCTTTTGAATGATCAGAGCCGTAGACCCGATCAGAGCCAGAAGAAGGATCAGCAGAACGATGGCGTGCCTTCTGAGGCGGGTCCTTAAGGGCGGCTTCTTTTTCGTCTTCTCTGATGCGGCGCCTTTCTTTGCCGTGATGCGGACATAGATATCTCTTAAGACCAGTGCCGCGATACAGAAAACAATGCCGCCGGTAACAAACCAGATCCACAGGGGCGTTTTTGCGGAGAGGACGGTGATATACGCTTCATTTCCGGGGACCTCAAAAGTAAGATAGCTGCCTTCTCTGCCGGGCTCGAGCTTCTGCCAGGGCTCCGATTCATCTGAAGTAAGGCGGATGTACAGGTCATTCCGGGTGCCGGCCGCAGCTGGAAGCAGATATCGGAATGTATGGGTTTCCTGCTTTCCGGACGCATCCAAAGGAAGCTGAAGATGCCACTGCTCAAGGATCTCCCGGTTATAGCTCTTCAGTGTTTCGAAAACCCCTCCGGGATCATGGGAAAAGGAAACGACTGCAGGATCCGCATCAAGGGCTGCCGTATCATCAAAATGTCCTTCCGCAAAAAATACGGGACGCGAATAGCTTCGTGTAGCCGTACTCTTCAAAGCGGTGACATAAGGTGAATATACGGCTTTTACGATGGCGTCATTATAAAGACAGCCGAGCTGTCCGTCTGCATTGTCCGCTGCTGACAGACCGCTGTCTTCAAGATCCCACCGGCTGTAATACCCTTCCTTTTCAGGAATGTCGGGAAGCACCGACACGCTGAAGCTGTCGCCGTAATGAAAGCGCACGGTCTTTACTATAGTGTCATCTGCAGTGAAGTCCAGCCGGAATTCCCTAAGCTCCCGGGGAAAGAGCGGATCGGAGGCGGAAAGAAGGGCATAGTCTGCCGGTTCCGCCTTTCCTTTGATGCTTATGCCGTTGATGCCGCCGAGCTTATCGGAAACAAAACGGTTTCTTAAGAGTACGCCGCGGTCGGCACCTGCAATGGCGCCGGCGTGCTGCTTTGCTTTCCGGATCAGAGGGATCGCAGTGCAGTCTTCGATGAGAGCGCTGCTTTCATCGTCTTTTGTCTTTTCCTGTCCGGAAAGGGCGCCTCCTGCAATGCCGCCGACATATTCGCGGCCGGACAGGCGGTTTTTGGAGTAGCAGCGCCGGATCACGTTATCCGTACTGCCGCAGATCCCGCCGATATAATCCCCGTCCTCAGCGGAGACGGTGCAGTCACTGATGCAGTCCGAGATCATGCCGAGCTGACCGAAGCCGCAGATCCCGCCCGCACTGCTGCGTTTGGAAACGACTTCGCCGGTGTTCGTACACTGCAGGACAAGGCATTTAAGCTCATAGCGCTTATGATAGATCGAGGACAGGTCGCTGCCGCCGTCATCCTCCGGATCGAGCTCGTCAAAGATGGACATGGAACCGCAAATGCCGCCGGTATTCAGATCTCCTGAAACGAGTCCGCTGTTACGGCATAGAAGCAGCTTTCCGCTTGTGATATCCGCGGGATCGATATCCATCGAAGCGTCTTCAATGATATCCCCGGGTTCTGTACTTTCGGCGTCACTGACCTGGCCGATCACCAGATCCGTCACCTTTTTGAACTGGTCATTGATCTCCCTGAGATCTCCGGTCAGGGTCTGCGTGTCCTGGTTTGTGCTGCCGCTCATTTCCCTGAGGCTGTCCGAGATCTGCTGCATGGAAGAATACAGTGCATCGGCAGAATCACTGACCTCAGGCCCCATGGGTGAAAAATAGAGAGGATCCTCTCCGTTTAAGCTGCTGAGAGTCTGACTGATCTCGGACAGGCCGGCATTGATGTCATCGATCCCGTCCCGGAGGCTTTTGGAGGAACGCTCCGCATCCTTCAGAGCATTTTCGTTCAGCTTCAGGTCCGTGCCGGAAAGATGCGTCAGGGCATCGTTCATATAGAAAACAGCTCCTCCGGCATCAGAGCTTCCTTCTCCCCTTCCGTTTCGTAAGATCCCGGCGCCTTCGCTGATCAGTGAAGCGCCCTCTCCGATCTTCTGCAGCCTCTGATCCAGCGGATCTGAGGCGCGGTCAATGGATCTTATGAGGTCCTCTCCTTCCCGGATCCTTGCTTTGCCCGCCGCTTCGATCTCCGCGGCTTTCCCTGCAGAGTCGAGAGCCTTGTTCAGCTCTTCAAGAGTATGGGCATCCTGAGTATCGGTCTGGACTTCCCGGATCGCCTCCCTGATCATCACTGTGCTGTCGGAAAGCCTCCCGGTACCGTCTTCCAGACTGGAGGAAGCATCCGCAAGGCCGCTGATGGAATCATCCAGCATTTCACTGCCGCGGTCAGCCTCATCCACGGTACTGTTGGTATAGTTCTTAAGTCTCCCTGAAAGATCATCCGCATTGTTCACGGCCGCGTTGACCTGATCCGTCAGCTGGTTCATTCTGGCGTTCACAGACGCGGAAGTCCGGTCAGCGTCCTCGGAGGCGCGGCTGACCATTTCATTAAGGGTGTGAAGCTCGTCCTGGATCACACTGAGCTGGTCTTCGGTGAGGTCGACCGTGACAAAAGGCTCCGCCATACCGGCAATCCCGCCGATATCCTTGCGGCCATAGACGGTCCCGTTGTTCCGGGCACCGGAAATGAGACCTCTGTTTCGTCCCGTGATGCCTCCCACATTGTAGCCGATATGCTGATACCCGACCGTTCCGCTGTTCATGCAGCCGATCACAGCACCGTCACTGTAGCCTGCGATGCCTCCGGTGTCGCTTGCCACATTTACGGTATCCAGGCTCATCAGCCGGCTGACATCGGCAAAAGCATTCAGGTCCAGGTGCAGATCGCTCAGGGAAAGCCCGGGATCGATGGAAACGGTATTGATATAAGCGCTCCCGGAGCAAAAGCTTATGGAACCGTGGCTGGAACCTGCAATCCCTCCGGTCATACGGCTTCCGAATACGCCGCCGCCGGAAATACAGCTGCTGATGCGGCCGCTGACCGTATTCAGTCCGGCGATCCCTCCGACACAGCGGTCACCGGAGACAGTCCCGTAGAATGCGCAGTCCCGGAGCGAGCCTTCACATATGCCGGCAATGCCGCCGGTGTTCTCCGTGTTTCCGGATGGCGTGACGCTGCCCTCCACGGTGAGTCCCGTAACTGAAGAGCCGGACTGCAGCACGCCGAAAAAGCCTGCCGGAGATCTCGGGGCTGTAATGCTGAATTCCCGGATCTTATGACCGTCTCCGTCAAAGCTTCCTCCAAAGGTCGGGATCATGAAATCATCGATGCCGCCCAGGGAAATATCGTTCAGTAAAATGACCCTTTTGTTTCGGGACCATGCATCATAGCGGCAATTCTCCGAAAGCTCGATCAGATCGTCCGCTGTAGAAATATAAATGGTCTCTGTTTCCGATGAAGCTGCATCGAAAGCCGCTGCGGTAACTGCCGCCGGATCCTCCGGCGCTTCATCTGCGTATCCTTCGGCCGGGGCTGAAAACACGAAAGCAAAAAGGCAGGATAAGCTCAGAAAAACCGCAAGTCTACTGTATGTTCTTTTCATCTTGCTGCACCTCCTTTTCCTGCTTCTTTTCCTCGTTCCGGAGGACAGAGCCCGACAAAAGCGTAAGGTTGACCTCTCCGTCCACAGTGGCCTTCATAACGCCTGTGACCTTTCCGCGGATCTCTCCGCTCACGACGCCGTCCACGACGACCAGACCGCTTTCTCTGTGCCGCTTAAGACCCGAGCGCATCCTGAAGGAGGTCTTCTCGATCACGCCGGCGCCTAAGAGAAGGATCTGCGGCAGGACGAACATGACCAGCAGAATGGAGATCACGGTGCCCCGCCCCAGGGATTCTCCGATGCCGACAATGCTTCCCTCGGAGGTCATGCGGCCGATCAGAAATCCTGCCACTGCCAGGATGGTGCCGGAGGTGATGATGGTCGGAAAGGCAAAGTTCATGGTCTCAATGATGGCTTCCTTCTTTTCCATGCGGTCTTTGAGCTCCATGTAACGGCTTGCGATCACGATCGCATAGTCAATATTGGCGCCCATCTGGATCGAGGACACGATCAGATAGGCGATAAAGAACAGATTGACATGGGTGAAGGCAGGAATGGTGAAATTGATCCAGATACTGCCCTGGATGACCAGGATCAGCAGGATGGGCATGCCTACCGACTGGAAGGTGAACAGCAGGACGATCAGCACGATCAGGATCGAAAGCACACTGACCACGATATTGTCACGGCTGAAGGTCTTCTGAAACTCGTATTCATTGGTGGATTCGCCTACGACATAGACCCTTTGATCAGGATAAAAGGACTGTGCCAGCTCGGAAAGCGTATCGGTAAAGGCATAGGTCTCTTCAGAGCTGACGGGAAGGGTCAGATAAACGAGCATCCTGCTGTAATCCGGCCCCTGCAGCTGCTTCTGTCCGTTGATCATCCTGTCTCTTGCTTCATGGAGATCCTCCATCTTCTCTTCGTCCAGCGTCACGTAGCCTTCATCGAGCTCCTCACAGACAAAAAGAAACATGTCGATCAGCGGAACACTGTAACCGGAAAGGCCGCCCATGAGCTTTCCGTAGGCTTCGTGGTCCGCCGCATAAGCCGCATAGATGGCCTGGGCCAGTTCATAATCGATGTCGGCCAGCTCAGCAAAGGCCCTGGGTGTGAGACGTTCCGTCAGTGTGTGTCCGTCAAGCGCAATGGTGTTGGCAAGTCCGACGGCGTGATCCACCTGGGGCATTTCCTCCAGCTTCCGAAGGAGCTCGGCTTCCTTTTCATAGTCTCCGGAAGGAACGACCATGGCTACATAGTTCGGTGAGGTAAAGTTTGCGCGGATCATGCTGTCCGCGATCTGCATTTCATTCTGCTTGGGCGTGACGATGCTTTCATAGCCGTAAACATAGGGGCAGAAACCGGAAAAATGGTATGCTGCGATCACGAGCCCGACAAACAGGACCGGTATAAAATGTCTGGTCGCATAGGCAAACCGGCCCACAAACGGGATCTTCGGTATAAAGCTCTTATGCCGGGTCCGCTCCATCAGAGGACCAAAGAGCATGAGAAGGCAGGGCATAAAGAAGAATACCGAAAACAGGGCAAAACCGATCGCCTTGATGAGGCAGATGCCCATGTCGGCACCCAGCCGGAACTGCATGAAGATCATCGCTACCAGGCCGCCGATGGTGGTCAGACTGCTCGCGCCGATCTCGGTGATACCCTTGGCAAGGGCGCTGACGACCGAATCCCGAAGACGCCGATCCGCTTCTTCTTTCCCGGCCGTCCCGGAGGATGGACTCCTCAGGTTGTACTCTTCCTTGAAGCGGTTGCACAAAATGACGGCGTAGTCGAGAGAAAGCGCAAGCTGCAGGATGCTTGTGACCGAATCGGAAACAAAGGAGATCTTTCCAAGGAGGAAATTGGTGCCCTGGTTTAAGACCATGGCTGCCACAAAGGTGAGGGCAAGCACGGGGACTTCCGCATAGGTCTGGGACGTCAGCGTCAGAACTGTAACGACGATGATCGCCACCAGGATCATGATGACCCCGACCTCACGGTCGATGATCTCTCCTTTCTGGTTTCCGAGCTCCGTGGAAACATAGAGATCCATGGAGGAATAGCGGTCCTTCAGCTGCTGCAGCACCTCGAGGCAGCGTTCATCCTCCTCCGGATAATCAAACGTGACATGATAGAGCGCAGAGACGTTGTTGTAATGGTCAGTGCTGTCATCAAAGTCCACGGACTGCACGCCTTTTACGGCACGGATCCGTTCCGCAGTCGCGTCCGCTTCGGCGTAATCTATGTTGGCGATCATCAGATCGGCCGTCCCGAAGGTGACAAACTGCTCTTCCATCAGGTCGAGTCCCTGTCTGGTTTCGGATGATGCCGGCAGGTATTCCGTCAGCTCCTGCTCCACTTCGACCCAGTTTCTGGAAACGAAGGAAAACAGCAGCATGATGCCGATCAGCAGCAGGATCAGTTTTCTTTTGTCTACAATGAGAGCGGCGGCCTTATACATAAGGCCGCCTGCTTTGTCAGTTTCGTATTTGGTAGTCTTCTCGTTCATAATACAATGTTTTAACAGCTTATCTGTCTTCCCGGAAATAGGACAGTCCGAGCGATGCCGGAGGCTCGTTCTCGCGCTTTCTGCGTAATGACACGGCAATCAGTACGATGACGGTGACGACATAGGGAAGGATCTTGTACAGCTGGTCAGGTACCATCGGGATCTGTACACGGACGTACATGATCATCAGCGCACCGAACAGGACTCCGCCCCAGATCCCTCCGACCGGCTTCCACAGGCAGAAAATAACAAGCGCTACAGCGAGCCAGCCTTCGCCGGCCAGACCGTCATGATTCCATACGCAGCCTGCGATGGTCATGATATAGACCATGCCGCCGATGGCGGAAATGCCTCCGCCGATGACGGTAGCGAGATACTTGTATTTTTCGATATCAATACCTGCGGCATCCGCAGTGGCGGGGCTCTCTCCGACAGCCCTCAGGTGAAGGCCCGCCCGGCTCTTATTAAGAAAATAAGCCATGGCGAACGCTATGATCAGCGCGATGTAAACAAAGATATTATAGGAAAACAGCAGCTGGCCGATCACAGGGACAGCGCGGAGTGCCGCCGGGAACGGGCTGTTCTGGAAGAATGCCTTGAGTCCGTTGGAAATCGCTACAAAGCCGCCCTCCTGCACGCGCATGTATTCTCCGATAAACTGACCGACGCCTGTACCGAAGATCGAAAGCGCAAGACCTGTCACGTTCTGATTGGCTCTGAGGGAAATGGTGACCCAGCTGTAGATCAGTGCTCCAAATGCGCCTGCCAGAAAGGCAAAGATCAGCGCCAGCAGCACGGCGACCAGACCGGATGCGCCGTCTCCTGCCATTTTCTCATAGTAGAAGGCAGCACCGAGGCCGATCGCTCCGCCCATATACATCATTCCCTCGACGCCGAGGTTCAGATTTCCGGATTTCTCCGTGAGGACCTCTCCCATGGTTCCGTACATCAGGGGAGCGCCGTTCAAAACCGCGTTATAGATCAGTAAGATCAGTCCGTTCATCTGCCGCCCTCCTTTCCGTTCGAAGCGAAAGCATCCTTCACGGGCTTTTTGCCGTCCTCGGGAGCAAAGCCCCTCGGCCCATCAACATTGTGCTGTCCGCGGAAAATGATCTTATAGTTGATGAAGAACTCGCAGGCTAACATGGAGAACAGGATCACGCCTGTCAGGATGTCGGAAACGGAAGCCGGCACCTCCATACGGGTCTGCAGCGTACCTGCGCCCTTGCTCAAGACCGCCAGAAGCATGGAGATCGCGATCATGGCAAAGGGGTTCAGCTGTGCCAGCCAGGCGACGGTGATCGCAGTGAATCCGACGCCTGCAGCCACGGAATCATAGAGCGTTCCGTTGGCTCCGCAGGTCACAAGATAACCGACCAGCCCGCAGATCGCGCCGGAGAAAAAGACGGTCCGGATCACGATGCGCCCGACATTCATGCCGGCGTAGCGTGCGGTATTGACACTGTCTCCGATGACGGCGATCTCATATCCGTGCTTCATCTTTGTAAGGTAAAAATACATGAAGACGGTCAGAAGCAGGATAATGATCCAGCCGCAGTGCACACCGAGCACCTTCGGCAGCATCGCATTGTCGGGAAACATCGGGATGATCTGGCTTCCGGGCTTGCCTTCCCAGGGACCGCCCTGCAGCCATTTGACAACGCCGATGATGATATAGTTCATCATCAGGGTGAACAGTGTTTCGTTGGTATTATAGCGGGCTTTGAAAAAAGCGGGGATCGCTGCCCACAGGCCGCCGAACAGGCAGGCTGCGAGCGCCATGACGATCAGGATCACGGGGTGCGGCCAGGTTTTTCCGAAGTGAAGCGCAAAGTAGGTCGCAGCCAGAGCGCCGGCTGTGATCTGTCCCTCGGCGCCGATGTTCCAGTAACGCATGCCGAAACACGGAGCAAGTGCAAGGGATGTTCCGAGAAGCGGGATCGCGATCTTCACAGTCTGGCGTATTGCGGAGGGCTTTGCAAGAGAGCCGGTAATGATCGTGCCGTAGGCCTCAAAGGGGTTCTTGCCGAGTACGCCGAACAGCGCCGCACCGATCAGCAGAGCCGCGAGAAACGAAGCTGCACGGATCATCCAGACCTTTGACTTCGGCATTTCATCCCGGCGGGCAAGATGAAACAGAGGCTGTTTTTCATTATGCATCCTGTTGTTCCTCCTTTCCGCTCTTTTGTCCAGCCGGCACGCTGCCGGAGGGCTGCTGTCCTCCGATCGTGGTCATCAGCAGGCCGATCTCGTTTTTATTGCTGGTCCTGGCATCCACGATCCCCGAAACGTGACCGTCGCAAAGGACCAGGATCCTGTCGCAGAGCTCCAGAAGAACATCCAGGTCCTCGCCGACATAAAGGACAGCGACACCCTTCTCCTTCTGCTCTGTCATCAGATTATAGATCGTATAGGATGTGTTGATGTCGAGACCGCGCACGGCGTAGGCGCTCATCAGCACGGAGGGTGCGGAAGCAATCTCACGTCCTACCAGAACCTTCTGTACATTTCCGCCCGAAAGACGCCGGACAGGATACATGATATCCGGCGTGGATACATCGAGTTCCTCGCGAATGTGCTCGGCAAGATCCCTGGAGATCTTTTCATCTACAAAAATGCCCTTGCCCCTGCGCCATGTCCGAAGCAGCATATTGCCGGACATGCCCATGGAACCGACCAGTCCCATACCGAGACGGTCCTCGGGAACAAATGCAAGGGAAACACCCGCCTGCCGGATCTGCATGGGCGTCTTGCCGACAAGCTCCATCGGCTTTTTCCCGTCCGGAAGATACTGTATGCTTCCCGCGGTGATCACCTGCAGGCCCGCAATCGCCTCAAGCAGCTCCTTCTGGCCGCTTCCGGCGATTCCGGCAATCCCCAGGATCTCTCCGCTGTAGGCGGTAAAGCTGATATGGTGTGCCTTATTGACTCCCTCATGATTGCGTACAGTCAGATCGTTGACAACGATCCTGGGCTTCGGATCCTTCGGCATCGGGCGGCGGATCTCGAGGGCAACCTTATGTCCGACCATCATCTCCGTCAGCTTCTGGGGATCTGTGTCGGATGTCCGGACCTTTCCGATAAAGGAGCCGTGATTCAGGACCGCGACCTCGTCGGAGATCTCCATGACTTCATTCAGCTTGTGCGTAATGATAATGATCGACTTGCCGTCCGCCTTCATGGCACGGAGCACTGTAAACAGGTGGCCGATCTCCTGGGGCGTCAGCACGGCGGTGGGCTCATCCAGAATCAGCACATCAGCGCCGCGGTAGAGGACCTTTACGATCTCAACGGTCTGCTTTTCGGAGACCGACATCTCATAGACCTTCTTGTCCGGGTCAATGATGAAGCCGTATTTGCTGCTGATCTCACGGATCTTTGCGGCGATCCGGCTCCGGTCTAAACGGCCCTTTTCGCCAAGCGCGATATTTTCGGCGGCGGTAAACAGGTCCACCAGCTTGAAATGCTGATGCACCATACCTATATTATAACGGAAGGCGTCCTTCGGGGAACGGATCTGCACCGGTTCTCCGTTGATCAGGATCTCTCCCTCATCCGGATAGTAAATGCCTGCCAGCATGTTCATCAGCGTGGTCTTTCCGCTGCCGTTTTCGCCGAGCAGGGAAAGGATCTCGCCTTTGTTCAAGGAGAAGCTGATGTTCTCATTGGCAACCTTCCGTCCGAACCGCTTGGTGATGTTCTTAAATTCGATCGAATTCGAAGCGCCCAATACGCGTACCCCCTGGATGGTTTAAAGAATCATGATCCGTCAGCTGCAGGGCAGCAAAACGGAATTGTTAAAAAGACAGCCGGATCACTTTCCGAGCATTCCCCTGGCAGCCTCTGCCACATGTGAAGCACAAAGGCCGAATTCTTTAAGCAGAGCTTCTCCGGGACCGGAATGACCGAAAACATCGTTGACGCCGATCCTGTGCACGGGCACCGGACACTTCTCGGAAATAACGCCGGTAACGGCTTCCCCGAGTCCTCCGATGATGCTGTGTTCCTCGCAGGTGATCACACGGCCGCAGTCTGCAGCTGCCTCGAGGACCAGCTTCTCATCAAGCGGTTTGATGCTGCACATGTTGATCACGCGGGCGTGAATGCCCTCTTCTTCCAGCATAAGCGCAGCCTGCAGGGCTTCATAGCTCATCTGGCCTGTAGCGATGAATGCGATATCCGTGCCTTCGTGAAGCACCTCGCCCTTTCCGATCTGGAAGCCGGTCGGACCCTCATGGAAAACGGGCAGTGCCAGACGGCTGAATCTGAGATATACCGGACCCTGCCAAAGATAAGCCTGCCGTACGGCTTCCCTTGCCTCGATATCATCCGCCGGGCAGAGAACGGTCATGCCGGGGATCGTCCGCATCAGCGCGATGTCCTCACAGCACTGATGGGAGGCACCGTCTTCACCGACGGAAATACCGGCATGCGTACCGGCGATCTTGACGTTCATGTGCGGGTAGCCGACAGAGTTTCTGATCTGCTCATAGGCGCGGCCGGCGGAAAACATCGCAAAGCTCGATGCAAAGGGAACCCAGCCCATGGTGGAAAGACCGGCTGCCACGCCGATCATATTTGCTTCCGCAATGCCGCATTCGAAATGACGGTCGGGAAACGCCTTTTTGAACAGGTCCGTTTTGGTGGCGGCTGCAAGGTCAGCATCAAGCACGAGGATCTCGGGATGCCTGGAGCCAAGCTCCACCAGCGTTTCGCCTCTGCTTACTCTGGTTGCGATCTTGTTCATTCGCCGTCACCTCCTCCAAGTCCTTCGTCGTTGATCTTCATCATCCGCTCGCGCGCGATCCGCGCCTCTTTCTGGCGTGCGTCATCGAGAGCCTTCTGCTCCATTTCCCTTTCTGCCGCGGCCCTCTGCGCAAGGGAATTGCGCGCAAAGCTGTCGAGCACCATGCTGTCCCACTTGGAATCGCTTAAGTCCATCATGCCGAGGGCCATGCCGCCGGTCTGGGTGCCGCCGACATCCGTGCCTTCCTGGTTCATGCGGCGGAGCTGGCGGATCTGACGGTCGAGCTCAAGGATCGCCTGCTTGTATTCTTCTTCGTTCGGAGCCTTGCCGTGCCACTCCACGGCATCCTCCATATAGCTTACGCCCTTGCCCTTGATGGTCTTCATAATGACCGCGGTGGGACGGTCCTTGGTCTGGTGGAACATGCTGCAGGCAGCCTGCAGCTCAATGAAATCATGACCGTCGATCACGATGGTACGGAATCCGTTCGCGCGGAAACGGTCATCCATCTTCCTTAAGTTCATGACATCATCTACGTATCCGTCGATCTGGAGGTTGTTCCAGTCGACCATCAGGCAGAGGTTGTTGAGGCTGTAATGCGAGGCGAAGTGGATCGCCTCCCAAACCTGTCCCTCCTGCAGCTCTCCGTCTCCGAGAACCGCATATACGCGAAGCTTCTGTCCGCGGATCTTGGCACCCAGGGCCATGCCGCAGGCAACGGAAATGCCCTGTCCGAGGGAACCGGTCGACATCTCAATGCCGGGAACGGATCCCAGCTTCGGGTGACCCTGCAGAGGGCTGTCAATACGCCGGAGGGTATCAAGCTGCGAGATCGGCATAAGTCCCTTCATGGCCAGTACCGCATACAGAGCCGGTACTGCGTGACCTTTGGACAGGACCAGCCGGTCGCGGTCGGGAGAATCGGGATCGTCGATCCGTATCTCATATTTGTAAAGATAGGTCAATGCCTCCACGATGGAAAGGCTTCCGCCGGGATGCCCGGACTTTGCATTGAACAATGCGCGTAAAATGAGCTCTCTGAGCTCACACGCAGTGATCTGTAGCTGGAGGATCTCTCTGTCAGTCATGCAATTACCCCTTCTTTTTCAGCTTAGCATGCTGTAATAGTTACGATAGGGTTTTATTATACCTTCTTTGTTTCAGTGTGGAAAGATTAAATTAACAAACATTGCCGAGTCCGGCTTCTGTTTCCGGAGTAAGCTCTTTTTATTGGGTTTCATTGAAACGAACAGGGCATGGCGCTTATATAAAGCACCATGCCCGTGTGGTTTTGTGATAACTTATAATCTCTCTTTTTTCTCGATGTCCAGGAAGTACTTGTAGGTGTCTACAGTAAGCTCTCCGCAGGCTTCCTCGTCGCAGGCAATGATTGCCGCGTTGTGCAGCTGCAGAGCCGAACAGGTCCATTTCTGGCTGACCCCGCCTTCTACAGTAGCGGCAAGTGCCCTTGCCTTATTGTGTCCGCTGATCAGGACCAGGACCTCCTTTGAGTCGGTGACGGTGCCGATGCCTACGGAAAGAGCCTGCGCAGGAACTGCCTCCGGATCGTTTCCGAAGAAGCGGGAATTGACGATGCGGGTATCTGTGGTAAGATCCCTTACGCCCGTGCGGGAGGAAAGTGAGGTGAAGGGCTCATTGAAAGCAAGATGACCGTCTACGCCGATGCCGCCCATGAAGAGGTCGATGCCGCCGTAGGAAGCGATCTTCTCCTCATAACGGGCGCACTCGGCGACCGGATCCAAAGCCATGCCGTTTAAGATGTTGATGTTTTCCGGCTTCATATCGACCAGATGGTCAAAGAAGTTGTCATGCATGAAATACCAGTAGCTCTGATCATGCTCATGAGGAAGTCCCAGGTATTCGTCCATGTTGAAGGTGACGACATTCGAAAAGGAGACCTCTCCTGCCTTGTTCATGCGGATCAGCTCCTGATAGACTCCAATCGGCGAGGAACCGGTCGGAAGCCCGAGAACAAACGGTCTTTCCTCTTTATGTGCGTTGATCCTGGCAGCGATATAGGATGCTGCCCATTTGCTCATTTTCTCGTAATTATCCTGGATGACAACTCTCATGTGATATCCTCTTTTCTTTTATGAAAATGAATTATAAGCTGCGCGCTGCTTCGCTGCATACGCAGCTCCCACATCGCTCACAAGTATTCGCAAATCGCCGTGCTCGCTTGCTCGCCCGACTTTTTTGCTCATACTTGTTGCCTTGTCAAATGTCCTGAAAAAAGAAAGCAAGCTTTCTTTTTTCGTCCATTTTCCAAGGGCTTATAATGTAAACTCGATCTGATTGTAA